>TARA_R110001592_G_scaffold5357_2_pt1 | contig 12413 bp, 13 predicted proteins | sample TARA_R110001592 | Tara Oceans TARA_R110001592 (sample SAMEA4398387) | marine metagenome | biome: Polar Biome; feature: [SRF] surface water layer (ENVO:00010504); material: water (ENVO:00002006), including particulate matter (ENVO:01000060) such as... | depth 5 m
ACACAAAAATAAATGGACTGTTAATACCGCCACTGTAAATAGTAATAATTACAGAAGATGCCAAGGCCATTATTGAAGTAATGTTGTAAGTTAATCCAAGAAATTTATGTTTGTGAAATGCAAGGGTGTTGGTCAAATTAAGTACGCCGAAAACAATAAAGACACTAGGGATTATTTGAGTGATATTAAGGAAATAAGTACATACAATACCAAATATAATGGACAGGACAGAGGAAATATAGTTAACCCTTAACGTTAAACGGACTTTGTCCTTTAGGCGGTACTGATCCAGAGTGGGTATTTGCATTAAAAAATGGTTAATGGTTGCATTCTGAGGGTAAAGATAATCGTTTGAATTAAAGCGCGATGAATTTTAAAGGTAAAACAATAGTTTTATAGAAATCCCCTATACCTAGTAGGTTGGATTTTGGGTCTATTGATTTTTGGCCCCAATTTTTCATCATTATTATTCAATTTTGTTCTACTTTTCCGTCAGAAAAACCTTAGACTTAATATAAATATATTAAAATTTGGACAATAAAAAAGCGACGCCTTTGAGGGGGCATCGCTTTTTTGAGTGTACTACTTTAATTATGAAGCTGTTAGTGTGTTTTTACTAATCTTCTATAATTACCCATTCGCCTTTGTCCAAAAGCGGTTCAGCTTGTTTGTATTTTAACGTCTTGCTTTCGCCAGACATTACATTCTTAATAGTAACTCTTTCGTTTCTTCCTATTTTGGCCTTTTCCCGAACAATGGTTTCGGTTACCTGTGGCCGGCCACCTTGATTTTGACCTACAGCCCTGCTTTGGGCAGACATTTCATCACTGTTGGGAATTTCTTCCTTGGAGGTCTTTAAGTTTTCCTTTGGCCTGCGAATATTTCTCGCTTCCTGGATTTCCGGACTCTGTGTTGGAAGTTCTCCTTTGAACAGGAATGAGACAATTTCTTTGTTCACCTTTTCTATCATTCCCTTGAAAAGTTCAAAGGCCTCAAATTTGTAGATTAACAAGGGGTCCTTTTGTTCGTGTACGGCCAATTGAACGGATTGTTTCAACTCGTCCATTTTGCGCAGATGTGTTTTCCAGGAATCATCAATAATAGCGAGTGAAATGTTCTTTTCGAAATCTGTTACCAATTGGTTGCCATTACTTTCGTAGGCCTCTTGAAGATTGGTAACCACATTCAAGGATTTTATACCATCTGTAAAAGGTACCACTATTCTTTCAAACTTATTGGCGTTGTCTTCATAGACCTTTTTTATTACTGGGAAGGCAGTGGCAGCATTGCGCTCCATTTTGTCCTTGTAATGGGTATATGCCGTTTTGTAAATAACATTTGCCATTTCCTGTACGCCCATTTTGGCAAAGTCGTTTTCGCTTACGGGAGAGGTAATGGAGAAATATTTTATAAGTTCAAATTCAAAGTTCTTATAGTCGTTGGCGGCTTTATTGGTGTCTACAATTACCTCACAGGTATCGTAGATCATATTGGCGATATCTACCTTAAGTCGCTCACCCTGTAGGGCGTGCCGTCTTCTTTTGTAGACTACTTCCCTTTGGGCGTTCATAACATCATCATATTCCAATAATCGCTTACGGACACCAAAATTGTTTTCCTCTACTTTTTTCTGGGCACGCTCAATGGATTTGGTCATCATGGAATGCTGTATCACTTCCCCTTCTTCCAAGCCCATTTTATCCATCATTTTAGCCACCCTGTCCGAGCCGAACAATCGCATAAGGTTGTCTTCCAAGGAAACATAGAATTGAGAGCTTCCTGGATCTCCCTGTCTGCCGGAACGACCTCTAAGCTGTCTGTCTACCCTTCTTGAATCATGGCGTTCAGTTCCTACGATCGCCAAACCTCCGGCTTTTTTTACTTCTGTACTTAATTTAATATCGGTACCACGACCTGCCATGTTGGTAGCTATGGTTACCACACCGGCATTTCCGGCCTCGGCTACAATATCTGCTTCCTTTTTGTGCAATTTGGCGTTAAGTACATTGTGCGGTACTTTTCTGATCGTTAACATACGGGAAAGTAGTTCAGAAATCTCTACCGAGGTAGTACCAATAAGTACGGGTCTTCCCGATTGTGATATTTTGGTAACCTCTTCTATTATGGCATTGTACTTTTCGCGTTTGGTCTTGTAGATCAAATCTTGTCTGTCGTCTCGTGCAATAGGTCTGTTGGTTGGGATTTCCATCACATCCAACTTGTAAATTTCCCAAAATTCCCCAGCTTCGGTAACAGCTGTACCGGTCATCCCTGCCAGTTTGCTGTACATCCTAAAGTAGTTCTGTAGGGTTACGGTAGCAAAGGTCTGGGTCATTGCCTCGATTTTTACATTTTCCTTGGCTTCAATGGCTTGGTGTAATCCATCGGAATAACGGCGACCATCCATAATACGGCCTGTTTGCTCGTCCACGATCATAACCTTGTTCTCCATTACCACATACTCTACATCCTTTTCAAAAAGTGTGTATGCCTTTAAAAGCTGGTTCATGGTATGGATACGCTCACTTTTTATGGCAAAATCCTTGAACAATTCCTCCTTTAATTCGGCTTCCTTGTTGATTTCAAGATCCTGATTCTCAATTTTTGCTATTTCGTGGCCAATATCCGGCATTACAAAAAAGTCCTTGTCGCCATCACCGGATAGATATTCAACACCCTTTTCGGTAAGTTCTATCTGATTGTTTTTTTCATCGATAACAAACCAAAGTTCTTCATCTACCTTCGGCATTTCGCGGTTGTTATCCTGCATATAAAAGTTCTCGGTCTTTTGAAGTAACTGTTTTACTCCTTCTTCACTCAAAAACTTTATCAAGGCTTTGTTCTTCGGAAGACCTCGGTGTACACGTAACAATAGGAAACCTCCTTCTTTGGTATCTCCTTCGGTAATCAATTTTTTGGCCTCGGCCAGAACTCCGGTTAAATAGGCGCGCTGTTTGTTGACAATGTCACCTACTTTGGGCTTCAGTTCATTAAATTCATGTCTATCGCCCTCCGGCACCGGACCTGAAATGATCAAGGGGGTACGTGCATCATCTACAAGAACAGAATCCACCTCATCCACAATGGCATAATTATGTGGTCTTTGAACCAGGTCACTAGGAGTATGCGCCATATTATCCCTTAGATAATCAAAGCCGAACTCATTGTTGGTGCCATAGGTAATATCCGCGTTATAGGCGGCCCTACGACCGTCAGAATTGGGTTGGTGTTTGTCTATACAATCCACTGAAAGTCCGTGGAATTCGAATATAGGCGCCATCCAGGCACTATCCCTTTTGGCTAGATAATCGTTTACGGTAACCAAATGGGCTCCATTTCCAGTCAGGGCATTTAAATAGAGGGGTAGGGTAGCCACCAAGGTCTTACCTTCCCCTGTTTGCATTTCGGCAATCTTTCCCTGGTGAAGGGCAATCCCCCCGATTAACTGTACATCATAATGTACCATGTCCCAGGTAACTTGCTTGCCGGCGGCATCCCAGGAATTTTGCCAGATGGCACTGTCACCATTTAAGGTAACGTAATCTTTTGAACCGGAAAGCAGTCTGTCGTATTCCGAAGCTTTAACGGTAATGGTTTCATTATTGGCAAAGCGCTTTGCTGTTTCTTTAACAACTGCAAAGGCTTCAGGTAGCATATCTGTCAGGGCTTTTTCGGAAATGGTATATATCTCCTCCTTCAGCTTGTCTATATCCGCATAAATATCTTCGTTCTTGTCTATGTCAGCAGACTCCTTAACCTCTTTCAGCAAATTGCCTATTTGTTCATTGATCTCCTTACAGTCTTCTTTTATTTTATTTTTAAAAAAGGCAGTCTTTTCCCGAAGTTCATCGTGGCTTAATTTTTCCAAGGCCGCTTCGAACGATTTTATTTGATTTACCAAAGGTTGTAGGTCCTTGACATCTTTCTTTGATTTATCCCCTACAAATACCTTTAATACTGAATTTAAAAAACTCATAATGATTTCTGTTATTAATGAAAGACTTGGTAAAAGCCTTTTACAATGTATGTGCACAAAAGTTGGCACGTGAAATGCCATCTTTTGGATTAAAGATTTCCAACATCAAAATTACGTAAAAAAAAAGCCTCATATGAGACTTTTTTGTTGAAATTCCGTTAATATTTTAATACTCGTCCTCGTTCCAAAGATAGTCTTCTTCGGTAGGATAGTCTGGCCAAATCTCTTCGATCGATTCATAAATCTCCCCTCCTTCTTCCTCCATGGACTGTAGGTTTTCTACAACCTCCAAAGGTGCACCGGTTCTAATTGAGTAATCTATCAATTCGTCTTTTGTTGCGGGCCAGGGCGCATCACTTAGGTAGGATGCTAATTCTAATGTCCAATACATCGTAATTATTTATTTTTTAATATTTTGCAAAAGTAATTTTTAAACTGAAACTGCCAAGTTTTTTTGCGTAAAATTCATCCAATTCTATTCTAATTTTATCGCTTTAATAATTTGATAACGAAGAATTAACGAATTTATTAGTCCTTCTTCTCCGGAATCCACCTTATTTCCTCAGCTTGTGTATCATAGGACAATTTTCGTGCCAATACAAAGAGGAAATCGGAAAGTCTGTTTATAAAGGATAATAAAATGGGATCTACAGGCTCAAATTCGTTCAATTGGGAGACCAGACGCTCCGCCCTACGGCAAATAGTCCTTGTTATATGACAATATGACACCGTTGTGTGTCCGCCCGGCAATATAAAATGGGTCATAGGGGGCAGCTGTTGCTCCATTAGGTCTATTTCTTTCTCCAAAAGGCTTAGGTCCCCAGTAACAATCTTAGGAATATTTAATCGGTCTTTTCCACTTTTTAGTTTCTCTTTCTCGGGGTCTACGGCCAATAACGCTCCTACGGTAAATAGTTTCTCCTGAATTTTTATCAACACCTGCTTATAGGAATTGTCTATTTGCTGGTCCCTTATCAATCCAATCCAGGAATTGAGTTCGTCCAAGGTGCCGTAACTTTCAATTCGGATGTGATGCTTGGGTACCCGCGTGCCGCCAAACAGGCCTGTTGTGCCATCATCGCCTGTCTTGGTATATATTTTCATGCCGGTAAATATTTGTATGTTTTAAGGAATAATGGTTTTGTCGATAATAGTCAAGGTCATGACTTTTTAAGAACAGGGTTGTTTAGAAGCAAGTCTTTTATTGCCTTATGTTTGGTCTTTGGATTTATTTCTATCCTCCCGCTTATAATCTTCCATGAATTTCCTCGATTTTCTGTCTCTGGATCTTCTTTTGGTAAACCCTTGGGCAACAAAGAAAATAACTCCTAGAACGGCAAGCACTATGTAAATAATATAGTCCATCGGTCTTATTTTTTTAATTTCCTTATCTCCTTTAAAAATACGGGTTTATATCCGAATTTTAAAATGCTGTTCAACTTGTTCCCTTCTGAAAAATACGAGTCCACAGTAAAATAGGTCTATGGTTACCTTTACCTGTTTCAATTCTTTTATACTTTCCCATAATTTGAAAGTGTCCTTTGTTTGGTATAAGCCATTTACGAAAATAACGGTATCATTGGCAATACTGTTATTGTTAACAATATATTCATCAATGGTTTCCTTATCCAACCTATCAATAAAAATTAATTCGTGGGAGCTTTTGGTGAAGGATACCCCATTTAAGTGTTTTGTTATTTCTTTTTCCACAGCAATATTGGTAGGCACCAATTGCACTTGGCCTATTTCAAAATAGGCTATTGCTTTTAATAGAATATTATGGGACTTTGATGTTTTATAATGAGGGGCAGAATATAGACATTTGGTTATAAACCTGTAAACAAAAGGGGAGTGTACACCATGTTCGTTGCTGGATGATAGCCAGAACTTTATAAATGCAAACAACCTATATATCATCTAATGTTTTATTGTGCAGGATTTATTATTCGTCCATGGACATGGAAAGTTCGAACCAGCGTTCCGTTTTTTCTTCTATAGCATCCGTAATCTCCTTGAGTTGGATGGATAATGTGGAAATTTCATCACCAGACAGTGTGCTGTCAGTAAATTTATTCTGGATTTCTACCTTTTGGGATTCCAGTTTTTTGATTTCCTTTTCCAATTGTTTATACTCCTTTTGTTCCAAAAACGAAGGTTTTTTTCCCGTTTCTTCCTCTTTCCAACTGTTCTTGGTGTTTTTAACTTCGTTGGCTTTTTCCTTGGATGCCTTGATTTCCTGTATGTTACTGTCCTCGTAGGTTCTGAAATCGGAATAGTTGCCCGGAAAGTCCTCAATTTCTGCATTTCCCCTAAAAACAAAGAGGTGGTCCACTATTTTGTCCATGAAATAACGGTCGTGGGAAACTACCAAAAGACAGCCTGGGAAATCCAGCAGAAAACTTTCCAATACGTTCAGGGTTACAATGTCCAGATCGTTGGTAGGTTCATCCAGGATCAGAAAGTTCGGATTTTGTATTAGGACGGTGCACAGGTAAAGGCGTTTGCGTTCCCCTCCACTTAATTTTTCTACAAAATCATACTGTTTTTTACGGTCGAACAGAAAACGTTCCAATAGCTGTTGGGCAGAAATTTGTTTTCCCTTCATTAACGGAATATAATCCCCGAATTCGCGAATTACATCTATTACTTTCTGACCTTCCTTTATTGTAATCCCCTTTTGGGTGTAATAACCAAACTTAATGGTTTCACCAATGATTACCTTGCCACTATCCGGTTGAACGGTGCCACTCAATATATTTAAAAAGGTAGATTTTCCTGTGCCATTTTTTCCTATGATACCGATACGCTCGCCTTTTAGGAAATTATATTCAAATTTGTCCAGAATGGGTTTGTTGGGAAAGGATTTGGATATTTTGTGAAGCTCCACAATTTTGCTCCCCATACGTTCCATGTTTATTTCCAGCTGCACCTCGTGTTCCTTTCTACGTTGGCTTGCCTTTTCCTTAATGGTATGAAAATCGTCAATTCTGGATTTAGATTTAGTGGTCCTCGCCTTGGGCTGCCTGCGCATCCAATCCAATTCTTTCTTGAACAGTATTTTGGATTTGTGCTGTTCCACTGCCTCCTGTTCTATTCGGGCCTCCTTCTTTTCCAAATAATAGGAATAATTGCCCTTATAGGAGTACAACTGTCCATTATCCAATTCTATGATTTCATTGCAGACCCGTTCCAGAAAATATCTATCGTGGGTAACCATGAAGAGGGTCATATTCTCCTTGGCGAAATACTGTTCCAGCCACTCTATCATTTCCAGGTCCAAATGGTTGGTAGGTTCATCCAAAATAAGTAGGTCCGGCCTATTGATCAAGGCATTGGCCAATGCCAATCGTTTCTTCTGTCCTCCCGATAGCAGCCCCACCTTTACATCTAGGTCTTCCAGTTTTAATTTGAAAAGGATCTGCTTGTATTGGGTTTCAAAATCCCATGCGTCATAGCGTTCCATGGCTTCAAAAGCCTTTTGGTATGCATCTGCATCTTCTGGATCCAAAAGGGCATGTTCGTAGTTTTGGATAACTTTTAAAACTTCATTGTCCGAAGCAAAGATGGTTTCCTCCACAGTCAGTTTGGGATCTAGTTCCGGCTCTTGTTCCAAAAAGGAAATTCGAATTCCCTTACGACTATTTATCTGGCCGCTGTCTGACGAATCCTTGCCGGATAGTATGTTTAAGATGGAAGTTTTTCCACTTCCGTTTTTGGCAATTAGCGCAATCTTTTGGTCCTTGTTGATGCCAAAGGAAATGTTTGAAAAAAGTGATAACTCGCCAAATGATTTGGATATGTTTTCTACAGTAAGTAGGTTCATCTAAGGTATTATTTTAAACTGATGTGTTGTTGGAAATACTTCCATAAAAAAAGATATCTTGCGCCAAGCATAATCCAGATGGGTATGGCCAAGGGGGAGAACACCTGTACACTAAATATAGCCAATACAATGGTTGCACCCAATAATCCCAATAGAATTAACAAGTATTTGGGCAGCCAACTTGGGACATTCTTCTTTTTTAAAATAATAAAGCCAATAATTAAATTCAATGGAAATACCCAAAGGATATTAAAGTTGTTGGCAGTAGCCGTATGGTCGGTAAAAAACCAAAGGAAAATAAGTAGCACCCCGGCAAGCCCCGTAACAAAAAATAGTACGGAATCCAAGATCCTACTTCTGGTACTATTTTTATAATCGATATAGGTAATGGTAAGAACAAACAATAACATTGCCAATATCCAAAATAGGGGAGAGGCTAGAAAGTATCCCTTGTTCTCCTTTTTTACGGAAGTTAAAATGGACCTTTCCCTTATTACTACATCGTGTTCGGATAGGGTGGTATTGCCCAATTGTTCCATGACATATATGGGTAAGAACATATGTTCCTTAACTGTAGCTGTTCTGTCTATTACTGCCCCCAATGCCAAATCTATACCGAAACTGGACCACGAATTGGTAATTAGATTTTGGTGTATAAGCTGCCTGAAGGTGTAATTTTTTTCCAAATGGCCTTCGTTAAAATGCAGATTTTCACCAAGAGCCTCTTGTAGTACATCCCCAATTTTGGTAGCGCAATTGTTGAAAAAGAAATCGTATTTGTAATCCCTATTTTCCGGGCGATAATTATTTTCCAAAAATTGGAACAATTTATTCCTTTCTGCAGGGCTAAGCTGTAAGAGTTGTTCTTTTACCCATCTATTTTCCATTTCGTAGGCATATAGGAAATTGGGCATGTTTTGCTTGCTCAAGGAATAGAATAATTTGCCCATGGCAAACTCCACATAGAACATGGGCGGGTCAAAATTAAAAGTCCCATAATTATAAACCCAGTCTATTCCCTGGGCGGGATCCTGGATTCTAAAAGCGCTATGGCCAAATGTAGTGTATAGATCGCTTCCCGAGCCACAGGTTAAAACGCTTATTTGTGATTCGGGAGATAATTCCCTTACCTGTGCGGTGCCGTGGAACATCAGGCCCAAAAAAAATGCAATAAAAAGAATCCTTCTGCTCATATGCTATTGGGAGCCGCTATTTTTTGAAATTACCACCGCAAATATCGAATAATTTATAGGATTTAAGTGGGATAGTACAAGCTATTATAAAAAACAGGATATATTTTAACAGCATTTTTTAATAAATGGTATTTTTACATCATGGCACCTAAGATGCAATGTGCAAATGTGGATGTCCAACCAAGTAAAACAAGACCTATGAAGCGCCATATTCCCAATGTTATAACCTTATTAAATGTTTTTTGTGGTTGTGTAGCCACCGTGTTTGCGGTTTTGAACAAGTTGGAGGTGGCTGCTTTTTTTGTCTTTTTGGGTATTTTTTTTGATTTTTTTGATGGATTGGCCGCTAGGGCCTTGAATGTGAGAAGTGAGCTAGGGCTGCAATTGGATTCCCTGGCCGACGTAATTACAAGTGGTTTGGTTCCGGGTATAGTAATGTTCCAGTTATTGAGTATGTCCTACAGCGGGGGATGGAACATTGGTCTTCAGCCGAATACAACGGATACCATGCAGTGGGCCGTATTCGACATTCCATTGATTCCTTTTTTTGGATTTTTAATTACCCTGGCCTCGGCATATCGTTTGGCAAAATTTAATCTGGATGAAAATCAGGTTTCCTCCTTTGTGGGACTACCGACGCCTGCCAATGCTTTGCTGATACTTTCTTTTCCCTTAATATTACTTTATCACAACAATGATTTTTTAAACACCATTATCTTGAATAAATGGTTCTTGATCGGGACAACCTTATTGAGCTCATATCTGTTAAATGCCCGAATTGGTTTATTTGCCCTGAAGTTTAAAAATTGGAGTTTTCGGGATAATGCCCTACGCTATATTTTTATAACGGTAAGTTTTGTAATGATCCTCACCATGAAATTTATGGCTATTCCTGGCATAATAGCTTTTTATATTATCAGTTCTTTGGTAAATAACCTAAAAGTTTCAAAAACAGATTGATTATTTATAAAAAAATGAACCTTGTAGTGGTAGGGCCCATTAAATCATGGACTACAAAAGGTTGTTGTTTTGGGAAGGTTTATTGATTTGAACAATTACCGCAAGAGTGGGGTGGATATAATTAAAAATCCAATTTCTTCCTACGAAGCTCAAAATTCTGTCCCAAATACACTTTACGGACCATTTCATCGGCTGCCAAGTCTTCGGGAATCCCCGATTTAAGGATGCCACCTTCGAACATTAGATAGGAACGCTCTGTAATTGCCAAAGTTTCCTGTACGTTGTGGTCTGTAATTAAGATACCGATATTCTTATTTTTAAGTTGGGCCACAATTCTCTGAATGTCTTCAACGGCCACTGGGTCTACTCCGGCGAAGGGTTCGTCCAATAAGATAAATTTTGGATCGGTCGCCAAGGCCCTTGCAATTTCGGTCCTCCTTCTTTCGCCACCCGATAAAAGATCGCCACGGTTTTTGCGTATGTGACCCAGGCCAAATTCTTCTATGAGCGATTCCATTTTCATCAGCTGCTCCTTCTTGCTCAATTTGGTCAATTGAAGAACGCTCAGAATATTTTTTTCAATGCTCAATTTTCTAAATACAGAGGCCTCCTGAGCCAAATATCCAATACCATTTTGCGCTCTTTTGTACATGGGGAAGCGCGTAATTTCCTTTTTATCCAGATAAATATTGCCTCCATTGGGTTTTATCAGCCCAACTATCATATAAAATGATGTTGTTTTTCCGGCACCATTGGGACCCAATAAACCAACGATCTCACCTTGGTTTACCTCCAACGAAATCCCCTTAACTACTTGTCGCCCCCGGTAGGACTTCATAATGTTATCTGCTCTTAGCTTCATAGTACCTTTCTATTCCCCAAAACTAAGCCTTATATTAGTTTGGGGAAAGATATTGTAGATTTTTTAACCTTCTTGTTTTTCCAATTCCTCCCAATATTCGTAGGCCCTTCTCAAGTGGGGGACTACTATAGTGCCGCCGACAAGGGTAGCTATGCCCAAAGTTTCCATAACTTCTTCCTTGCTGGCGCCCTCATTGTAGGAGCTTTCCAGGTGATATTTTACACAGTCGTCGCAACGCAGTACGGCCGAAGCAACCAATCCCAATAGCTCTTTGGTCTTTACATCCAGCGCACCGGCAGCGTAGGCATTGGTGTCCAAGTTGAAGATTCGTTTTATGATCTTGTTGTTGTCCGCCAGGAGCTTTTCGTTCATTTTGGAACGATAGTCGTTAAATTCCTTAACTTGATTTGACATTTTTCTTCTGTTTTTTGGCTTCTCTTTTTAGAACCACCTTGGAAATGTAAATACTTATTTGGTAAAGTATTAAAATGGGAACCGCTACTATAATCTGACTGGCTACGTCCGGTGGGGTAATTACTGCAGATATAAGAAGTACCACAACTAGTGCTATTTTTCTGTATTTGCGGAGTATTTCCGGAGTAACCAAACCAATTTTGGTCAAGAAATAAATGATTATGGGCAATTCGAATATTAAACCACAGGCAATAACAGCTGCCCTTACCGTAGATATGTAGGAAACCAAATCTATTTCCCTTACCACAGAATCACTTATGGAGTAGCCTCCCAAAAAGTTAATGGACAGGGGGGCTACAACGTAGTATCCGAACAATACCCCCATAAAGAAAAGGGAGGAAGCTATAAAAATAAATCCCCTTGCGTTCTGACGCTCGTTGTCATATAGTCCGGGAGCAATAAATTTCCACAATTCATAAAGCACATAGGGGAATCCGATTATAAAACCTGCCCAAATGGAAGTCCAGATGTGTGCAGAGAATTGTTCGGACATTTGCCTACTCTGTACCGTAAATTCCGGTTCTGTATTGCAAAATGCCTCACTAAAACCCAATAACTTGGAGAAGTCGCAAAAAACGTGATAGGTTGGAAAATCTGGCATCATCGGCCCAAAAATGACCGTGTCAAAAATAAAACCCTTCATTAAAAAAGCTACTCCTCCTATAATAACTATGGCTAAGGTTGATCGTATTAAATGCCATCTTAGTTCTTCCAAATGGTCCAGGAAGGACATTTCATTTGGGGTTTTAATCGTTTTTGCCATTACAGTATGCCTTCTTTAATTAAATTGTGTAAATGTACTATTCCTTTGTAATTCTCTCCATCAACAACCAATATTTGTGATATATTATTGGCCTGCATTATTTCCAATGCCTTTACGGCAAGGACATCCGAAGCTATTGTCTTTGGGGTAACGCTCATGATATCTTTGGCGGTTAAACCATAAATATTGTCATATTTGTTGAGCATTCGCCTTATATCGCCATCCGTTATTATCCCAACAATTTTTTGATCTTCCAATACTGCTGCAGCTCCCAACATTTTTTCGGAGATCTCAATGATCACAGATTTTACGTCGCTATTGGTGCGTACCTGGGGAATCTGATTATTAGTGGCAATATCGCC
>TARA_R110001592_G_scaffold156705_4_pt1 | contig 12412 bp, 11 predicted proteins | sample TARA_R110001592 | Tara Oceans TARA_R110001592 (sample SAMEA4398387) | marine metagenome | biome: Polar Biome; feature: [SRF] surface water layer (ENVO:00010504); material: water (ENVO:00002006), including particulate matter (ENVO:01000060) such as... | depth 5 m
CGGACGAAGCAGATTTTATCGCCCAAGAGAATCAGACCGGCAGTGGCACCCTCGACGAAGCTGCAGCGCCGAGCACTCCATTCGAAGCGCCCTTTCACGACGAGGTAATACAGCAGGTCGATCCCATTCCTCAAGCACCAGCGCCGAATCGCCAAAATGAACCGAGCGATCTCGCCATACTCAGCTCTATAAACTCCGAGCAAGTCCTAGAGCAGCAATTGGAAGAAGAAGCACCAGAGACGGACACACAACTCTCGGAACAGGCCACACCCGAGGAGTTAAGTCTCGCGATCGCCAGCCTACAGGCTCAACTAGACATGCAGCAGCAGGCCTATGCGAAGCGTCCTCGGACATATACTATTTCTTCAGCATCTACGCAAAAGCGCCATGACGCTCAGTACCTAGACTCTTGGCGCAAGCGTATCGAGGTAGTAGGCAATATCAATTACCCCGAACAGGCACGCTCGCAGCAGCTGTATGGCAGCCTGCGTATGCTCGTGGCCCTACGTCCCAATGGGTCGGTGCAGGAGATTCGCATCCTACAAAGTTCCGGACATCGAGTTCTAGACGAAGCGGCAATCAACATAGTGCGACTGGCAGCCCCATTCGATCCATTTCCACCAGAGATGCTAAGCGATGTCGATATTCTCGAGATCATCCGCACCTGGCGCTTCCATCAAGGCAACTCTTTTACTAGCCAGTAATCCAATCACTCGCTATAGCGTGGAGCGACATGACGCAGAACAACTCAACAGCCTCTCAATTTGAAGCCACTCCAGGTTCTCTCGCGAACCAGTTTTTGATCGCGATGCCTCATCTCGAGGACCCTTGGTTTAACCAAACCGTTACCTATCTATGGCGACACAACGATGAAGGCGCCTTAGGGATTGTCATTAACAAGCCATCCAATATGCGCTTAGCGGAGCTCTTGGAAGAGCTAAAAATCGATCTCGAACAACGCAAGGGCGATATCGATTTCCATAGCCAGCGTGTTATGACCGGTGGTCCTGTCGAACGCAATAAGGGGTTTATCCTGCATAACAGTGGTCGTGAATGGGAGTACACACTTCCGATCACTCCTGAGCTAAGCCTGTCGATGTCTAAGGACATTCTGGCGGACATAGCCTTAGGGGATGGTCCGGAACGTTATCTAGTCGCACTGGGTTGTGCAGGCTGGGAGGCTGGCCAGCTCGAACAGGAAATTAGCGACAATGTTTGGCTGACGGTTCCGGCGGTGACAGAGTTAATTTTCTCCAGCGATCATTCCAAGAAAGCGGAAGCTGCGGCTTCCATACTCGGCATTAGCTTAGATCAGCTCTCTTTAACAGCGGGACATTCATGAGAAAATGTTTTGGCGAAGCGAGCACTGGAGCAAATTCTAATGGATAGCTTCCCGGAGAAAAAACCGAAGGACTTGTCTCTACTTGGCTTCGATTTCGGCACCAAACGCATTGGCTCTGCAGTTGGACAGAGCATCACTCACCGCGCCACAGCCCTCAACGCCATTCCAGCTCGAGACGGCATTCCGAATTGGGAGATACTTGACGCCTTAGTGGCGAAATGGCAGCCGGACGCCTTTGTGGTAGGACTGCCATATAATATGGACGACAGCGAAAGTGAACTTCTAATTCGCGCGCGCAAGTTTGGCAATCGCCTCAATGGCCGTTATCACAAACCCTGCTATGGAATAGACGAGCGCTTAAGCTCTTTCGAGGCCAGAGGACAGATCATGCGAGGCGAGTCTTCAGCCCAGCTAGATTGCCTTGCTGCGCAATTGATTTTGGAAACATGGCTGCAGTGCCTAGCGGAGAAATTTCCAGAGCAGCTTCCTTAGGAAGCTGCCTAGAATTATTGCATGGAACACAGCTCCTCTAGAACGAGTCCGGTGTTTTTGCCTTTGCCTTTGCTGCCTCTTTCGTAATAAGCCCTTTCTGGAGGAGCTCTTTCAAACACTGATCCAGTGTCTTCATCCCCACAGACGAGCCCGTCTGAATTGCAGAGTACATTTGCGCGACTTTATCCTCCCTAATCAAGTTACGAATGGCCGGCGTGCCGATCATGATTTCGTGCGCCGCTATACGACCACCACCAGTCTTCTTGAGCAGGGCTTGAGAGACAACAGCCTGCAGTGACTCTGAGAGCATTGAACGCACCATTGATTTCTCTGCGGCAGGGAACACATCGATAATACGATCGATGGTCTTTGCCGCAGAGGTGGTGTGCAGGGTACCGAAAACTAAGTGGCCCGTTTCCGCTGCGGTCAAGGCTAGGCGAATAGTTTCCAAGTCACGTAATTCGCCCACGAGAATAATATCGGGGTCTTCGCGTAATGCTGAACGCAGAGCTTCGGCGAAGCCGAGAGTGTCGCGATGCACCTCGCGCTGGTTAACCAGACATTTCTTGCTCTCGTGTACGAATTCGATAGGGTCTTCGATAGTGAGAATGTGCTCGTAACGGGTATTGTTCACATAGTCCATCATGGCCGCGAGGGTGGTGCTTTTGCCCGACCCTGTCGGGCCCGTCACCACTACCAAGCCTCTGGCAAGATCGGAGACCTGTCTAAAGACCTGCCCCATGCCTAGCTCCTCCATCGATAGCACTTTGCTCGGGATGGTCCGGAACACTGCAGCAGCACCGCGATTCTGGTTGAAGGCGTTAACCCTAAAACGCGCCAGCCCAGGCACTTCGAAGGAAAAATCCGTTTCTAAGTATTGCTCATAATCCTTACGTTGCTTGTCCGTCATGATCTCGTAGACGAGGCTATGGACTTCCTTGTGGTCCATCGCTGGAATATTGATCTTTCGAATATCCCCGTCTACACGAATCAATGGCGGCATGCCCGCAGTGAGGTGCAAATCTGATGCGCCCTGTTTAACGCTAAAACCGAGTAATTCCGTGATATCCATTGTGATACCTGCTTATGTTCGAGAATGTTTACCGTGCTAGCACACAGCATCTGCTTAGATAGGGTTCTGCCTTGTCACAACACTCGCCTTCGTGAGGCATTGGGCTATGCTATAGTGCCACCAAGAATTGCTTGCAGGCCGCGCCGACGCGGCACTTGTGAGTAGAGCGTCAACTCGGTGAAACCATGGCAAGCATAGCAGAAAATATTTCCACTGTTCGAGATCAGATCGCAAAAGCGGCTACGCGTAGCGGACGCACTGCCGACAACATCACTCTGCTCGCGGTGACGAAAACCCAAGCACCAGAGAAGCTGCGTGAGGCCTATGCGGCAGGTCAGCGCGAATTCGGCGAGAATTACGTGCAAGAGGCACTCGATAAGATACGATTACTCGACTTGCCCGACCTTATCTGGCACTTCATCGGACCAATTCAATCCAACAAGACTGCAGATATCGCTGCCCATTTCGACTGGGTTCATAGCGTAGATCGCCTCAAGATCGCCAGTCGACTAAGTAAGCAACGCCCCGAAGGGCTCGCACCCTTGAACATCTGCGTGCAAGTTAATCTCTCTTCCGAGGACAGTAAGTCGGGGGTAGCGCTAGAGGACGCGGCGGATTTATGTGAACAGATTGCAAAGCTTCCGAACCTTAGGCTCCGCGGGCTCATGGCTATACCCGCGCCCTGTGAAGGACTCGAGCAGCAACGCAAAGTATTTGCTCCGCTAGCGCTACTGTTTAGGGAGTTAAAAGGGTGTTTCGAGCACTTAGATAGCCTATCTATAGGCATGAGTGCAGACTATGAGGCAGCCATCGCCGAAGGCTCCACTATCGTTCGTGTTGGCTCTGCAATCTTCGGCGCGAGAGCTTAAGCGCCTAGAGATTCTTCCTGCTTGAGTGCTAAGGCACAATGAGCACATTGTGACCTGAAAGGATTCAAGAAGAAGGATTTCACAAAATACTGTTCGTGGCATTGAGGACAACGTTTAGTTGCTAGATTCGCTCCGAAACCTGCATAGAGGGCCATATAGGCGAACATAATCAGAGTAGTCTCATTGCCAGTCTCCAACACCTGCATCACTGCCAGCACATAAACCGGAAAGGTCCAAAAACACACAAAGAGGCGATTCCTCGCTCGTCTAAGCTCTTTTAATCGCTTCTGCTTGCGCAGCTCTTCATCTTGCTCTGGCTTGCTACCCTGATCCATACGACTCACTTAAATAAGATTTCACTGTGAAATTGCTGCACTAATGTGCCGTTTATCGAGAGTTTACACGTTGCCCTAAAGGATTTTGAGGTCAAAGTCGTTATTTTGCTGAATTCTTGTGATTAGTCCCCGCAAACTAGACTCTCACTACGTCCGGGCCACGAATTTTGTATGCTAAACTCAGCGCAAACAGACATTGGGCCGACGCCACGTATCGCGCTTTTGCCCAAACTGGCGCTACGCCTATCCCCTGTAGTGTAAGGATTCAGATGGAACAGAATTCAACAATCAACGTGCTTATCGCATCGGAGCTGGTTTCCGACGGTGCACTATTGGTGAGCGCACTACGCAAGGACGGCTATAACGTCCATGCCGAATCGGTAGCAGACGAGTCCCACCTACGTGAGCGCCTGCTTAGTATGCGCTGGGATCTCCTATTCCTGTTTCCGGGACCGCAGGTACTGCCAATAGCGCGCCTTATATTGCTCATGAACGAAGTAGCGCAAGACATCTGTTTTATTTCGTTGGGCAAGTTATACGATGAAGAAGGAGATCTGCTCGCACTGCCAGACAACGGCGTGGTTTGCACTAAGCATGACCTGAACAAACCCAAAGAGGCAGCGGTGTTATTGCGCACTGTGCGTCATGAGCTGAACAATTTGAACACTCGGCGCGAGCTGCGCAAGACTAATACCGCATTGAACGAACTGCGTGAGCGTTACCAGCTGCTGCTGATGAGCGCATCCGACGCTGTGGCCTACCTACATGAGGGCTTGTTTCAATATGCCAATCAGGCCTATCTAGATCTATTCGGCTTGGAGTCTGAGGCGCAGCTAAAGCAGCATACTTTTCTCGATCTCGTGGATGAGCCTGACGTCGAGCGAGTCCGCAAATTCCTAAATGAGTCTTCTTCTCAGATTAATTCGAACTGCATTTTCATGGGTATTACTGCACCAAACTCTTTAACCCGTCTCAGCCTAGAATGCGCGCAATCAGTCTTTGAAGATGAGCCAAGCCTGCAAATTATGGTTCGCCCCGTTGTTGGAAATATTGCCCAGCAAAAGAGACAAAAAAATCAAGAAAGCCTAGATCTTCTAACTAACCTGCTAAACCGAAGTGCAATTCATACACAAATCGATCGCGCCATTGCGAAAGGCGTTTACGAACAAGTTAACAGCGCGTCGATTTTGTTGAAACTAGAAGAGTTCCAAGAGTTCAGTATTCTTAACGGCAAATCGGCAGCCAACCTACTACTGGCAGATGTGGCCAGACTTATTAGCGACAACACTCCCATCGACACCGTCATCGGACACCTTGGTGATGCCGAGTTTATGATTCTACTGAGCAAAGATACGGAGTATGCACAAGAGCAATTCCTTTTAGAATTGACGACATCGCTTAATTCGGCGCTGCATCGAATTTCGCCTCAGGGTGTCATATTGAACTTTAGTGCGGGAATAGCAATCATCAATGAACTTTCCTCTTCTGCAGGAAGTGTTATTGATCGTGCAAGACACAATCTTACCGTGCATAGAAATCAGAGCAAAAACGAAGCTGAGGAAAATAGTGACGCTTATAGTACGGCCTCAGAAATGTTCAAAAGACTTGAGAAAGCTTTTGAGAAGGAAGACTTCGTACTTGCCTTCCAGCCTATCGTCAATCTGAAAGAGGATGGCGTAGAGCGATACGAGGTCCGCATTCGTTTACAAGACCAGGGCAAACTAATCTATCCGCAACGGTTTTTGCAACTTGCTAATCAACACGGCCTAGGAGAAAAAATCGATCGCTGGGTGTGTGAGCAATCTTTACACGTTCTCTCGTCACGCAACAATCCCGCACTTAAGCTCACCATTAATCTTACGCATAACACCATTATCAGCGGCGAATTTCTCCCTTGGTTGCGAGCTCAGCTGCAGAGTGAGCATATCACTGCCGACCAAATTAGCTTGCAAATTAGTGAGCTAGATATTGTCAGCTCGCCAAGGCAAGTAAAGAAATTCTGTACTCAGGTGCAAACCCTAGGGCTAATCCTTTCATTAACTCATTTTGGCTGCACCTATACCTCTCTAAACTCACTGCCATTAGAGGAGGCAACCTTTGTTAAACTAGATAAGTCGCTACTTAACGATCTCGATAAGGACCAGACTCAACGGGAAAAACTCAGCTCCGTTGTGAGCAGCCTTCACGCTCGCGGTCTTCTAGTGGTGGCGCCTATGATAGATTCAATCGATTTCTTACCACTACTTTGGCAGGCCAATGTGAACTTTGTCCAAGGGAACTGCTTGCAGGAACCCAGTGCCAACCTCGATTTTAGTTTCGTACAAGATGAAGAACTTACACTGGACTCATTCCAGTAAACCAAGCCAAGCAAAAAGAGTATCTCGAGTGTCTCAAGAAAGAATATCAACACAAGTAGCTGGTGAATCGGCGCCATCGAGAACCACCACACGCATGAAACTCGGCCAGAAATTCGGCTTTAGCACTGCAGTACTTTTAATCCTGTCTATGTGCGTCTTCTGGTTGGTGACCAATCAATCCACAGAGAATTTACTTCGCCAACAGTCTGACAGTTTAGGCAATACGCTTGCCAGACAAACAGCAATCTTGGTGACTGAACTTGTTCTGGCCAATGATATGGTCAGTATGAATGTCTTACTTAATCAACTGACACGAGAAGAGTCGATTGCACAAGTCGCCGTCCTCAGCATCGATGACCGCGTCATTGCCATCTCAGGTTCTTCGGTTTCTCCCGCTGGCAGCGAATCATTACAACGTAGTGATTTGTTTGGCAGCTATGTAGCCCCTATCGCTCTACAGGACTCCTTGGCGGGCTATGTTCGTGTCAATCTTGATCAACGCTATATCGAACAAGGGGTCACACGTAACTTCCTGTTCATGCTTGCTGCATTGCTCCTAATTCTACTCACTGGTGTTAGTGTAATAGTCGCACTCACACAACACGTTATCACCTTTCCCTTACGCTTACTTTCTGCTTCGATCCAAAGTGTAAGGCGAGGTGAAGGCGAGCCTAGTCCTTTCGGCGAACGTGACGATGAAATAGGTGCGGTAATTCGTCAGTATAACCACCTAATTTACGAGTTAAGCGACGATGAAAGTCGCCACGCGATGTTTGGACCAGAGAAAATACTAAGCCCTAGTGAACAGGCCGCGGCCTTATATCGTCGCCCAGGCAGTGCGTTCGTCAGTATATTGAACATCAACATCAGCAATTACCGTCTTGCACTGCACCAACACGAGGCGCAAGAAACCATCGAGCTACTCAATACCTATTATTTCTACGTACATAAAGTTACGCAGCTATATAATGGCAATATCGAAAAATGTGCGGGCGACGAGATACTAATCACCTTCGGGGCTGCGCAGGTAGACGATGAGCACTGTTTCCATGCGGTATGTGCTGCGCTATTGTTCCTAGAGATTACCGCTGCCTTAGCGCGTGAATTAGAGGCCAATGGCCTGCCCACTTTGCAATTTAAAGCAGGCCTGCACTGTGGCGACCTTCTCACTGGAGTGATCTCATCCCTCGAACAAAACACCTATACTGTTGCAGGAGAGAATCTCGCCCTGACGCGCCAGATCTGTGAGGAGGCCCCGATCGATACCTTGATTATCAGTGAGGCTGCGTATGTTTTAGCTGATGCGGATAGCAGGCTTATAACAGAAGAGTTCAGCGACATAGTCGACAATCAGAATGGAGAATTCATCAAGACCTGGCTAGTCGACGAGCCTATGGTCAACTACAAGGCCTTACTCGATAGACAAGTAGAACATTTACTAGCTCAAGAAGTGCCGATCTAAACGCAGCCTTTGCTTGATTGCTAGGATGTCAGTAAGCTATCTTTACGCGCCCTGAAACTCAAGGGTACACAAGGAGTACGCTTTGGATTTTACTTTTCCCGTTTGTCATCTTTTCTATTACCCCACACAGGTGGTATTAGTCGATGACGACCCGGACTTTCTCGATGCTGTCAGTTTGATATTACCGCGCGATCTTAACTATCGACTGTTTCAGTCCGCACGCCAAGCTCTGACCTATATTAATGATGCTCAGCAGCACGCGGAGCTTATTCGGCGCGTTTACTCATCCTACAAAACCGGCCCATTCGATTCCGACACACTTACGCATATAGAGATCAACGAGCTCTATAAAGAAATTTACAATGCCCAGCGTTTCAGCACTCCAAGTGTAGTGGTGATCGATTACTCGATGCCTTCGATGAATGGTCTTGAGCTTTGCGCTAGCCTTACCAATCCATACACAAAACGCATTCTTTTAACCGGGCAGGCAGATACCGATCTGGCGGTACAAGCTTTCAACGCTGGCTTGATTGACCAGTTCATTAGCAAGAAAGACCAGGACCTAGAAGCGAAACTGAGACGCTCTATCGCTACTCTGCAACAACAATATTTCAGCAAGAGCTTCAAGCTAATTACAGACCCCGTGATCGCCAATTGCCAAAGTCGGTTTGTCAACAACCCCGATTTCATTGCCTATTTCAATGCGTTGCGAGACCGAAATAAGTTTATTGAATACTACCTAATTGACGAGCCCTATTCCGGCTTTGCCCTATTAAATGCCAAAGGTGAACTATCGATATTGTTAATACTGACAGAGACAGGCTTAGAGGAGCATATAAGGCAGTGCAGCACGGTCGGCGCGCCGGCACAATTACTTGCGGCACTACGCAAAGGCGAACTCGTGCCCTTATTCAACGTTTCCGACGACAATGAACATATTAAGAAGATACTGACAGACGATTGGAGAAAATATTACGCCCCCGCCAAGAAAATCTGTGCGGGAGCACCCTATTACTGTGCGCTCATTCAGCACGAAGATGCCAGCCGGATACTACGTAAGTATAAACCTGAGGCAATTCAGTCCTACCGCTCCCACATAGAGACGACAGCTTCCGATACGAAGTTCTTACACTGACCTAGCCGAGTGGAAACTCGAGTGTGAAACGCGTGAAGTGGGCGAGCTTTGAGCTCACTCGAATATCGCCACCGAAACTACCCATGGTACGCTTGCAGAACGCTAGCCCTGCGCCAGTGCCATTGCTGCGGGTCGTGAAGAAACCGTCGAAAACTAAAGGCAGTACGTCTTGCGCTATACCCAGCCCGGTATCCTCGAAGATTAAATAATTCCTATGCTCGCCCTTCTCAACGTCTATGTGAATCACGCCTTTGCCTGCTGACTCTAGACTATACAATGCGTTTTTCAGCAAATTGAACAAGACATAAACGAGCAATGAATTTACGCCCTGGAACTCGAAATCCTTATCAATCTTGACGTGTACTTTCTCCCGCTCGAAACGCTTGAACGGATATTGAGCAATCGCCTCTTCTACGCAATCGCGCACAGAGCACGTAGAGTGATTCGCGCTTTCCAGACGCTGATCGTTTAGATTGATCAATAGTAGATCAATCACGTGATTCGCCTGATCCACCATAGACCTAATACGGGGCCCCGTATCAGTTAGCGTCTCCAACAAGTCTTTGCGGATAATAGGAAATCGGTCCGCGTCTTGTTCGTGAGCAAACTCGTAGGCGCTAATCAACTCGGGGAGATAAGAGTCAACACCACCAATGCTCGCGCGCACTCCAGACAAAGGAGTTCTCATCTCATGGGCGATCGTCGCGCTAAGCATTGCCAAGGCTGCTGTTTTCTCTGCAAATGTATGTTCTTGACGGGCGCGACGACCCTGCTCATTCATTATCCGCTCTAACGCTATACCAAGTTGCCGTGCAAAGAATGCCAGTATGGGTCTGAGTTCGGCAAACACGCCTGTGGAATCGGAAATTAACAGCAGGGCCTGCATCTTAGCTCGGCAGAAAATGGGGATAACAAAATCGGCGTCGAAGCTGTGCAGCTCATTAGCCACTTCTTCCGGACAATCCCTTACTACAAACCCTTCCGGCGTATTGATCGCATAACTTAGTGCCGCGCATTTCGCATTCAAGATCCGCGGCTCTTTCGACCCCCACAGCCAGAACTCGGAGTTGCCAGAGTCGTCTGCTTCGAGATAGTCGCGTGCAAGCAAGAACTTCGCGCTTCCTCCGCCCAGCAATGCGGCGAGGCTGGACTGGGTATAACGCAGCAATGCATCGAGATCGGTATACTCATGAAGATTGTCGATAATGTCTGCAACCCCCCCTATTCGGCGTAGTGCAGAGTCCACTTTCGAGCTGCCCAAGGCTTGAAGGAAAGCAGAATACAGAGACTCATAGCTGAGCCCGATCAAGGCAATGAATAAAATGAAAAACGATGCTTGGAACAAGGGTTCCCAAACTGAAATAGAAAGTATGGACGCAATCAGCAGAAACAGTAGTGAGTAGCTCAGTATAAGCAGGCTCTTGGCTATATAGATCGATTTCTGCATATAGAGTCTACGATTTCTAAAGTGAGAGTTGTTAAGGAAAACCTATAGTTATGATTATGCGTGAACTAAAGCCGCTATTTTTAAGAGTTTGCTAGTGTATACTAGCGGCAAGTAAAGCTAAAATCAGTCAAAGAAACTCGGCTAAAGTTGCCAAACATTCTCTAGAATTACAGGACGCGTTAAATATGAACAGATCGAAGTCAGTGATATTGCTGCCCGCGGTGCTTGTTTGGAGTTTATTTTACGGCGTAATTGGTGGCCTGTTTTTTAAACTTCTCTCTGTTTACGAGATGTGGGTGATGTCAAACCGACATCATATCAGACAATGGAAGCGCTACCCTACGCGTCACTATCAAGAATTTACTACGGCGATACTGATTGGACGCATGGGTGATAAAGCGTGGTCAACCTTGCCGATTACCCGCAACCAGATCACACAGCAATACGCACGTGCTCCCTTCCCCTACCTCGTCATCATGTGCAACACACTGCTTGCCTTACTTTATCTTCCTTTCGCATTGCTAAGCGGCGCATTCAATGGCCCGAGTTTTGTCTTTACGCAAATCTGGCAGCAACGCGTTGCAACGCGCAGCGCAGGAATTGGTCTACAATCGTAGTGAAATCGCAAACATGAAGAGCAAACCACACATTCTTGTGGTCGAGGATGATCGACAGCAATCGGACCTTGTCATAGAGGTTATCAATGAAACTCAGCGCTATCACGCAATCCCCGCTTACGACGGAGAAGAGGCGCTGCAGATTCTCAAATCCCATCAACGCGGATTTAACTTCCTAAGTAACAAGATCGAGTGCATCTTACTCGACTGGCAAATGCCTAAGATGAATGGCGAGCTATTTCTGAAGACTTTGCGTATTGAAGAGGGCAACAGTCCCTTTAAACGCCATATTCCAATTGTGATATTTACAGCTTATAACGACAAGGAACGCCAAGCCTTAGCAAAGGATCCAACACTTGGGCTCGCCTCTGGCTATATCCTAAAGCCGTTCGAGGAGGAAGAATTGTTGGGTCTACTCGAACGCATCGTGGTACACAAGGAAGCCGAGATCCTGCGCGAAATTCTAATCGAGCGTGATCAGCGTTGGGCGCGTGAGTTGGACCGCGCTAGTCAACGCCGCGAGCAAGATTAGTTAATTGGCATACGCACTGTAAACTTACTGCCCTGCCCTAGAACGCTCTCACATTGAATACTGCCTTTGTGCTCAGTCACTATTCTATTGCAGATCGTTAACCCCCATCCCCGCCCTGCAGTGAGATTTCCAGCCGACGTAACCTTGCCACTGAAGTAGGGTTCCCATATTTTTTCGCGCAGCTCTGGTGCAATGCCATTCCCGGTGTCGCTAACACTTACGACTAACTCCTGTAGCTCTATATTGCTGCGAATATGCAGAGTTCCACCATCAGGCATAGACTCCAGAGCATTCTTGATTAGGTTGCTAAATAGCACCTGAATCTCTCCAGGAATCCCAAGTACTTTAGGCGCAACCTCGTCGAGATCGAGAACTCGCTTCTGAGGTCCTTCGGCTTGCAATTTCACACATCGGTGCAAGAGTAAATTGATATCAATTCTCTGGAAACGTGCAGCATCATCACCCCCTCCATCGGTGATGACTAATGTCTCATCAACGATCTCCATCGCTCTCTCTATTTGTTCATCTATAATTTGCCGATACTTCGCGATTGTTTCGGTATTCTTGATGCGGTGGGCAGCCATGCGAATGATATTCAGTGGTGTCCTAATCTCGTGATGGGCCTGTCTGGTTGCATGCGCTATCGCCAGTGTCTTGTCGCCGCGTACCACCTGAATCTCTGCCTGATGCTGTCGGCGCTGATTTTCGAAATAAGATTTCTCGAGCTTCTCGAAAGGCGTCAATCTATACAG
>TARA_R110001592_G_scaffold18271_3_pt1 | contig 12390 bp, 12 predicted proteins | sample TARA_R110001592 | Tara Oceans TARA_R110001592 (sample SAMEA4398387) | marine metagenome | biome: Polar Biome; feature: [SRF] surface water layer (ENVO:00010504); material: water (ENVO:00002006), including particulate matter (ENVO:01000060) such as... | depth 5 m
AGGATCAGAATCAGGATTATATTTAGGAGGAGTTGGATTCACAATTCTTAATAATCTTTGACGTTCCTTTTCCTTTACAGTGTTCTCCTCACGTTTCTTTAGTTTTTCCTTTTTCCGTTGTTTTCTCACTTCGTCATAATTAGATATTGCTTTGAATGTAATTAAATCAACATCTTCTTGAGAATACATTGGAGTTTTGGCAGTTTGTCCACAAGCATTAATTGGTGAATGATGTTTAGATGGAGGAGGAGGTGGTGGTGTTTCTTCCACTTCTTTAATCTCTTTTTTAATATTCTGTTTTGGTTTAACATCATTCCTCAGTTGATCTAACTCTTGATCTTCCTTTTGTTTTTTTAAATCTCTAATCTCTTTTTTCTTTTTAGCATTTGCTCGTCTAACTTCAAGTGCCTTGACTCGTGCTAGAGCAAGTCGTTCTTTTTGAGCATCTGTCATTACCCTTTTCTTTCGTGGTTTCTTACCTGGTTTTTCGACAGGTTCTTCAACTACACGAGGTGTTGGTGGTGTGGGTGGTTCATCGACAAGTGTGGGTTCAGGTTCATCTTTAACAATCTTCATCTCTAATTTATCAACTGATTTATTATCAAAGACATCGTCTTCGTTTAAATCATTCTTTACTGGTTCTTCTTTGATTTCAGGTTCATCTTCACTTTCAGATCCTCCGATTACTTGGGGTAAAAAATCCATTTATAATATTATAAATATATTAATTTAATAGAAATATTTCTTAAATTTTCTATAATTTCAATAAAAACAAATAATTAAAAGAAGTATAAATCCATTTATCTGATCAACTTAAATAATGGAGTTGAGGATTCTCTAAAATGTAAACATACAACAGTTTTGCCACTTATACCAGAACTACATAGTCTTTCAAGATTATCACATATAGACATATGTATCTCGTTTAATCTTAATGGTTCACTATTTTGTAATTTAATGTATGTCCTTTCTTGTGGTTCATAATACAAAGCATTACCGAATTCACGATTGCTCGTATCAAATCGTGGAACTTGATATAATATTTTGGATGGACGTCCAGTTCCTGCATTATATGATCTTTGTGTAAAATTATCAAGTCTGATAAATGCTGATGAATAATCCATTAAATCAGGGACATCATGAGACGAGTGTGTATTTGTTTGAGAATCTGTTGCTCCAGGATCATTCCCAACAATGCCTTGACCTTGAAAACCCAATCTAGATTGAAGATTGGCAGAACCAGTATATCTATAAAACGGTTCACCAGAACTTAATAATAAAATAAATCTATATGAATCTAAAGTTGATGTAGAGAGGAATGGATCAGTTGTTCCAAGTTGTGTATAACTTGGAGTTAATGTTGGACTATCTCCAAGTCTAAATATATCACGAGTATCAAAAGCAAGAGCAAGTCTTCCAGTTGCTTCATCTCCCTGCATTCTAACAAACCATGATCCATCAGGATTATCACCATCCACTTTAACACCATTTATCGTTACATCTCTTCCATCATATTTATCAATAGTAACGGATCGTCCTGCTTTTCTTATCATTATTTTAGGAAATAGATTCCAGCAAGTCGTTCCAACTGGTTTCAGAATATTTTTATTTTTCATATGACCAGAAACATGGTCGAAAGATACAAGTGTTTTTCTATCAGTATTCCAACCTGAACCAATAGGGAAATCTTCACCATTCACAGATTGGACAAATATATGGAGTTTTTCATTATTTATTCTAAAAGCAAGTGAATCTATTTTACCCCAATTACGAGAAAGATTATATCCATTCGTTCCACTTTGTACTAAATCACCTGCTTTCCATGATGTATTGGTGGCAAATCCAGATCCATCTCCATCATCATAATATACAACTTCTTCTAAAACAAGTGGTCTCCCTGCTCTACGAGTAGCATCATTTGAATTATATATACAATGTCCGACCCTCAAAAAGAAATCACCGTGTCCATTGATTTGCTCCGAATAAACGACATAATCATAAAAATGACGACCATTAGTTAGATCACCACCACGAGAATCAAATGTTGCCATTTGACCAGTCGTAGCAGATGTTCCCCTGACGAGACCTATTGCCCATCCACCATTCAGTTTTTCAGTTCCAGATTGTTTTAAATTAGTTAAATCAACTTGAAATAATCCACCCATATGAGATAATGGTCCACGATTTAACCAACAAACATTATTACCGTTAAGAGCATCATCAGCAACTGCTTGAATTTTCATTGTTCCAGACCCACTTGATACAGTAGTCACTGTTATTAATGATTCTATACCTTCACCTATAGTAGCATCGGGGACTAAATCATCCCCTATATCATAACCACTTCCTCCTTGATTAATTGTTACTGATGTAATTGAACCAAGACCATTTATTTCAAGATCTAATGTTGCTCCACTACCAGACCCACTTGATGTAGTTGCGATATTAGTATAAGAACCAGATGTATATTCTTGTCCACCTTCTTCTAAACTGATTGCCGTAACCACACCACTTGCAGTATTAAGTGATATATCCATAGATGGAGCACGACCAGAATTGAGTTGTTTATTTAAGACTCTCCAATTAGTTTCATCAGAATAACCAATACCTGACCCATCTTTTCCATTATTAACTCCATTAAGATATTTTAATGTAAATTGAAATCCAGCAAAATCAGAACCACTTGCTCCTCCATCATATTTTGCTACCACTGTTGTATTTGTTCTATCTAAATCAGGATGTGGAATTGCCAACAATACAGCATTCTTAACCATCTCTGTGAAACGAACCATATTCACATATATAGGTTCACTTGATCCAGATGGTAAAATCCGTCCCATAATTGGACATGATGCTGTTGATTCAGAATCAGGGTCTGTCGAACTTAATATTTGTTTACCAAAATAAATATAAAAATGATCTGATGGACTTACTCTAATCAAACCATTCTTATTAATTTTTACAGATTGAACTGCAACTTCACAATTAGGAGGTAATTCAAGAGGATTAACTAGATGATTTCTGTAACGGAATGGTGCTTGATCCAATGCTCCACGATCAAACTCTGCCTGTTCGTTGACATTATTACTGGTAATCACTAAACTCATTTATATAAATCATATATATTTTAATTATTAAAGAGTTTTTTTTAAAAAAAAATAATTTATACGAAAATTTGAAATTTATTATTCGATAATAATAATATAAGATAGAGTATAAAATGCCACGCAAGAAGAGTTCAAAAGCAAAACTAAAAGCATTAAAACCAGTTCCAGATCAATCGTCAACTCAATTTAAAGTTGAAGATGTTATTGAAAAGAAAACCATGAGTAAACCTAAAGAAATATTTGATACATTTGATGGATTGCCAAACGAGACTGAAGATGATTACAAACGAATGGCAGAACATAAACGACAGAAGGCATTACGTGGTCAAAAACATCTTGATAGTCTAAAAAAGAAACAGTAAAATAATTAAAAAAATATGAATGATTAAAAAATTGCAGTGAGAATAAACAAAATAGTGGGTTCAAATCAAAAAGTAGTGGGTTCAAATCAAAAAGTAGTGGGTTAAATCAAAAAGTAGTGGGTTGTTTTTTGAACCCACTATCTTTTTATTTTTTATTTAATAATGTTTTTCTTTATTTTATTACTACTTACTATGTATATTTCTAAACAATTATATATATGATATTAAAAGTAGTGGGTATAGTGGGTATAGTGGGTTAAATTAACCATTAGTTATTTGAAAGTAAATTAAATAATTATAATATATAAGAGAGTTGAATGGCATCCCACTACCCACAACCCACTTCCTTTGTTTGAATAGTGAAATATTCATTTTTGAAATATTCATTGAATTGTTTTTTCATAGTATCACGGTCAAGTAATCTAATACGTGGTGGATTCGTTTTATTAGCATTAACTAGTGTGACACCAGGGAATATTTTCTTTATTTCTTTGAAAAATGAGTTCTTTGCTAATTTCTGTTTATATCCATATGTTTGTTTATGGTATGCACCGAATAGATGTGATTTAGGTAATGTATATTTAACACATTCTAATTCATCCCACGAATAATCATATGATTCAAAACTAAACCAGTTTTCAGTCAATGCTTCTTGCCAAAAGTCAAAATCACTTCCATATGTGAACTCCTTAATACCAATCTCACGACTAGTGGTTTTGAACTTCGTTGGATTGAATTGAGATATATCACGGTTCATGAAATAATTAAATACTTTTTGAGGATCTACATTCAATACACCATCTACAAGTGATGGATCTAATTTTTGTTCTTTAATATCTAATACATAGTATCTCCTGTTATTCTTTCCAATCTCAATAGGATTGTCATCATTTGAGAATATAATGACATTTGTGTAATTATCAATAATATATGTTTTTATATTTTTTTGATTGATATTCATGGTATCTTCAGTGACCAATGCTTTTAATATACCAGTTTGAGATTTCCTTCCTGCCCACGTGCATTCGTTTAGATTAATCAATAGACGACCCTCTGCTTGTGGATTGAAATTACCAACAATACTATTTATATCAGCAGTTGAATAATACATACGACCCATTATTTTTCTAATAACATTCATTACAATATTTTTGCCATTACCTTCAGTTTCAGATGGAATAACAATAGCAACATCAGTTCTCTTGTATGGTTTTTGAAATATATGTGCAAACCAGTTCAATAAATATTCATATGTTTCTTCATCACCATTTGCCCACACATCTTTGATATGAAATAGATATTCTTGAATATCACTATAATCATTATCATCAGTTAAATCAAACTCAAATCCCTTATACAGATTGTAATAATTAGAATCTTTAACCATTGCTGGATCAAACTTCAATCCAATAATATCATGACGATTGATATTTTTAATCCATACAATAACTGGATTGACCTCTTGTTGTGTATCTTGTTTTTCTTTTGTTTTTGTTCTGAATGTATATTTAGCATATTCATCAATTATATCTCTTTTACACGTTATAAAATGAGTGTTATGGTCCAATTGTATATATTCATTATTTTTAGTATGCATTAATTCAAGATTCATATTTTCCACCAAACAATCAATTCCTTTCATATACCATTCCTCATATTTGTTTGTACTGGTCTTTGTAATTATTTTATGTTGTTCTGGATTATCCTGTTTTAACCAGTAAAATATACTACCGATTTTCAAGGCATCATCACGAGGTGAGAATGAATACCATTTATTCATAACTGCTGTTCTATCATATTTGTCCTCGTCCAGTTTACTGAATTCGTCAAATATTTCACTATTCTTATTATCTAAATTATCACCATTATTATATAATGCTATTCCTACATTTAACCAATCAGCATAATTACTTGCTCTTTGAGGATTTAATTGTAAAACAGCAAGACGGACTTTTTCATATTCATCAAGATTATATTCAGTATCATTAGTAATGACACCCCATTCGTCGTCTTCACTTTGAACTTCAAGATCTTCACTAGCACTGTGGACTGGAGTGACTGGTGGAGATATATCAATTTTATTGAATCCAGTATTAGTCCATGAATTACTTTGAACTATATGAGATTCAAGTCTGTCTCCGTTTGTTACTGGATTGAATGGTCTACATTCACCTGGTTTTGAACTATTAATCATTCTAAATAATCCAGCATTACGGTATACACTCTTATCACATCCTTCGTCATCATATATATTATTAATTTCGTTAAATTTTTTCATTTCATCAATTGTAGTTTCATATTTATTCACAACAATATGGTATGAAACTGCATAAACTAGTTTACCTTTTTTCGTCTTTTTTCCGTGTGACTCTGCTATAGATAAATCACATCCAGGAAATAATGTATTTAATTTTTTAATCCAATATTCTTTAACACTCTTTATACATTCATGATATACAGTTTCATTTTGTGGTTCATAATCCAAATCATAAAATGGTTTAATTTTCATATCCTTTGTAATCCACTCGGCAAGATACTTTTTTTTAGGACTTTTAAATTTTTTCATTAGTTCAACTTGTCTATATTCTTGAACCTCTAGTTTTGCTTGGAAAGATTGTTGATCTTTATAATCTTTATATTTGATTGTTTCTTCCATATTATTATGATTGATGTTTTTTTTTGACATCCTATTTTTATAATCTTCTTGATTAATCTTTATATATGTTTTCTCTATTCTCATTTATATTATAACAAAGATTTTAATTTTGGAGAAATTACGTGAAAATTAAATGTACTTGATATTTCAAATTTTTTCGTTTAAAATTATAGATAAAAGTAAAATTAAAAAATTAATTATTTATTGCATAACATTGATGGAATCACCTTGAATGGATACAGTCTTAACGTGTGAAATGAAGTTCTTCCACAATTTATTGTGTTCAGGAGGAGTGCCCTCGTATCTAACAATCAATCTCATATCCTTGCCAATACCATTGTAGACCGTATTATCATCAAGAGTCAGAGCACGACCAACCAAAAAGTTAGATCTGAAAGAGGACACAGAACGAGGAGGAGTTGAATGACTTTGCTGGAGAGCAGATTGTAACTCTATAATATGATCAGCATTCATACCCTTATCTTTGCTGGACGATTTATCAGTGTGAACTGCCCTGCTGGGCACAATTTTTTGGTCGATAATAAAATTATACGATGAAAGGTAGTCACCGATTCCTGATACTCTAGAACGGTCAGACCTGAAGTCCTTTGCATTAAGTGTAGATTGAGGATTATATTCAAGAGAATCAATCAAATACGTGGATGCTGAATCAGAGTTTTCCTTAACAGTGTAATTTTTTTCATTATCAGTAGGCATACATAGAATAGATCGTGCCTTAGCATGTTCACATGGAATGCTGATAGATGCTTGGAGTTCATTCTTGGTGGCAGAGGCAACCACACAAGCAACACTTGGAATATCATATAAAATCTGACCACCAGATTTCATCTTAGACAAAACACCAGATTCATATCCATCAATATTCAATTGTCTAACAACCATACGAACATTAGAGAGTTCATATGTTGGAGCAACCGAACTGGCACGAACCGAATAAACAACCCAATCTGGAGCAGTGTCTGGAAGGGTATTCAACACAGACGAAGTTGCAAGAGCAACTCCAGAAACTGTATATTTAATAGGATGATTGGCAGAACCACCATTTTCAATTCCTGTAATAATAATAGGATTAGAACCTTCATCTTTGTTCCCTGTGGATAATTGAAGGAAACCCACTTGTTCCCCAACCTGAAATGGAGAATGTTGAGGATCATTTTGAGAATTGAATTTACCAGTTAAAAATGTAGTCAATGGATTACCGATTGAACCAACAGTTAATGTCAAATCACTTCCACCAGTAATTCTAGTAGGATCAGGAATAACTGTATCACCAATAGTATATCCAGAACCAGCAGTAACAACGGTCACAGAAGTTATTGCCCCAGCAGTAACAACAATATCAACTGTCAGACCAGTTCCAACTCCACCAGAGGTTGTAGTTACAGCATTGAATGTTCCATTACTGTATGATGCTCCAGGAGCATCAATATCAACAGTAATCACATCATCAGGTTCAAATCCTTGACCAGCAGAATCAACACCATACCATGTAGGATTGAGTGCTGGTTTTCTGAATTGAGTAGTGCTATCAAGAACACGGAATATCTCAGCATAGGGGCAAGTTGTCAGTTCCACGTAGCACCCCTGCAAAAGCACGTTTGGTACTGCTTTCGAGTTATTTTGGAACATACCCATATGTATTGGAATGGAAACAGATGCCTTGACAAACTCACAAGCACTATCAATAGTAGCAGTTGGTTCACCTTGGAAATTACCTTGTTTAATGTATGGAGAATACATATGATTATTTTGAACACTCTTACGACTCCCCATATCACCACGAGAACTGGGCAACCATTCACCACTCCCTTCCACCATTGCCCTGCGTGACTTGATGGAGTCATTCGTGTCGTATGAATATTTTACAGAACACCAAGAATTGTAGTGATCTAAAGTTTCTAGAACGGTTTGACGATTCCCAGCATACACAACACATTTGGAGAATAATCCGTTAGCACCAGTCACCGAGTCAAGCATCCACTTGGTAGGTATTCCAGCAGGGTATTTAATTTCAACATCAAAGTTCAATGTTGAATCTTTACCAGAGAAAAACCCCACACTAGGAGGAATGAATATTCCTACCACTTGATTTTCCTTGAATTGATCTGCTCCTTCACATTTAATTTCCACATCAGTTTGTGAGATACTTGTTGTATCGCTTCCGACAGACCAGTAAGTTCCACTCATATTTATATTATCTTAAATATAATATTTATTAAAATAAAAAATTAAAAAAATGAATAGACAAAAATTAAAATATTCTCCAACCAATACTTAAATCATTATTTGTTTCCTCTTGATCTTGTTTGACTTTATCTTTCATTAAAATTAATGTTTTGATATAATGAATGTCTTGTTTCATTAGGGCAAGGTCTTGACTTAAACATTTCAAAGTTAGTTGAATATCTTCAAGTAATTTTATATTTTTTTTCCTTTGAACACCATCTTCCATTATATCATTAATAAAGAATAAAAAAAGTATATGAAAAAAAAAATCTTTAAAATATAATAATGGATGTAGATTTACAAACACCGAGAACTATAAATGAAGTGCAACTTGAGAAATGGTCTGATGAAATAGAGGAGTTATTAAAAGAATGGTCTGAAGTTGGTTTATGTTATACTTGGTTACATAGTTATTCAGAACGTAAATACAAGAAAAAGTATCACAATATGTCGATTCCAATAATTGTATTATCTACATTAACTGGAACAGCAAATTTTGCTATGGATTCATTTGTTGCTGAGGGTTCAAAACAATTTGCCAGTGCTGTTGTAGGTGGATTTAATATATTTGCTGGGATACTAGGGACATTAATGAGTTTCCTTAAGTATGCTGAGATATACGAGAACCATAGAATATCATGTGTTAGTTGGTCTAAGTTTGCTCGTAGTATTCAGATTGAACTTGCTTTGAAAGATAGTAAAAGAAAAAATTGTCGTGATTTTTTAAAAGTGTCTCGTGCAGAATATGATAGATTACTTGAATCCAGTCCAAATATTGACAGAGATATTATTGGTATATTCAATAAAAAGTTTAATAGTAAATATCCTAATGTTAATCGTCCATTGGTATGTAATGGATTAAAGGAAGTTGTTATATATAAAAGTGATGACGAAGAAGAGGGTTTATCCAAAAGGGGTAAATCTCAAACATTAGAACCAGAACCTGAAACAGATACATCAAAACCATGATCTTGTAGTATTTGATATCTCTCTGGATATTTTGTTTTAAATGCCTCAACCCTATCATTCTTTTTATAATATCTAAATAGAGATTTAATTTGCAACAACTGTTTATTATTCTCATAATTTTGTTTCTTCTTTTCTTTATAAATTGTTTCATAGTGTGCCTTTGCTCGTAGACGATTTTGTTTGATGAACTCTGGATCATCTTTCTTACGTTGATATTTTACACGATCACGTTCACACCGTTTAGTGTATAAATGACAGATTTTCTCAATTTGAGCATTATCGTAAATATCGGACATCTTATATTATTATATAGATAATAATATATTTTTAAATATCGAACAAACTTATATTTCAAATTTTAAATTATTATACTTAAAATAAAAATCTACATATATTATAAATATGGCAAACTTAAAAGAACAAATCAAATCTTCAAGACCAAATATAAAAGATTCAACAATTAAAATGTATGAGAGCAACTTGAATAAACTTAAATCAATGTTCGATTCCGATGATTTTAAATTTCTTAAAGATTTTGATAAAGTAATGGATAAACTTGAAACTAGACACTTTACCACGATTAGGAATTATATGAATTCGATACTCATTTATTTGATGGCAATCAATAGTGATAAAAAACAAGACACTCTGTTAAAAAAATATCAAGATAAAAGAGATGAATTAAATCAACAATACGAAGACGAACAAACATCAGGTAAAATATCAGAGAAACAATCAAAGAACTTTGTTCCTCTTAAAGATGTTGTGGATATGATTAATAAAATGGGTAATGATCTTAAAGGTTTCAAGAAGAAAGAATTGACAGCAAAGGATAAGATGTTATTGCAAATATATATTATTTTTCAAATCCATGTTAGGTTGCCTATGAGGAATGATTTAGCAGAGATGGAGTCAATCACGAAAAGAGCATATAATAAATTAAGTCTTGAAAATAAAAAAGCAAAAAATTATTTAGTTGTGGAAAAAAATAAGATGTTCATGGTTCTTAATAAGTTTAAGACCTCATCAAAATATGAAGAACTACGGTTTGATGTACCAAAGGATTTAGAGAAACTATTGAGATCATATCTTAAAATAAATGGATTAGGAGTATTGTTTAAATCATCAACAGGTAAAGCATTATCACGAAATCAAATAAGTCAGTTATTGATTAAGTATTCTAAAAGATATATAGGTAAGAGTATCTCCACCACGATACTCAGAAAAATCGTATTGTCAGACAAGTTCGGTGAATTAAAAAAGGAACAAGAAAAGATGGCATCTATTACTGGTCATTCAGTTGCAACAATGAACTCGGTTTATGTCAAAGAAGGACAAGATGGTAAAGATGTTAAATCATAATCTTTTGGATTAATCTTAACTGCTAATCTTTTATTTACACAATCATTATTATATATATGTAGAGATTCACGTATTTCTAATTCTCTTTTACAATTACATTGATATTCCTCTATCTCAAATATTTCATAATTTTCATTAAATAGAACTTCAAATGAAGATCTGTAATTTCTTGGTTTATTATTCTTATATCCCATATAACCTCTCAAATCAGTTATATGTTTACTCAATCTTGTTTTAAGAGATTCAGTTGAAGATCCAATGTAGAGTTTATTAGTGGTTTTACATCTAATTCCATAGATTATACTTTTAGCATATTTATCCATTATATTATACCATATATTTTAATTTTAGAGAAATTGAACGAATTCCTGCAAAAACATCCATATAATCTAGAAAATTTGAAAATTTATATTTTTTTTTTCAGCACTACTAAAAAGACAAAGCACTACAAAATGTCAACTCAACAAAATAAACTGAAACAAGCAATGGCAAAATATGTCTCTCAACTCACAGACGAAAATGTGTTATACCGTAACACTGTGTATAATGGAAAGGAATATAAAAATCGTCATGGATTGAAAACAGGTAAAGGTTGTGGTTTTTACAAGAATGGAATAGAATTGTTTATTTACAATGGTAATCTAATAATGAAAACATATACAGTCAATGATGGAACGGTTATAATGAATTTTACTGCAAAAATTAATCATACTGGTAAATTACGATTCTTCAAAATCAACTACTTTGGATTGGGAATGAAAACTCATAAAGGAGATAGTATTACTAATTCAGAATACGACCACGTGACTGATTATTTAAATGAAGCAGACCTTACTGGTTTGAAATTAAAAGAATTAAAAATATCTTAAATATACATCACTCTATCAAAAAAAAGGTTAACCGTCATCCCTTTTTTTTATGTACATTTAAATTTGAATATATATATTTAAAACTAATCTTATAACATATTATAGAAAAGAATAATGGAAACAATTACAATGGAAGTGTCTGCTGAAGAATGCAAAGAGATTCAATCACAGAGAGAAGTGAAAGAACAAGTGGTTACAATTGCCAGACAAAAAAAATTACTTGAATCATATGAAAGTGAAAATGATTATTTAAAATTTCAACTTGATAAATTATCAACAAAATATGAAATACAATTTAGTCGTTGGAAAAACTATAAAAAGAAACATGTTGAATATATTAAAGTAGTTCATAAACTGGCGAGAACAGTTAATAACTGTTGGGATGATGGTTGTACGACTAAAGAACAAAAATTTAATCTAGGTATTGTGATTGCAAATCTCAATGATAATGTTAATACACATGAAAATTTAGAAGAATGGAATGGAAATATGAAATAAATTATTAATCAGAAAATTCTGTAATATGTGGTTCAATACATCTCTTATACAATGGACAGTTTACAAACTCATTTAATATCTTAAGACAATCTTCATTGTCAGATTTACGTAAATCATTCATTAACACAATAACTCCTTTTGTCATATCATCAAATTGATCTTGTACAATACTATATGTCATATACAAATCCATTTCTCTTTTACAAACTGGAGGGTCATTTGATTGTTTCTTTGTTTTAGGGTCAGGTTGTTTTCTTTTCATCATTATATAATATTAACAATATAATATCTTTATATATTTAAACTTGAATTATTACAAT
>TARA_R110001592_G_scaffold294462_4_pt1 | contig 12389 bp, 10 predicted proteins | sample TARA_R110001592 | Tara Oceans TARA_R110001592 (sample SAMEA4398387) | marine metagenome | biome: Polar Biome; feature: [SRF] surface water layer (ENVO:00010504); material: water (ENVO:00002006), including particulate matter (ENVO:01000060) such as... | depth 5 m
ACAAGTCTTATTATGTTTAGAATATGAATAATTAACAAGCCTACAGGTATAAAAAAAAGTTTGTGTTTAACCTTGCCTGGAAAAATCATTATAAACCCTGCAAATAATGCAAATAAGTCCATCCCATTACATGGAGCACCTATTAATACCCCATGAGTACCATCAACACCAACAGAATCTGCATATTGAAAAGTATCATAACCAAAAAAGTTTAAGAAGAATTGAGTAGAATCAACAAGGTGTTGAATTAAAAAATGATCTACCATACCATCCTTTAACAACCAATTGTCGTATATTAAAAACCAAGCTAAATAAAGCACCAATCCTTTTATAATAAAAAGGGCTATAAATTTATCTTGTGGTTTAATATTTTTTAAAAGGTTCATTTTTTTTTACAAAGACACACAAATTTATAAAATAACTTGGGCTAATTGAGTATAACTTCTATTAATACGAATAAAAAACTATTTTTGTCAGGATATTAAAGAATAAATGGAGAAACAAAATACAGTAAATGCAATAGAGAGTTTTGACTTTAAAGCATTGGGTGCTCGTATGTTAAAATACTGGTATTTATTTGCTATAGCTTTAATAATAGGGACATCTATTAGTTACTACAAGGTTAGATATAGTGTGCCTGTATATAAAACCTACGGAAAAGCGCTATTAAAAGATGAATATTCATCTTGGGGGCAAGAGTATTTTATAAAAGGAATGGAGTTGGTAAGTGCTAGGAGTCGTATATCAAATGAAGTTGGTTTAATTAGTTCTTACAACATGATGAGAACTGTTTTAGATGAAGTAGATTTTGGTGTTTTTTATTACGATATAGGTAAAATTAAAACGACAGAGCTTTATAAAAAATCTCCGTTTATAGTAATTACTGACTCATCTAATGTTTTAAGAAGAAGTCGCTATTTTGTTCTTAAAATAAAAAACAATAAGTCATTTATAATTGCAAACAATGAAGAGAATATAGATTCAGGAGACGAATTCCAATTTGATCAGAAGTTTAATTATAAAGGTGCAGATTTAGTTCTTCAACTTACAAATCATTTTGTAGAGCAAGGAGTCTCTGATAAAGTTTTTGCATTTTCAATTAATGATTTAAACTCTTTAGCAAAAATCTATCAAAAAAGTATTCAATTAGAAACCGACCCACCAGAATCTTCAATACTTAAATTTAGCTTGAGTGGTCCTACAATTCAGAAAGAAATAGATTTTGTAAATGCTTTAATGGCTAAATACATCCAAAATGGATTGGAAGAAAGTAGCAAAATTGCAACTAACACAATTCAATTTGTTGATGAGCAATTAAAAATGGTAGCAAGTAATTTAAAATCGAATGAAAAAAGTATTGAAGATTTTAAATCAAAAAACAACGATGATAAACTTTTAATTAATACGAACTCATACATACCACAATCAAACAATTTTGAGGAACAGTATTTAGAAACTCAATTTGAATATAATTTCTATAAAGAAGTGTTGAATAAATTAAAAAAATCAAAACTCGATGAAATATTTATACCTAACCTTATAAATGTAAGTATTCAAGATCCTTTATATAAGTCGATTAATGAGTTAATAGATTTACATTCTAAAAGAAAAAGACTAGCATTAGAAGCAAGTGATAGTAATCTAACTTATCAACTTCTTATTGAACAATTGGAGGTAAATAAAAACATATTAATAGCCAATATTGAGTCCAGATTAATGCAAACTAAATTTAAAATTGATCAGTTAAGTGAGCAAATTGTAAATTTGGAAGGTAAACTTTCAGAATTACCAACTGCTGAATCTCAGTTTGTAAGACTGGACAGAATATATAACCTAAATAATAATTTTTATAATTATTTATTGCAAAAAAGAAGTGAAGCTGCTATGGCTGAAGCGTCGAATGTGCCTAATGCGAAAATTATAGAACCTGCAAGTGATTATACGGTTTCGTATGTGGGTATTGTAGCTAACAATGTATATATGATAAATATTGGAATAGCTTTATTTATTCCTTTTGTAATCGTTTTATTTTTATTCTTATTTAGCACTAAAATCATGGAAAAATCAGATATAGAGTCTGTTACCAAGATTCCAATTATAGGCACGATAGGACATGTTCAAAATAAAGGGAATTTAGTTTTAATTAATGAGCCTAAATCTATTGTAGCAGAATCTTTTAGAGCAATAAGAACCAATATTAACTATTTAGTTCAACAAAAAAAGGCTTTTACTATATTAATAACTTCATCAATTAGTGGAGAAGGAAAAACATTTTGTTCTATAAATTTAGCTACAGCGTATGCTATTTCGGGTAAAAAAACACTACTGATAGGAGCAGATTTACGTAAACCTAAAATATTTAATGATTTTGATTTAAATAATAATGTTGGTTTGTCAAGCTTTTTAATAGGGATGAAAAGTTTTGAGGAAGCAATACAATCAACCCAACAAGAAAATTTAGATTTAATTTCTTCGGGTCCTGTACCTCCTAACCCATCAGAATTGATTGAAACTGAAAAGATGAATGAATTTTTTGAGCAAGCCCAAAAAATATATGATGTAATAATTATTGATACGCCACCAGTAGGTTTAGTTACAGATGGGATGATATTAACTCAATTTTCTGATGTTAATTTATATGTAGTTAGGCAACGATATACCAATAAAAACCATTTGGAATTAATTAACCAAATGTATCAAGACAATAAGATTAAGCAAGTAGGAATTATTGTAAACGATTTAAAAGAACAACGAATAGGGTACAAGTATGGTTATGGCTACGGCTATGGTTACGGTTATGGTTATGGTTATGGAGGGGGGTATTATGGTAATCAATCAACATCAACTAAATTTTCGTATTTAAATAAATTTAAGAGGAAGTAATTTAATTTACTAAAAAGATTCTATGTCTTTAAGAAAAAGTGCTTTATCAGGAATGTTTTGGACATTTGTTCAACAGATGAGCACTCAAGGAATAACATTTATTGTTTCTATCATTCTTGCTCGTTTGCTTTTACCAGAGGAGTTTGGTTTAATAGCGTTATTATCTGTTTTCATGAATGTAGGTAATACACTGGTAAATAGTGGGTTAAGCAAATCATTGATTAGGACTTCAAACCCAGATGATGATGATTTCTCGTCTGTTTTCTGGTTTAATATGTTTATTAGCATAATTATGTATTTACTCATGTATTTCTTAGCACCTTTAGTAGCTGATTTTTATAATCAAGCTATTTTAATACTTTTATTAAGATTATACAGTGTTGTTTTTATCATAAATTCCTTTGTTATTGTTCAAAACACTAGATTAACAAAGGAAATGGATTTTAAAAAGCAAACCATAATTACAATACCCTCTATTCTAATGGGGAGTATAGTTGGGATTACTATGGCTTATACTGGGTATGGTGTATGGAGTTTAGTGTGGGCGGCAATTGTAAAGTCAACAACATTAAGTATTCAACTTTGGTTTTTGTCTCCATGGTACCCTTTGTTTAGGTTAAAGAAAGAAAAAATTAAATATCACTTAAACTTTGGTTATAAATTAACCTTGGCAGGGATAATAGATACTTTGTTTCAAGATATTTATACGATAATTATTGGAAAATTTTTTAATCCATTAGAGGTAGGTTTTTTTAATCGAGCAAATACATTACGGCAATTTCCAGTTAGGAATTTTACAACTGTGATTAATCAAGTTACTTTTCCTTTATTTAGTAAAATACAGAATGACGATTATAAGTTAAAAAATGCCTATAAGAAAATAATGAAAATGGCAGTTTTTATTATTACTCCAACCCTTCTTTTTATGGCCGCATTAGCAGAGCCATTATTTCGATTTTTATTAACTGAGAAGTGGATGCCTGCCGTACCTTATTTTCAAATTATATGTTTAGGAAGTTTGTTTGCACCAATTAGTATATATAATTTAAATATTCTTACAGTAAAAGGTTATAGTAATTTACATTTAAAGTTATCAATTATAAAGAAGGTATTTATTGTATTAGTTATATTAATATCAATTAATTGGGGAATATATGGGTTACTATATGGTCAGATATTTTTATCAATTACTGGTTTTTTTATTAATGGATGGTATAGTAAAAAGTTAATTAATTATTCTTCAATTGAACAACTTATAGATGTGCTTCCTAATATTATATTAACTCTTGTAATTGCAATTGGCATTAAAATATTTGATGGATTTGTAAATTTACTTTTTAACGATTTGATTCGTATTATTCTGGGAGGAGGAATAGGTATGTTTATATATATTACAATTTCTTATTTTATTAAGTTAGAATCATTGAATGAATTAAAATTAATTTTAATGAGAAAGAATTTGAAAGGATGATTATAAAAAAGGTAAGTCAAAAGATTGGTGAAAAATTAAAAATTTTATCAATAAAAAATAATTGTAAATACTTTTGTATTGGTGCAAATAAAACAGGAACAACATCAATTGGTAATGCTTTTAAAGAACTAGGTTTTGTGGTAGGTAATCAAAGAAAAGCAGAGTTCTTAATGGATGACTATTTTAAAGCCAATTATAAGAATATAATTAAATATTGTAGAACGGGAGAAGTATTTCAGGATGTGCCTTTTAGTTGTCCAAATACATTTAAAATTGTCGATAAAGAATTTACTGATAGTAAATTTATTTTAACAATACGTGACTCCCCAGATCAATGGTATGATTCTTTGGTCGGATTTCATACAAGGCTTTTTGGTAATGGGAAATTACCGACTTGGGAAGATTTGAAAGCTAACGATTATGTATACCTTGGCTGGGCTTATAAAAATAGACAGCAACTTTTTGGATTGTCTTTAAATGACCATCCTTATGATAAGGATAAATTGGTCAAATATTATGAAGATCATAATAGGGCAATAATAGAATATTTTAAGGATAGACCAAATGATTTATTGATAATAAATCTATCAGATAAGGAAGCCTACACTAAATTTTGCAGGTTTATTAATATTGAGCCTAAAAAGGTTAACTTCCCTTGGAAGAATAAAACTACAGAAATATGAAACCTATATATGTAACTAAACCCTCATTACCCCCTTTAAATGAATTTAAAGAAGTATTAAAAGAAATTTGGAATTCTGAATATATTACTAATTCTGGTCCATTTCATGAAAAGTTAGAAGAAGAATTAGCAGATTATCTAGGAGTAAAATATATTTCTCTCTTTTCTAATGGAACTTTAGCTTTAATTACAGCTTTGCAAGCACTAGATGTTAAAGGGGAAGTTATTACAACTCCATATAGTTTTGTTGCAACTACTAACTCATTAATTTGGAACGGTATTACCCCTGTGTTTGTAGATATTAATTCAGATGATTGTAATATTAATATAAATGAGATTGAAGCTAAAATTACGGCTAAAACTACGTCAATTATGCCAGTACATGTTTATGGTAAACCATGTGATGTAGATGGCATTAAAAAATTAGCTGACAAATACAAATTAAAAATCATATACGATGCTGCACATGCATTTGGGGTAAAGTATAAAGAACAATCTGTTTTGAACTATGGAGATTTATCTATATTAAGTTTTCATGCTACAAAAGTTTTTAATACTATTGAAGGAGGAGCAATCATTAGTCATACTAAAGAAATGAAGACTAAAATAGACAATTTAAAGAATTTCGGTATTGTTAATGAGACAACTGTTGTCTATCCCGGAATAAATGCTAAAATGAATGAATTACAGGCTGCATATGGTTTGTTAAATTTAAAGTATATTGAGATTGAAATTGAAAAAAGAAAGCAGATTTATAATTATTATGTAAAATCTCTGAAAGATATCAAAGGAATTATAATCTATGATGTGACAAAGGTGTCAGGTTATAATTATGGTTACTTTCCAATTTTTGTTAATGAACAATATCCTTTTTCAAGAGATGAGTTGTTTCATATTTTAAAACGTAATAATATTTATACAAGAAGGTATTTTTACCCATTAATTTCAGATTTTCCAATTTACTCATCTATTGCATCTGCAAGTCGTACTAATTTACCTAACGCAGTTATAGCAACAGAGACTGTTTTATGTTTACCAATGTATGCTAACCTTGATGAGGAAACTATAAGTTTTATTGCTCATGTAATAAAAAAAACTAATAAATAATGAAAATAGCAATAATGCAACCTTATATATTTCCTTACATAGGTTACTTTCAACTTATTAGGGCTGTTGATATATTTGTTTTTTACGATGATGTTAACTTTATTAGACGAGGATGGATTAATAGAAACCAATTATTGGTTAATAGTGAAGCAAAGTTATTTACAATTCCATTATTAAAAGCATCACAAAACAAATTAATTAATGAGGTTAAATTAATGGATAATCAACAATGGCTAAAACAATTTTATACTACTTTAGAGTTTAATTATAAAAAAGCTCCACACTTTAACGAGATATTTGAATTGATAAGGTCAATTTTTGGAAAGAACCATAATACAATTTCAGACTTATCAATTGATAGTGTTAAAACAATTTCTAATTACTTATCACTTTCAATTGCTTTTGAAAAGAGTTCGACATCTTATCCCGAAACAAAAGGGATGGATAAAGCTGACAGATTAATTGAAATATCTAAGATTAAAAAGGCAGATGTATATATAAATCCTTCAGGAGGAAAAGAATTGTATCAAAAAGAGTATTTTAGAGAAAATGGAATTGAATTAAGTTTTATTAATAATCAAATACCTCATTATAATCAAAACAATAGTGTTTTTGTAGCAGGTCTTTCTATTATAGATGTTTTAATGTATAATTCAAAAGAAGAAGCTTTAAAAATGTTAGATTTGTATAACCTAACCTAAAAGAAATGGCTAAAGTTATAATATTTGGAGTGCTAGATACAGCAGAACTTGCTCATTGGTATTTAGAAAATGATTCTGAACATCAGGTAATTGCCTTTACTGTTCATGAAAAATATAGAAATGAAGAAAGTTTTAAAGGCTTACCTTTGGTAGATTTTGAAGAATTAACTAACCTATACCCTCCTGAAGAATATATGTTGTTCGCTCCAATGACAGGTAGAAACATGAATAGGTTAAGAGAAAAAGTATATTTAGAAGGTAAAGAAATGGGGTATAATTATATTTCTTATATAAGTTCTAAGGCAACAGTCTGCGGTAATGAAATAGGTGAAAACTGTTTTATTTTAGAAGACAATACTATACAACCATTTACAAAAATAGGTAACAATGTAGTATTGTGGAGTGGGAATCATATCGGTCATCATGGTGTAATTAAAGATCATGTTTTTTTTACCTCCCATGTTGTAATGTCTGGGCATTGTATAATTGAATCATATTGTTTTTTTGGTGTCAATGCTACAATTCGAGATTATTCACATATAAAACAAGGAACATTGCTTGCAATGGGGGCAAGTTTAGTGAAACAAGAAACCGATGAATGGGGAATTTATGTTGGAAATCCGGCAAAAAAAATTGAAAATAAGATAAGTCATCAAGTTTATTAATATGGAATGGATAAAAAAAGGATTGATATATGTCCCTGATGGAATAAAAGAATGGAGTAAAAGTCATGCTCAAGTACCTTTTGCTTATCGTTTGAATGTAGATATTATTCGAATCTTCTTTGCTACTAGAGATAAAAATAGTTGTTCAAGCACATCTTTTATTGATGTAAATGCAAATAATCCATCTGAAGTTTTATATGTTCATAATAAACCTGTTTTGGAGAAGGGAACAAGAGGATCATTTGATGATTCAGGTACAATGCCATCATGGTTATTAAAAATAGATAACAAATTATTTTTATACTATACTGCATGGAATAAAAGTGTTGAAGCTTCCTATAGATTATCGATTGGATTAGCAGTAAGTGAAGATAATGGATTAACCTTTAAAAAGATATTTAAAGGACCGGTTATGGATAGAAGTATCAACGATCCAATATGGGTAGGGCAACCGTGTGTTCGAAGAGAGGATGAAATGTGGAAAATGTGGTATTTGTGTTGTGAAAAAATTGAAGTAATTGATGAACACCCAGAACCTTTTTATAATGTCAAATATGCTACTTCAAAAGATGGAGTAAACTGGGATAGAGCTAATGAAGTATGCATCGATTTTGATTTCGGAAAAATTGATGCAATAGGAAGGCCATGTGTATGGAAGCATAAAGATAAATACTTTATGTTTCATTCTAATAGAATGGCAAATGGATATAGAGAAGATTCAATTGCTAGTTATAGTATAGAACTAGCACAATCAGAAGATGGTTTGAATTGGAAAAAAAATAACGATTTTGTTATGATAAAATCAGGTGATTCGAATAATTGGGATGGTATGATGAATGAATATACTTCAGTTGTTCCAACTGATAAGGAAGGAGAGTTTTATGTTTTTTATAATGGAAATGGATTTGGAGGTAGTGGGTTTGGTTATTTTATTTTAAACATAAATTAAATGATAGAGAATGAAAAAAATATAAGTAATTGTATTATTTGTGATTCTAATTCATGGACGTTTATCTATTCAAAGCAACATTTATTTAATCATGATTCTTACGAATTTCAATTTCATCAACAGTTAATATTATGTGAAGAATGTGGATGCACGCGAGTTCTTTTTAATAAAAACTATGAAGATGATAATATTGCTAATTATTATAGACTAGTTTCTCGGACACCAGTAAATTTAAATAAGGTATTAGAAAATGAAAATGATCCTAGAGTGATAAATGCTAATAATAGAGCAAATTTTATAAGTCAACATTCAGATGGAAAAAAATTATTAGAGATAGGTTTTGGAGATGGATTTACTTTAATTGAGTCACATAACCGTAATTATAACTGTTCTGGCATTGATATTACAAGTGATTACGATGAAAATATCACATACCTAAAAGAGCATGGGATTACTATTTATAATCAGGATTTTTATGATTTTCAGTCAGAAAATAAATACGATGTAATAACTTCTTTCTTGTTGATGGAGCACGTTAAACATCCATTAATGTTTTTAAATAAGATAAATGATTGTTTAGTTGATAATGGTTTTTTTGTTGTAGAAGTTCCAGATGTAAAAAACTATCAAAATTTTTATTCAGAAACACAATTAACATTTGAACATATTTATCATTACACTATTGAAACTTTAGAAAAAGTAATGATTAAAGGAGGGTTTGAATTAGTTGATTATGTTAGCCCAGGTGTCGGTTATCCTTTTGCCTTAACAGCCTCGTTCAGAAAGGTTAAAAACCCTACATGTAAATTCAATATTACAAATTATGGGGAAATAGTTCTAAATAACTTTGAGATTTACTTTAAGAAAATGGATGCTTATAAACAAGAGCTTAAAAGTCAGTTTAATAGTATAATAAAGTGTCATTCAAAGATAGTTATATTTGGGGCGGGTAATTTTTTTGAAACAATAATAGAAACAGTAGGAGATGATAAACTACATGCTATAGATTATTTTATTGACGAAACTGTTTCAAAAATAGGATCCCGATATTATGGTAAAGAAATTAGAGGGGTTGAAAACTTACAAAAGAATAATCCAGAAGCTATACTGATAGCAAGTGAAATGTTTGCGGAACAAATTAAAAATAGAATAGAAAAAATAATACCCGGCACGAAATTATACTGTATACAGAATGAAATTCTTAGTGAAATAAATTGAGTAAAAATGGATATAGATAAAAGTAGTTATGCTAAAAATGGATATTTAATTTTTCGAAATTTTTTTTCGGAAAAAGAAATGGATACTATATTGTTAGATGTATTTAAAATTTTTTCAATAGCATTTGATGAAGAGAAAACAAATGATTTTTTAGATTTAAATAATATCAATAAAGTTGAGAAACATTTGTTTGACTTGTTTGAAAAGGATACTAATCAATTTATAAATCTAGGTAAACAAACTCAGCATTTAATCTCATTATGGAGATTAGCCTCTTCTGAAAAAATAGAAAATTTATTACGAGGCTTAGACTTAGAATTTCCAAATTTTAGTGTTAGGCCCAGTATGTTTTTTAATAGTAAACATTTAGATAAAATTGGTCATTATTGGAAATTGGGAGATCATCAAGACTGGAGATCAAGTCAAGGTTCTTTAGATAGTGTTACGATATGGTATCCATATGTAGATTGTAATGTTAGTTTGGGAGCACTAGAGGTAATTCCAGGATCTCATTTAAATGGCTTGTATGAATGCTCTGATGTAGATTATTATAGTAAAATAAAAGATGATTTGATTGATGAATCCAAATATGTTTCAGTAGAGATGAATAAAGGCGATTTATTAATGTTTAATTCTTTTTTAGTTCACAGATCTGGAACAAATTCTACAAACAAAGTAAGATGGTCGAGTCAATTAAGATATAATAATTTAAAAGAGGAATCATTTATTAAAAGGGCTTTACCTAATCCATATATTTATAAACCTTTTGATAAATTAATTGAACCAGGACCTCCATCCAAAGAAGAAATTATAAATCATTTTAAAAGAATGCACTAAATATGAAAAAATATTTACACTTAGGCTACCCTAAAAATTTTTCAACATCACTTCAAAGAAATTTTTTCAGTGAACATCCTGATATATATCATCTAGGGATAGGTATTGATTCAAATATTGGATATATTGATAATCTATCATCAGCATTATTTGAAGTTTATTTAAAAAGTGCTAAAGGGTTTAAATATGAAGAACAATATCCTAAATTAAAATCTCATATTGAACATCATTATAATGAAGCAATAAAGCAAGGAAAAAAATGTTTTGGAGCCAGTAGTGAACATTTTTCCTTTGGATTTACATATGAGTCATTAGACTTTAAAACCAAAATATTAAGAGCAATTGATTTGTTTGGTAAAGATGATTTAAATGTTATTTTGGTAATAAGAAATCAGATTGATTTAATTAAGTCATTGTATAGAGAAAGTGTGAGAGTTGGTTTGCCTGGATCTTTTAGCGAGTTCATCTATAATTTATATAAATTTCAAGATAGAAATTATTTGTATGATTTTAGATATGATTTGGTTTACTCATGTCTGTCTGACTATCTACCCAAAGAAAATATTCACTTCTTAATTTTTGAAGATCTCAGAGATGAAAATAAACAGATGGTTAAAAATAATAATAAAGTATCATTAATTAACAAGATGTCAATCATATTAGATGTTGACTATTTAGATGTTGATTTTCAGCATTTTAATGAAGCTCTTAATGATAAAGAAATACTTGTAAAATCTGAACTAAATAAGAGTAACCGACATGATTTAGGAAGAGAAATGTTATTTTCAGCAGAAATTCATAGGCAAAAAGAATATTTTGTTAATGATTTGGGTTTGAATGAACCTGATGAGCTAATGTTTCAAGATGTTATTACTAAAAGGAAATTGATAAAACAATCAAAAGAAAGCAAAGGTAATGAAGAATCAAAATTGTCTTATGACTGTGATTCAATAATTGCTGAGAAACTAATTCAGTTTTATACAGAAGGTAATTATAATTTATCCGAATTACTTAATGTCTCACTTCCTAAATGTTATTTTGAAATGAATTTTTAAGAATAATTTTTTAATGGAGGATGAATCAGTTATAGTCTCAGTTTGTATTCCTACGTATAAACATAAAAAATGGTTAATGAGGTGTGTAAACTCTATTTTATCTCAGCAAACCAATTTTTATTTTGAAATTTTAATTGGAGTAGAATTTGATGATTTAGAAACTATTAATTTTTTACCAGAAATTAAGCAACAAAAGAGATATGAGTTAAAGTATTTGATTAGTTCAGAAGAAAAATTAGTATATATTAATGGTTCAAGATCAGGTAGAGGTAATTTTAATAATCTCTTAAATAGTACTAATGGTAAATATATAGCTATTTGTGATGGTGATGATTATTGGACTGACCCCTTAAAACTACAGAAACAAGCAGATTTTTTGGAGTCAAATTCTAAATATGTGGCTTGCTATGGAGGATGTAAACATGTAGATGAAAATGATAACCTTATAAAGAAATCACGGTTTAGTAATTATGCAAGCCCTACTTCAGATTTATTATTAAGAGCACAAGGTGCATTAATAACAAATTCGGTAATGTTTAGGAATGTAATAAATGGTTTCCCTCCAGAATTTATAAATGTACCAAGTGGAGATACGATTATCTATCATTTATTAGGGTTTCATGGTCATGGTAAATTTTTACCTGATTTAGGGTATTCAGCTTATCGTATCCATAGTGGAGGTATATGGTCGGGAACAAATAAAGTAAAAAGAATGCAGAATACTACGCAAACACTTTCAGCCATTAAAACCAATTTAATCCGTCATTTTGGCGAAAAGAGTGAGCATGTAATGAAAATGGATGAGGTATATTTTAATGGAG
>TARA_R110001592_G_scaffold336019_2_pt1 | contig 12388 bp, 6 predicted proteins | sample TARA_R110001592 | Tara Oceans TARA_R110001592 (sample SAMEA4398387) | marine metagenome | biome: Polar Biome; feature: [SRF] surface water layer (ENVO:00010504); material: water (ENVO:00002006), including particulate matter (ENVO:01000060) such as... | depth 5 m
AGATGCGGGTTATTTATTAATCCAAGGTATCCGAATGGGGGGTAACTCTCTGGGTAATGGTACTGGCACTGCTGGTTCTATGTTGGATAACTTGCGATTAGAAATTGACATCGCTGGTGACGGAACGGATGGAGATAATGAGTTAGCTTATGGCTTCTCAAACATGCGCGATATCGCTCAAATGTATGTTGACGAAGGTAATGTCGATTCACGTTTTAATGATATGGCGGCTGGTATCGATGCTACTCGTGGCAATGCTGCTGTAGATGCAAAAAAAGTGTATGGTGATGGCGATTTAGTTATTCACTTTGACTTTACAGATGGTTGGGCGAGTGAAGGTGGTTATGAAGCCTACACAGCTGCAAATCGTTTTGCAACGGATGACTATGATACCGCAGAAGAAGTTCTTGATCGCGCAGTTGATTTCCGTCTTGAAATTGATGGTATCGGCTTAGCTGCTTCGAATTATGTTGTTGGTAGTGCCGGTCTTGATGTTGATGGAAACCATACAACGGGTTTACATGAAGGTGCTGTTGGAACCACGACATTGATCAGTCAATTAGGTATTCAGGGTTACTTAGGGCCTGAAGATCTTCTGATTGAAAACAATGGTAATGGTTTTGATGGTAGTGGTCCTTTGGGTGCTGGAACAGGTAAAGCTGATTCTAAAATCTATTGGGGTTCTTACTTCAAGATTACCGATTTAGATGTTTATATCGATATCGCGGGTGTACAAATTTCTGATATGAAAATACACAATAAGCGTGGTGATTTGACGGGTCTTGATGGAACATCTGCATTCGGCTTCGCGCACTCTATTCGTGAAATTTATGCGGTGAGAGATGCGGTTTTGAGTTTGCAGGATTATATGACTGGCGGTATCGGTTATGTAGATGGTATTGCTATTAATACTCGCTTCAAAGGTGATATTGATATTGGTGCAATCTCTTTCGGTGATACTGGTGATTCAATTGGTTCAATCTATATTACGGATCTTCAATCAACCACAAACTGGGTAATATCTGCCCAATAAGTTTGTTGATGTTTGATCAAAAAAGTCCTCTATGAGGGCTTTTTTTTCCAAATTATTTTGCTTTATGTTTTGGTATTCGAACTAATTCAGAGTCAGAAAAAATACATTGCCAGCTTCTTTTTTCAGCATCAAATATTGGCCATAAGTGACCAATGCCGAAAGCAAGCCAAGAGATTATCCCCATCAAAAACCGTAATAGTGCCTGTTTCCAGCTGATTGATGTGTTGTCTTTATTTTGAACGCGAATATGCCAAACTTGCATGCCTAATGTTTGGCCATTTTTGGTCCAGAAAAATCCAAAAAAAATGTAAAGAGTGATAAATAGAATAGATGAAAGAAAAGGGTCGTGAACGCTTTGTCCCGAATCATTCATGTTTTTGTATGTGTCACCCCCCAGAATGATATTGGCTATCATCATATAGAGCCCTGTCATTACCAGTACAAGTGCAATACATAAAATAAAATCGTAAAACATGGCGGCGAGTCGTCTAAATACACTGGCTGGAGCTAGATCATCTCGTGTTTCTGTAAATTTCATGGATGTGCCTGCTATCTAAGAAGTTTTTATAGTAGAAGTTGGGTGGCAAGAATATCAGATTATCGATCCATCGGCTTCAAAATTAGCGAGTTTAGAGAAGTGTCATTCAAAGTGTTTTATATTCTGTTGAATGAAATCGATAAATATTCTCATGGGTGGTGTTGGCGTTTTTGCTTTCGGGTAGACCAGGCACCAGCTTCTTTTTAGTGGGAAGCCTTGGATATTGACTATGTGTAATGAGCCAAGTTCCATGATTTCTTTTATGTTATGGCGTTGTCCGCGACAAAAATCTTCTAGCGCAAGTCTAGAGCCGGATCCTTGCTCTCGTAACAGCCGGTTGCGGTAGCGGCGACCGAATTAATGTTATAACCAATTTTGGTATATTGATTATTGAATCTAAATGAATTTCATAAATTTGTGTGTCAGTTTTTGTTAACAAGCAGACCAGATCTTGCAAGCAGGGTATAATTCAGTTTTTTATTCTATAAGATATTGAAAGGACATGTTCGATGCGCTTTGGTCTTGGTTTTATATTTTTAAGTATTACTTTTATGCTTTCATCTTGTACATCTGGTCCCAGTGAAAGTGAATTCGCGCCTAAAATCGGTGATATTGAAACATCGATCGTGCACTCTCATCCTAGCGTTCATGCACAGGCAGAGTATCAAAGGACAATTGATGTTATTGTGAGAATGAGTATTAAAGACCCTGATGGTTTAGAAGATATTACTGATATATATATTCAGGACAATAATAATAGCAGAAGATGGAGGTTAAAAGAGTCATCAGTGTTGAATTCAGATGCTCAGTGTAAAGCAACCAAAAACAAAGCCGAAACCCTAGAAGTAATTGAATGTTCGTTTTTTTCAAAGGATCGGCCCGATTTAATAGATTTAGTCGGCTATGAAATGGTTGCTGTTGATCGACATGGTTATTCATCGAGAAAGACATTTGAATTTAAGTTACCATCAGGTGCTGTAGTTGAAGACGAAGAGTTTGTGTATTCAGATGTATTTTCTGGTGGACCTAGCAATGGTATCCCAGCTTTGGAAGTGATAACGCTTGCAGATAATGCAATGGTATTTACCTTAGATGAAGATGCTGAGCTTTTACATCTGGAATTTGTATCAGAGGATCCTCGGGTACGTGAATATGGTCTGGAGCTCTATGATGATTCAGTCGAACCGCAAATTGTGGGAGAAGTGCTTTTCGATATTAAAGAAATACAGGAAAATGAAATCGACGCGGGTGTTGAAATCATGGTTGATATTCCTTGGAGCCAAATTACCTTTATAGGTGAAAATAATGCTTCAAATATCTATGGGCTTTATGTCGTCTTATTTGATGAAGCTAAAGTGTCCACTCAGCTAGAAACCGTAAGTGAATGGTTTAATTACAGAGGCTATTCCGAATTTATTACACTAGCTCCTTAAGATATAGCTATTACTTTTCCAGTTGAATAGTGTTTCTAGCGAGCATGTTAAAAGAATCAGGTTTAATACATGAAATTAATTATTACACCTGATTTATCGATTGATGAATCAGAAGTAGATATGGATGCTGTTCGAGCTCAAGGTGCAGGTGGGCAGAATGTCAATAAAGTCTCCTCTGCTGTGCATCTTCGTTTCGATATCACTGCATCTTCGCTTCCTGAAAAATACAAAACTCGCTTATTGGAGCTCAAAGATAAGCGTATTTCCTCAGAGGGTGTCATTGTTATTAAGGCACAACAGTACCGCACTCAATTAAAAAACAAAGATGATGCGTTATTTCGTTTGTGTGAATTGATTAGAAGTGTAACCAAAGAGCTAAAGCCGCGTCGATCCACAAGGCCCAGCTTAAATGCCAGAAAAAAACGCATGGATTCCAAGACAAAACAGGGTCACACTAAACGCTTAAGGCGTGATAATAATTACTTTGATTGATTTAATTCATGTCAAATCGTATCTTTGAGCGCAGATAGTCTTCTTAAAGGCTAATAACCTTATTATTTAATCTAGGCTCTTCTTTATGACAGCAGAACAAACCCGGCTCGAAATCTGTAATCTTTCAATGGATCTTTATCCTCAAGTTAAAAAATTGATGGATGAGGTGTATTCCGAATTAGGTGGAGCCTGGCCCAGCCATACCATTGAGCATTTAATTAACGAGTTTCCTGAAGGGCAAATTGGTATTACTGATGGCGATAGTCTTGTCGGTATCGCATTAAGTGTTCAGGTTGATTATGTGCGATTTTCAAATCCGCATACTTATGAAGATATTGTCGATGCCAATGATCGCGTAAATAACGATAAAGAAGGGGATGCGCTATATGGTTTAGATGTTGTGATTGCACAAACCCATAGAGGTATTCGATTAGGTCGGCGTCTTTATGATGCAAGAAAAGAGTTATGTCGTCAGTATAATCTTCGTGCCATTTTGGCAGGTGGTCGAATACCAAATTATTTTCAGCATCGTGATCAATTTTCACCTGCACAATATATTCATGAAGTAGATCAGAAACGTATTTATGATCCTATTTTAAGCTTTCAGTTATCGAATGATTTTCAGGTAAAACGCTTATTGAAAAAATATTTGCCTGAAGATGAGAAATCTGTTGGTTATGCAACCTTGCTTGAATGGAATAATATCTTGTTCGAGCCAGAAGACAGTGTCTTGGATACGCCTAAGAATATTGTTCGAGTGGGTGCAGTACAGTGGCAGATGAGGGCAGTGGAATCCTATGAAGAAATGCTTTACCAGATAGAGTTTTTTGTAGACACCGTTTCAGATTATCAAAGTGATTTCGTGGTTTTTCCGGAGTTCTTTAATGCGCCTCTGATGGCACTTACGGAGAAAACATCGCAAACTGAAGCAATTAGATATCTTGCAGGATATACAGATCGTTTGCGGGAGGATATGTCTCGTTTAGCCTTGGAATACAATGCAAATATTATTACAGGGTCTATGCCTCTTGCCGAAAATGGCATGATATATAACGTTTCGTATTTATGTCACCGAAATGGTCAGGTAGATGAGCAGCGGAAAATTCATATTACGCCTCATGAGGCTTACGATTGGGTTATACAGGGCGGCGATAAAGTAAAAGTATTCCAAACGGATGCAGGAAGAGTTGGTATTTTGATTTGTTACGATGTCGAATTTCCTGAGCTTTCTAGGATCTTAGCCTCTCAAGGCCTGGATATTTTATTTGTCCCCTTTTGGACGGATACTAAAAATAGTTATCTTCGTGTGCGCTTATGTGCGCAAGCAAGAGCGATTGAAAATGAATGTTATGTGGTCATTGCTGGCAGTGTGGGCAATCTGCCAAAAGTTGAAAGTTTGGATGTTCAATATTCGCAGTCAGCTGTTTTTACCCCGTCTGATTTTCCATTTCCTCATGATGCCGTTTTAAATGAAGCGACACCGAATACTGAAATGTTGCTATTTTCAGATCTGGATATGACGAAGTTGAAAATTCTACACAGTGAAGGTTCAGTGCGAAACCTTAAGGATAGACGGCTTGATTTATATGATGTGACGGTTAAAAAATAGGCTGTAGTTATAGCTAACTTTAATAGCTTAATATAGAAGCAGTTCATTGCTTTCCATCTAGCCTATTAAAGTTAGCATCTTAAGTTCTATAGAAGGACTATTACTTATAGATTTTTGGCGATGTCATCCCACGTGCTTTCTAAAATAGCGGCTTGATAGTCGGCTTCCCACTTTTTATCGACGATTCCATCGCCATCGCTATCTTCAATCATCTTGATCCTATTGCCATTTGAGTCATAGAAGTACTCGGCCATAAAATCCCAATTTCCATCAGCATTAGTATCTCTTCGATATTGAGTCCTTTGCTTGTTTTGGTTGTATTTATAACTTTCAATATAATCCGGCTTGCCATTGAAGTCTTTATCTAACTCATATCTAGTGAGGTTGTTGTTAGCATCATATGAAAACTTAGCGTTCGTATCTGATATTGAATCGTCTTTTGATACCCTAATGTTTTGAGATGTTCTCTTTCCGTTTATATTATATTTATATGCAATTTCTAACGAAGAATTATTGGAGTTAGTTTCAGTGAATTTCTTAATTTGTCCGTTTTCAAGCGCTAAAGTTACAGCTTTATCTGGCTGTAAGTCGCCATCTGAGTCTATTTCATAACCAGTTACATTATTATTTGCATTATATGAAAAGCTTGTATTGAAGTCGCTTATACCATCTGAGGTTTTATCTAAAGAGAATGTGGATAAAAGATTGTTTTGATATTCAAATAACTCATCTGTACTAATAGTATTTCCTATTGCTGTTGAGCGAGATAGGAGCTTGTTATTTGTATCGTAGCTTAGTGTCTGTGTCGTATCATTTGCTGAATTATATATAGTATAAAGGCGGCCATTTTGGTCATAAGTAAATGTCTGAAATGTATCACTTGCACCATCGTTATTGCGGTCAAATTTTAGTATTGACACTCTGCCTTCGTTATCATATTCGAACTCAATAGATTCAAAAAAAGCATTATTTAGGTTGCTGGTTTGCTTTGCCGTTAAGTTTGACTCGATTGAAATGCCGATGTTGTCATACATATTTTTTGCTGCATTAATAAAACGAACGTTGTGCAGTGTTTGCATGACATTTCTGGCTTGAAGGTATTGAACGTTGTTTTCGAAACCGGAGGCTTTAACTAATAGAGGTATGCTTAAGTCTGAAAGCATTGTGTGAGCATTGCCAAGATCAATTCCATTTGCCTGATTTCCATCTTGATCAAGACCTTGGAGCAAGGTGGCTATATTGATTGCTTTTTCAAAGCTATTAGGTGTTTGGCTTAGAAATGCATTAGTAATTTCTTTTTGTTTAATTAATGCTTTTACACCAGTGATGGTGAAAGGGGTAATAGTCTCTTGCGCTGTTGAAACGCCTAAGACACTATTTCCTAATTTGAAAGTGATTGTTTCACCTTCAACATAGTTAAATTCGCCCGCAGTATTCGTTAAGCCAGACTGTGTTTCAGTTTCATAAAAAAGTCCTTTAACGGGGCTGTCTGTAAAAATGCCTGTCTTTATTTCGGGTGCAGGGGCACTAGAAGAATCACTGCCACCACCACAGCCTGCTAAGGATGTAGTGATGATGATTGAGCTCAAAAGTTGTTTTTTCATAGTTCCAATACCTAATGTTAATTCCAGATTAATCTTTAATTGCCTTATTGAGGTGTAAAGACTAATTGGTCAATATTGGCGCCGCTTGAGCCAGTTGTTTGCAAGCGAATTGTATTTGTACCTGACTCTGGAGTAATACTAAAGGCGGCTGTGCTATCCCAAGTCAGCAAACTTCCTGTTGCAGGAAAAGATAGATTACCCAAAGAAATGCTGTTGAGAATTACTTCAAGTGGTCTGTCACCAGTATCTAGAGCAAACCTAACCATAAGGTCGTAAGGAACACCAAACGAATTGAAGGTATATTCGATATAACCCTCTCCGACATGCTCTATATAGCCAGAGCCTGTAAATCCAGCATTAGTTGTTGACACAATATGAGCTCCACCGATTGTCGCGGTTTCAGCTTCGGTCGTGATCGTAATAGGGCTGACTACATTAACTGTTCTCGTGATCGCTATGGCTGCATTACCACCTGAGTCGGAAACGTTATAGGTAAGAACGTAGGTTCCTTCCGTATTGATGTCGATAGATCCGCTAGTGACGACATTTGCAGATATATCTCCATCAATATTGTCGGTGGCTGTTACTCCTGGGTCTGAAAATAAAGACCCTAAAGTCTGATCGACCGTCGAGGAGCCGACTAGATTAAGGACAGGTATAATGGTGTCGCCAACATTTACTGTTCTGGTGACGGTAGTTGCTGGATTTCCTGCTGAGTCATTGACGTTATAAGTAAGTGTATAGCTTCCAGCTACTGCGGTATTAACTGTTCCTGTGACTATAATATTAGCGCTAATGTTGCCATCAATATTATCTGAAGCTGTTGCGCCAGCATCTGTATAGCTGGTGCCTTGCTGATGAGTGATCGGGCTAATGCCTGTTAGTGAGATAACAGGCACTGTTGTATCAGATACATTGACTGTCCGGGTAATGCTTGCAGCGGCATTACCTGCTGTATCGCTAACATTATAAGTTAGTATATAGGAGCCTGCTGTGTTGGTATTAACAGATCCTGTTACGACTATGCTAGATGTAATATTACCATCAATATTATCTGAAGCTGTTGCACCAGCATCTGTATAAATAGTGCCTTGTTCATGATTAATCAAGGGGGAGTCATTCAAGTTTAAAGTCGGGATAATGCTATCTGTAACCGTAATTGTTCTTGAAACAGTTGCGGCATCGTTACCAGAACTGTCGGAGACATTGTAGTTTAAGGTATAGGTGCCTGAAGCATTAGCGTCTACAAAACCTGATACAGTAATGTTGCTAGTAATATCTCCATCAATGTTATCAGACGCACTTGCACCTGGATCGCTATATGCCGTTCCCTGCTCGTGTGCAATGTTTGCAGAGCCATTTAAGGATATAACCGGAATTGACAGGTCTTGAACAATAACTGTGCGGGTAACTTGAGTTGCATTATTTCCAGCGGCATCAGAGACGTTATAGCTTAATGTGTAAGTGCCAGCTGAAGTAATATTAACAGAGCCCGACTTCACGATATTGGCGGTGATGTTACCATCAATATTGTCGGATGCTGTTGCGCCTGCATCAGTATAACTAGTTCCTAAGTTTGCATATGTGGGTGAAGATCCTGCTAAGGTAATAACAGGGTTGGTAAAGTCATTTACATTTATAGTGCGCGTCTGCTGAATTGCAGGATTTCCACCAGAATCACTTACGTTATATGTGATGGTGTATGTCCCTGCAAGTGATGTATTAACCGTATCTCCACCTACAATAATGCTGCTTGTTAAATCACCATCAGCGGCATCTGATGCGGTTGCTCCAGCATCTGTATATACTGTATTTAATTCCTGATTTACTATTGATGAGCCATTTATAGCAATGGAAGGTGCACCTGTATCAGCAACGTTTACTGTTCGTGTTACGGTTAAAGCAGTATTTCCAGCGCTATCACTTACATTGTAGGAAAGAGTGTAATTACCAACGATATTTGGATTTACCGAGCCTGTAACATTAATGTTGTTACTAATATTTCCATCAAGGTTGTCGCTAGCGGTGGCGCCAGGGTCGACAAAAATCGTCCCTACTTCGTGAGCAAGAGGGCTACTGCCTGTAAGTGTAATAACAGGTCGAGTTGTATCTTTAACAATCACTGTTCTTGATACTTGTGTTGCAGGATTGCCCGCAGCGTCTGAAACGTTATAGGTAAGAATGTATGTTCCGCTGATTGTTGTATTGACTGAACCGCCAGTAACAATATTTGCAGTTATATTGCCATCAATAATATCTGTTGCTGTTGCGCCGGCGTCTGTATAGCTTGCACCTTGCTCAATATTTACAGTCGAGCTGCCAGTTAATGAAATAACGGGAGCGGTGCGATCAGCAACAATAATTGTTCTCGTGACTGTGTTAGCTGGGTTGCTTTGAGAGTCGCTTACGTTGTAGTTGATTGTATATGTGGCTGCAACATTTGAATTAACGCTACCTGTGGTTGTGATGTTAGCTGTTAAGTCTCCATCAGCTGCGTCGGTAGCAGTAGCACCTGCATCTGTATAAGTGGTTTGGAGTTCATGTAATACTGGCGTGCTACCTAATAGTGTAATTGCTGGAGCGCCTGTATCTTGTACGTTTACAACTCTAGTGACTGGTATTGCATTGCTTCCCGAAGAGTCGGTTACTCTATACGTTAATGTGTAGCTGCCTTGAACGTTTGCATTAACAGATCCTGAAACAGTAATGTTGTTTGTTATATCACCATCAATATTATCTGAAGCCGTTGCACCCGGATCAACAAATATAGTGCCAACCTCGTGGTTCATTGGAGTGCTGCCAAGCAAGGTTATAACGGGAATGTTCCTGTCAGCCACATCAACAACTCTAATAACCGGGGCAGCAGGATTGCCAGCAGCATCAGATACATTAAATATAACTGTATAAGTGCCTGCTGTATTGATATCTACAGTATCACCAGCGATCACGATGTTACTGGTAATGTCGCCATCCGTATTGTCAGACGCCGTTGCGCCAGCTTCTGTATAAGGTGCCTGCAAGTCATGCTGGATATTGGCGCTACCTAGCAGTGTTAATGTCGGTGGTGTTGTATCGCTTACATTGACCGTTCTTGTTTGCGTTGGTGCGGCATTACCTGCGGAATCAATAACATTATAAGTCAGGTTGTAAGTTCCTGCTAAATTAGCATTTACGGCATCTCCACCAACAACGATATTTGCTGTTAAGTTGCCATCAATCGCATCAGTAGCTGTGGCGCCAGGGTCTGTGAATGTATTTCCGAGTTCATGCTCTAGAGGATTGTCACCAAGTAATGTGATTGTTGGTGTGCCGGTGTCAGAAACGATCACTTGTCTTGTAACGCTTGACGCAGCATTGCCGTCAGCATCTGTAACGTCGTAGGTTAAATTATAGGTGCCTGTTAGTGCGGTATTAACTGAGCCGGTCACGACTATTGATGATGTAAGATCTTGTGATGGTACGTCTGTAGCTGTTGCACCTGGATCTATAAAGGGAGTATTTAACTCATGATTGATAGGGGAGTTGCCAATTAATGAAATAATAGGGGCGGTGTTGTCAGTTACTTGAATTGATCGAGTCTTTGTTGTTGCTGCGTTGCCGGCTGCGTCAGATACATCATAGGTTAATACGTAAGTGCCGGTGGTTGCGGTTGTTACTGAGCCTGTTTTGACTATATTTGCTGTAATGTCTCCATCTGTATTATCGCTTGCAGTGGCTCCAGCGTCCGTAAAGCTATCACCTTTCTCTAGGGTGATTGAGTTTGCGCCTACAAGAGTGATGGTTGGGATTGTAGTGTCTGATACATTTACTGTGCGAGTAGCGGAAGTAGAATTCCCTGTTTCATCAGCGACATTATATGTCAGCGTATAGGTGCCAGGGGTACCCGCATTAACAGTGCCTGAAACAGTCAAATTGGCTGTAAGGTCTCCATCTCTGTCATCAAGGGCTGTTGCGCCTGGTTCGACATATGAGCCGCCGAGTTCAACTGCCATAGGGTTGTCGCCAAGAAGGGTGATGACTGGTGGTGTTACATCCGCTAATAGAACATAAACTGTTCTATATACTTTATCAGCGAGGTTGCCTGCTGAATCAACCACATCATAGGTGACTTGAACCCCTGTTAGATTCGGTGAGGATGTATCAATTAAGAATGGAGCATTAATAACGTCAGGAGTGGCGATTACGCTGGAAGTGATATCTCCATCCTCAGTATCTGCTGCGGTAAAGCCTGGTTCGCTATATGTATCACCGACGATCAATACGACATCTGTTGTGCCGGGTTTTGGTTCAACCAAGGTGATCACAGGTTTTTCGTCAACACCGCTTTCGCTCACCTTAACTTGAACAGGTATACCGGACGTAAAGCTTGGAAAGATAAAGCAGCCATCGGAACTGGTAGAGCTGGATTGATCGGGGATGGCAGTTTGTGAAAGTAAGACGTCGCCATCAACCGCTTTACCATTTTTCTCAATACAGCCAATAATACCAAAGGGTATAACGCCGCTTTCTAATTTATAAATAGTTTGAGCTGCTTGGTCAGTGTGCCATAAAAACTCTCCATCCCAAGTTAAGCCTTTTGGATCGGTACCGGGAGCTGGAAAAGCATTTAATAGCGAGCCATCATCTGGGTTGACTCTATAAATCATTAAGTCACTTTGATCGCTTACCCATAAAGCTTGTCCGTCCCAAGCAATACCAAAGGGTTTTGCATTATAAGATCCGACGCCTGGATCTGACTGATAGGTAGGTTTTGTTGATGGGCCAGGAATAGAGGATATTAGTGTGCCGTCTTCAGGAAGCACTTTATTGATAGTGTTCGTTTGCCAGTCAACAATCCAAAAATAAGTCCCATCATATGCCATGTCAGTTGGTGCAGGGAAAGCGAGGCTGGCTAATGCGTTCTCTGTCTCAAGGTTGTCGCCGTCAACCGGGTCAATTTTAATGATGTTGTCTGTAATAGGGCTGGCATTCCACAAAAAGTTTTCTGCGAATGTTAAACCGCCGCCACCACAATACTGACCTGCCGGGAATGCGCTGGAGCATGTTCCTATTTCTATGCCGTCACTGTTGATTGGAGGGGTGTCTGTGTCTGTGAGAGGGATGTTGAAATCACTGTCACCCGCTTCGAATAATACGGTAACTTCGTCTGTATCGAGAACTTGATTGGGGAACGTGCGATAAATTCGGTCAGTAGCGAAATCTACAATATAAAGTTGGCCATTATAGTACGTTATACCTTGTGGAGTTGTAGGGAGTCTTCCGTCTGTCAAAATGTTGTTAATTGTGAAGGAAGAAAGTATATCTCCAGGTGCCGCCAATACATTAATAGATAATGTAATAGATGTTATAAGTAAAAGGAGAAGTTTGGGTAATCGTTGCATTCGAGGCACCTGATTATTAAGAATTTGTTAAATGCGATCTTAGTTTTTATTTAGCAGGCTATTTTATTGAATTAGTCCTATGTAAAACCAATAACTAGTCCGCAAATTAGCGAGTAACACTGTGAAATAAAGTGAAATGTTGATTTATCTGAACTATCTGAGCTAAAAGTATAGCTGTTAGATAGATTTATTGGAGTTGCTGATTTTGTTTTGGTTTAAATTATAGTCAAAAAGAGATTTAAATATGATCAATTTACAAGCGCTAACATAAAAACTTTAAGTAATTGTGAAAAGGCTA
>TARA_R110001592_G_scaffold5261_1_pt1 | contig 12382 bp, 11 predicted proteins | sample TARA_R110001592 | Tara Oceans TARA_R110001592 (sample SAMEA4398387) | marine metagenome | biome: Polar Biome; feature: [SRF] surface water layer (ENVO:00010504); material: water (ENVO:00002006), including particulate matter (ENVO:01000060) such as... | depth 5 m
CCCTTCAATGGCACAACGCGCAAGGCGGCCTACAGCTCTCGCTTACTCTGAAGCCGCGTCAATCCTCCTTGAATCACAACCTCAAATCTGTGCCATAGGCGCTGACGGCGCGCACCCGGCTTGCCGCGCTACGATCTTCAGTGATTCCGGTTTGATGGAGACTGCTCGAGACCGGCCGCGCCAATGATCAGGTGCCGTTTACTCGCAAGGCGATAGCATGGGGGATGGTGGCGTCATCGATCGTTGGCGGCAGACTAAAAGGTTCGTGATCGACGATCTTGCGCAGAAGGTTGCGGAGAATCTTTCCAGATCGGGTCTTCGGTAACTGATCGACCACATACACGGTCTTCAATGTCGCGACTGCGCCCAGTTCGGCGCGCACGGCCTCGATGACAAGTTCGGCAATCGCGAGTTCATCCGCTGTGCCTGCTCGCGCCGTTACGAATGCAACAGGAACCATGCCCTTGACCAAATCCTTCGCACCGACCAACGCGCATTCGGAAACATCGGCAAGGCGTGCCACAATCTCTTCCATCTGTCCGGTTGAAAGGCGGTGACCTGCGACATTGATGATGTCATCGGTCCGGCCCATGATATGAAGAAAACCGGCGCTGTCGCGATAGCCGGAATCGCCCGTTTCGTAATAGCCCGGGAAACTGGCGAAGTTTTTCCGATAGGCAGCCTCGTTGTTCCACAGCGTCCGGAAGGCACCAGGCGGCAGGGGCGTCCGAATAACGACGTTGCCGCTTTCGCCTTCGTCTACCGCGCGCCCATCGTCGTCGAGGATAGCAAATTCGTAGCCTGGCACCGCTAGCCCCGCGCTGCCCGGCTTGCGCCGCAAATCGCCCATCGCGAAACATGAGGCGATGGCAGGCCAGCCCAGTTCGGTCTGCCACCAGTGATCGATCACCGGCAGCCCGCTTTCCCGTTCAAGCCAGTCAATGGTTGCAGGATCGGCGCGTTCACCGGCAAGGAAGATAGCGCGGCAATCGCCCGTGCCGATCTCCTTCAGGAACTTTGCTTCGGGATCTTCCTTGCGGATTGCCCGGATCGCAGTGGGTGCGGTGAAAAAGGTCTTGACCTTGTTGCGTGTAATCGTCCGCCAGAAGGTGCCCGCATCGGGCGTGCCAACCGGTTTTCCCTCGAATAGAACGGAGGTTCCGCCGACCAGCAAGGGCCCATAGACGATATAACTGTGGCCCACGACCCAGCCAACGTCCGATGCAGCCCAGAAGGCGTCGCCCGAGCTTATGCCATAGATATTCGTCAGGGACCACGAAAGCGCGACAGCATGACCCCCATTGTCGCGCACGACACCCTTGGGAGTTCCGGTGGTTCCCGAGGTGTAGAGGATATAGAGCGGGTCCGTCGAAGCGAGCGGCAAACAGGCTGGCATTGCATCGCTTGCGGTGCGGCTGCGGAGTTCCTGCCAGTCAATGTCTCGGTCATGGCCAAGGTCGGCCGCCAGGCCCTCGCGCTGCAGAAGGACGACATGTTCGACGCCATGCAACGAAAGTTCAACCGCCTCATCGACCAAAGGTTTGTAGGCAATGACCCTCGCCCCCTCGATCCCGCACGAGGCGGTCAGGATTACTTTGGGTTCCGCATCATCAATCCGCTTGGCTAGTTCCGGTGCGGCGAATCCGCCGAAAACTACGGAATGGATCGCACCCAGACGCGCACAAGCCAGCATCGCTAAGGCCGTCTCGGGCACCATCGGCATGAAGAGGACGACTCGGTCGCCCTTCGACACACCCAGGCTGGCAAGCATCGCCGCCACTCGCCCTGTTTCGTCCCGCAGTTGTGAATAGGTGTAGCTGCGATAAGCGCCTGTCGCGGGGCTGTCGTAGGTCAGTGCAACTGCGTCGCCGCGGCCGGCCAGGACATGCCTGTCCACGCAGTTGTGGCAGGTGTTGAGAATCCCGTCAGAAAACCAGCCCTTGTCTTCGTCATAGGCCAGCCGGGGCTCGGAAAACCAGTCGATCGCCTGCGCGGCGTTCGCCCAGAAGCCTTCAGGGTCTTCGGCAGCGTGACGAAAAGCATCGGCATAGGACTGATTGTGTTGTTTTTTGGTCATGGCTTCAAGCGTCCTGGGTTGCGGATTCGGAGGGTCGCGGGGTTATCGACGTGAAATGGCGATCGCAGCGATGATCATGATCGCGCCCACAAAATGATATGAAGATAGATATTCACCAAGGAGCGGTATGGCAAGTCCGACCCCGAACACCGTCGGCAAGTTCATATAGACCCCTGCGCGAACCGATCCGATCAGCACTACCGAACGGTTGAACAGGCCATAGGCGGCAAGCGAGGGAAATATCCCGACATACAGAACGGCAGCCACCACTTCGGCCGGCGGCAACGACAGGCCCTTGCTGGCCAGCATGGTGAAGTAGGGTATTGCCAGCGATGCTGCGCCGATCGCGAAAAGGACGGCGAGCAAGGTAAGGTGATGTACGGCCGGCACCTTGCGCAGGAAGGTGGCGTAGGCCGAATAAAGGAATACAGCTGTCACGGCGAGCAAATCCCCGCGGTTGAGTGCGCTCCATTGCAGGGCGAACGGATGCCCTTTAGTCACGATCCATATGACCCCTACAAATGACAATCCAGCGCTGAGCACAAGAAGTGGCCGCAACCGCTCCCCAAACACAACCGCTGGTATCACGATCGTCATTATCGGCATGATGGCTTGCAGCATCAGACTGTTGGTCGCAGTAGTGTACTGAAGCGCCGAATAGACGAGATAGCTGAACAGCCCCACACCAAAAAGACCGAGCAGCACGAGCCCCAGCCAGGACTCGCGCAGGGCCTGGCTGTCGGCCTTGATATATCGCCAGGCGAAAGGCAGCAAGAACAGGAAAGCAACCACCCATCTCCAGAATGCAAGCGACAGGGGAGAGATCAGGTCGCGCGCTGCCCGGCCGACAATCGGGTTCAACGCCCAGAAGAAGGACGCCAGGCAAAGCAGCAGGGTGGGCGAGTTCCAGATCGCTGGCCCCGCACCGCGCCAGCCGGCGAGATGCCTAACAAACGCGTTCAAAATCCTGCGCCTTGTGGGACAAAAGCTGCTTGCAGAACAGTTCTTTTTTGCATATGGTGCATCACGTTGCCTATAATGACTGGGCCTAATTGGTGCAAGCCAAATGAGCTTTACGGAGAGAATTATGACCGGAGACCCCCGCCTTGTCGACACAATCGAATCGAGTCAGTCGCGCGAGATTTTCTGGGATAAGGACGTGTACGATCTTGAGCTGGAGCGGATTTTTGGGCGCACGTGGCTATTTCTGGGCCACGAGTCGCTCCTCCCCAAGCCCGGCGATTTCATCACCACCTATATGGCCGAAGACAAGGTCGTCCTGTCGCATCAGCCCGATGGATCATTCCGGGCGTTCATCAATTCGTGCACCCACCGCGGCAACCAGATTTGCCATGCCGACAGCGGCAATGCCAAGGCCTTCGTCTGCAACTACCACGGCTGGGTATATGGGCAGGACGGTAGCCTCGTTGATGTCCCTCTCGAATCGCGGTGCTACCACGACCAGCTCGACAAATCGCGGCTAGCCGCTAAACCCGTCCGGGTGGAGACCTACAAGGGTTTCATTTTCGGCTGCTGCGATTCTGAAGCGCCATGCCTAGAAGGATATCTGGGGGAATTCCGCTGGTACCTTGACACGATTTGGGAGGGCGCCGGAGGCGGGCTGGAATTGCAGGGACCGCCAATGAAGAGCCTTTTGGCTTGCAACTGGAAAGTGCCGACTGAAAATTTCGTCGGCGACGCCTACCACGTAGGCTGGACCCACGCCGCTGCCTTGGCCGGAATCGGCGGCGAACTTGCCGGTCTGGCGGGTAACCGCGCTGACATGCCCTTCGAAGATTTCGGCCTCCAGTTCACGACCCGGCACGGGCACGGCTTCGGAGTAATAAACAACGCGGCAGCGGCAATCCACGTCAAACGAGAAGGCTGGGCAAAGTACCTTGCCGAAACTCGGGCTGAAGTGGGCCGAAAGTTTGGGCCTGAGCGTGAGAACCTTTACGTCGGCCATTGGAATTGCTCGATCTTCCCGAACTGCTCGTTCCTATATGGCACCAATACGTTCAAGGTCTGGCATCCACGCGGGCCACACGAGATTGAGGTATGGACCTACACGATGGTGCCACGCGACGTCGACCCCGAAACCAAGAGAAGTATCCAGCGTGAAGCCAGTCGGAGTTTCGGGACTGCCGGGACGTTGGAAAGCGACGATGGCGAGAATATGTCGTCGGCGACCCATGTCAACCGCGGAAACATCACCCGCGATGGTCGAATGGACTCCAGCATGGGTGCTGGCTTCGAAGGGCCGCACCCGGTCTATCCGGGGATAGTTGGATCCAGTTTCATCGGCGAAACATCCTATCGCGGTTTCTATCGTTTCTGGAAGGAGATGCTGGATGCGCCCGATTGGACGGCGGTGAAGGCAAACGACGACACATGGGATTTGGTTTTCCCCAATCGCGAATATTGGACCGATAGGCTCGCTGCGGCCGAGTAGTAGATAAATTTCTACACGAAACGTACCGAAAACCGGAGAATTTATGTCAGTTAAGCAGATTTCAGTAGGACCGGAAGTGCAGTTCGCTATCGAGGCGCATTACCGAGCCGAAGTCCGATTGTGGCAAACCGGACAATACCGCGAGTGGCTCAAGGATATGATCGCGGAGGACATCCATTACTGGATGCCAATCTACGAACAGCGCTTTCTCCGCGATCGGCGCTCCGACCCCACTCCCGACGACGCCGCTATTTATAATGACGATTACGGCGAACTCGATCAGCGGGTTGAGCGGCTCTATACTGGTACCGTGTGGATGGAGGATCCTCCCTCCAAAATAAGGTATTTTATCGGCAACGTTGAAGCTTTCGATGCGGGCAAGGACGAATTCGACGTTTATTCAAACCTGCTCGTTTATCGTAACCGCCGCCAGCTTGAGACGACCGTGCACACGCTGGGTCGCGAAGACAGTTTGCGCCGGGTTGGCGATGGTTTCAAGGTGTTCCGGCGCAAGCTCCTGCTCGATGCCAGGGTAACGCAAGATAAGAACCTGTATTTTTTCTGTTAAGCGAGCGCCCGAGAGCGCAATAAAGGGAGACTCAATATGCAAGCCTATGCCGCGATCATTGAAAGCCAGGGCGGGAAATTTGTCCTTGATAACGTAGATATCGAAGAGCCCCGTGACAATGAAGTACTCGTAAAGATAGCTGCGGCCGGGATGTGCCACACCGATCTTACCGTCCGCGACCAATATTATCCGACGCCACTTCCCGTCGTGCTAGGCCATGAAGGTTCGGGCGTTATCGAAAAGGTCGGGCGCGGCGTCACCACAGTCAAGCCTGGCGACAAGGTGGTGTTGTCATTCAGCTATTGCGGAACCTGCCCATCGTGCCGGAAGGGCCACCAAGCCTATTGCCCGAGCCTCTTCCCACTCAATTTCATGGGTCGCAGACTCGACGGATCGACTCCGATCAGGCGCAACGGAGAAGAGATGAATGCATGCTTCTTCGGACAGTCCTCATTCGCGACCTACTCGATCGCAACTGAAAACAACTGCGTCAAGGTCGCCGACGACGCGCAGATAGAACTTCTCGGTCCGCTGGGCTGTGGCATTCAAACCGGCGCGGGCACCGTCCTCAATGCACTGCAGCCTGCCCCGGGCTCGTCGATCGCGATCTTCGGCGTCGGCTCAGTTGGTCTCAGCGCGGTGATGGCTGCAAAGGCTTCCGGTTGCCTCAAAATTATCGCAGTCGATCGCAATCCAACGCGTCTCAACCTGGCCCGTGAACTTGGTGCGACCGATATTATTGATGCCATTAGCACCAATGCCCAAGAAACGATCATTGCCCTAACGGGGGGCGGCGCGGACTATGCGATAGATACCACCGCCATTCCTCAAGTTCTGCGCAGCGCGGTAGACAGTACACATACCATGGGGGAAACAGCCGTAGTCGGCGGGGCATCGTTGGGTACCGAATTCTCGCTTGACATGAACAATATACTTTTCGGCCGCAAATTACGCGGCGTTGTTGAGGGTTCGAGCACTCCGCAAGTCTTCATCCCGCAACTGATTGCGATGCGCGAGGCCGGCCTGTTTCCGTTCGAACGGCTCTGCACGTTCTACGATTTCGACCAGATCAATCAGGCCGTCGAGGACACGGAAGTTTCCGGTAACGCAATCAAGGCCATTCTCAAGATGTAATGCCGCAAAGGGTGCTCCCTGATCGGCTTAACCCCAGTTAGAATGTTACGCCAAGCGGCCCTATAGAAAAGCCGATCATCAGGCAGGCACTTGAAAGGGCGAAGGGCAGGAAATTCACTTGTGGTTCGCCCTGAGTGGCTTCTGCTGAAACCCGCCGGTCTATTTCCAGTTTGTGCCATATATTCTGAAGGCAAACGGAGCAGATCGTCCCGTTTGCTTCCTACTTCACGGCTGACGCGACGGGGATCGCCATATTGAGTAGGGAGTGCAACAGGATGGGCGGAAAACCAAAAGCAACAAAGACATGATTGCGAAAGATGGGACGCCCCAAGGGTGGCCGCCAAGTAGACCGGACGGAGCCCAAACCATAACTGGACTTCCGGCACCTCGTCGTCTCTGGGCAGCACTTTCGATTTGGTGCGCTATATTTCTAACCATAATGGACGTATCGATCGCGAGCGTTGCGCTCCCATTTATCTCCAAGGGCCTGGAAGTAACTGCGGCAAAATCGGTGTGGGCTATAAATGCCTTTCAGATTGCCATAGTGATGGCACTTTTGCCAATGGCCAAGGCCAGTGAAATCCTCGGCTACAAAAAGGTCTATCTGGCAGGAATCGTACTTTTCATGCTTGCAGCCTCTGGAAGTATCTTAGCCACCAACCTTCCAGTTCTCGCAATATCGCGCTTCGTCCAGGGAATTGGCGCGGCGGCGGTAATGGTGGTCAGCGGGGCATTGGTTCGGACAATCTATCCCCCCGAATTCATCCCGCGTGGAATTGGCTACAATACCATAGCCGTTTCGATTGCCTCGGCCGCAGGACCGGCGGTTGGCGCACTTGTTTTGTCATTGGCAAGTTGGCATGCTGTTTTTGCCGTGGGCCTTCCGTTCGGGCTGCTTTCACTTGCGCTCGGGATTTGGGCAATTCCCTCGACGGCGTCGGCTAGACAACCTTTCGAACACTCTTCGGCGCTACTGTCCGCCGTGGGTTTTGCCGCGATCTTCCTGGCTCTTAACGACTTTGCCCAGAATACCATCTCAGGCTGGACGTTGTTTGAAGTCTGTGTCGCGGTTCCAGCCATTTTTCTCCTCGGAAAACGCACCTCCACCAGCCAAGATTCGATAGTGCCTCTAGATTTGCTAAAGCTCCGTTCGTTGCGTAAAGCCTATGCAATGTCGGCAGCAGCCTACGCCGCGATGATATTGATCACATTGTCATTTCCCTTCATTCTCCAGCAGCGGTTTCAATTCGAGCCAGACGCGATCGGCCTGCTGATGGTCCCCTTGCCGCTTGGTATCATGATCGCCGCCTTCGTCTCCGGCCGACTGGTTAATCGCTATCCATCAGCCTGGCTGTGCGGTGCGGGGCTAATTCTACTCGCAGGCGGAGCAATCTTGCTTTCGTTAATACAGCCGGGCGTCTCAACTTTCCTGATAGCTTTGGCTGCGGCAATTTGCGGTATCGGTTTTGGAATTTTCCAGGTTCCCAACAACTATAGCATGCTGGCAACCGCGCCCCACTCGCGTTCGGGAGCTGCATCGGCAATGCTATCGTTGTCACGGTTGATCGGTCAGACGCTCGGTGCCTTGATGGCCGCACTATTATTCCGCAAGATCGGCGCGCAGAGTGATGCGCCAATCGTGGCAGCGGCCATGATTGCGATGATGGTGGCAAGCGCAACCCTGTTGCAAAGAGGTCGGAATCGATCCGTTACGGGCGATACATAATTAAACATTTCTGAGCAGTCTGCGAGCGGTGGATCACTCCCCACTAAGCAAACGGCCGGATGGTGATCTTGCGTACGCCGAGCTTTTGACGGACGGGAAGAAAATTCTTCGCCGTCAAAAAGCCTGCCCTTCATTTCTCTAAAATTGCCTGCGCCGCCAGACAGGCAATCGGCACGCGGAATGGCGAAGCACTGACATATTCGAGCCCAACCTACTCACAGAACGCGATCGAAGCCGGATTACCGCCGTGCTTTCCGCAGATGCCCAGCTTGATATCGGCAAGTGTCGCTCGCCCGCGTTGAACAGCAAGCCTCGTTCCAAAACAACGACCACCCGGCGGCAAGCCTAAGCTTCTGGGCATAAGCAGGCGGGGTAACATCTATTTGCGAACATTGTTTATCCACGGTGCGCGAGCTGCTGTACCGTGGCTGGCGAAGAGCGAGACCCAATTGGGCTTTTGGTTGCGCGAGCTGCTTGCCCGGTCTCACCGCAACTCTGCAGTTGTAGCGCTAGCCAACAAACTAGTGCGTATCGCGTGGGCAACCTTGCGTCACCAAGAAACATATCGGAATGTGCCCGCCAAATCTGCGGCATTAATAAAAAGGAGTTACAATCTATCGAGAGATACGCTTTTGCGAGTGGAAAGTGAGATGGCCGAACGATTGATCGGCGGACCGGACACCTGGTCAAAAAAATGGCTTCTCGAAGCCGACAAGCTTATGAGGACCGGGCCGCGCGAATATCCCTCTTGGCGACGATCAGATGATCGATATGCCGCATACGTTTACGCAGACCGTGCGATTGCTATCAAAAAATCTACTCTTGCAAAGAGGCGGGCCATACGTTTTTTGAGTAGGCGCATTTCGAGCATCTGTTCGGTAACCACTTCTTTCAGATCACGGGCTTCCTTACGAAGATCACGGACCTCATCGCTATTGGCAGCGCGTGCCGTATCGCCAGCGAGCCTGCGCTTGCCCTTCGGTTCTCGCCATGCCCCCGGCATGGCGGCGCTGCCTCAGTCCATGAAGTCCTTCGACCATTTGTAGTATACGCCCTGCGCGCTACCCTCACGGCGGCATAGCTCTGCAATGCTATCTTCGCCGCGCAGGCCCTCCAGCACGATCCGGATTTTCTCTTCCGCGCTATACTGTTTGCGCGTTGCTCTGCGGATATCTTTCCCCACCCGCTCCGCGGGGGCTTTTGAGTGTTTTGCTTTCATTTCCGTTCCTTACAGTCACCGCAATGAAACCAAAACACTCACTTATGGCCACCTCGAACAATGGCGATTATCGGTTAGCAAAGCGGTTGCTTGAACCGCTTGCCGGGCCAGAAGCCCGATCATTTGTGGATTGATCAGTGCTATTTTGGGTTGATATAGTCTTTCTGGTTGGCCGCCGGTATCAGATGGCGACGATTGCCGCTCTTTCCAGCACCACCAGACGCCGCCTGTTGTAAGCCAGGTTCTGCATCCCGATCTTTGTCGTAGCCCGCACGATGCCGATGGTGCGGACGAACTTGCCTCCCATGCTGGTGGGCTGGGTGCCAAACACATGCTCGACCCGTGCGCGGACTTTTGAGCGGGTCTTGTTAGCTGCGTCCTGACGCGGGTCAAGCGGCTTGCCCCGATTGCCGCGCCGGTGGATGTGGCTCTTCATCGCGCGGTCGGCAAGCATCTTTTCACTCTCTTTGCTGCGGTAGGCGCTGTCGGCCCACACGCCGCTGGCGGTATTATCAGGGTCAAGCACATCCTCCAGTCTCTGGCTGTCATGCACCGAGGCTGTGCTGATAACGTAGCGCCGCACCAGCTTGTACTTCCGGTCGATGCTGATGTGGTTCTTGTAGCCGAAGTGACACTGCCCATGCTTCTTCGTCCAGCGCGCGTCCTTGTCTTTTTGGCGATTTTTGGCGGGGTGGGCCTCCCATTCCGGCGGCGTCTCCCCGGCTTTGACCTGTGCATTATCGTCGCGCGAGTTGCGCTGGCGCGGCGCAGGCACGATGGTGGCATCAATAATCTGGCCGCCCATCGCCAGATAGCCTTGATCCTTGAGATAAGCATCAAACAAGCGAAACAGCTTATCCACCGCCTTCGCTTTGCCCAGCGCCTCGCGGTACAGCCACAAGGTCTTGGCATCGGGCACTGCCTCCTCCAGACCAAGCCCTACGAACCGCATGAACGAAAGCCGGTCGCGCAATTGATACTCCATCTGGTCATCTGACAGATTATACAGCGCCTGAAGCACTAATATCTTGAAAATCAGCACCTCGTCCCACGGCTTGCGTCCCGCCGCGCTCTTGCGGTCCCTATCCGCCTTGCGTAGCCCGCCTTTGACAAGTGCGCGCTGAAGCTTCCCCCGGAATAGCGCAAAGGGAACCGCCGCTGCTATCGCCACTAACGGATCACCCGCCGCGTCCAGGCCTTCATAACGGCGGCTCAAATCAAAAAATCCCGGTTGGCTCATGATGCAAAATCCCTCGCTGTCTCAGCATCCTTGAATCGAAATTTGATCGCGGGGGCAAGAGGCTACTGTTCGAGGTGGCCTTATGTAATTAACACAGCTGCATCAATATGTTTTCAATGTTTTAACAAAACGCTTGTTCGCGGCGAAATATTCCTTTGGGTCAGCATTGCGGATCCGTTTGATTGGTGTTTCGACTGTTCCAATACTTTCGATTTCAACCCGAACGACCTCCCCTCTACTGTTCAGGTCACCTCTAGAAAGCGGGTCGCATTGAGCATCAGGATGCAGAGCGGTACCCATCGAAATTATGTCCCCTGCTTCGAGAGTTGAATGCATACTTATCCAATGGATTACTTCTGATACGGAATAGTGCAGATTTTTAGTATTATCATCGGCAATAATATCTTCGTCGATCCATGCCTTTACGTAAAGATTGTGAGGATCGTCAATTTCATCTTTGCTGACGATGTACGGCCCCATCGGTGCAAAACCATCTGCATTTTTATAGCGACCCGGATAAAGGAGATGTTCTTCAACTGGCACATATGCGAAGTCGGCTTTCGGCATTGGATAACGAACGAGATATACGTCCTCCATTCGCATAGTAGCCGAAGTCACATCATTTATTACAGTGTAGCCAAAGACATGGTTCATGGCGTTCTCAATGGCAATATATCGACCGCGCTTACCGATTATTACACCGAGTTCAGGTTCGGCATGCGTGAGTCCGTATTGTGCGTGCAATTCCAAAATCGCGCCGCTACCGGCGAGCGCCGAATTGATTTTCGGAAAGTAAACCGGGAAATCCGGTCGATGAACTAGTATTTCATCTAGTACGACGTTGTTGAGGGCAATGAATAGCATTTTCGATGGATCTGGTATCGGAGGTGCCCATTTTGCTTGCGCAGCAGAAATTGTACGCAATTTTTTTCTCGACAACGCTTTTTTAACGTTCTCAATCGCGGCGTCACCTCCTTCAATTAACTCGCGAATTGAGGCCCACGGTCCTAAATCTGACAGACGGACCAGCTGATTTTGCTGAATTCCCACTGTACCAACTGTGTCGCCGTCTTCAATAATCGTTGCAAATTTCATGACTCGTTATTTCCTGAAAAGTTGAAATGGGTTGACGTTTTATCCGTTACTCGCTCGTCAATTTGTTGATCTTAGATTACCGAAATTGTGTCAAACTTGACGTGACCCCAACGTTCATCCAGTTGCGATTAGAGTCTCGGCATCGTTATTGCGCGACTGCGCGGGTGAAGCAAGGGGCTGCGTAGCGTAGCCTCCGGCTATGCGGAGCGAAGCAGCCCCTTGCTTTTCAACTCCGGCAGCGAACGCTGCCGGAGTTGCGTATCCCAACGATGAGTGTGGCCGCTGGTTATTGTAATCATCGATCCATGCAGCGATCTTTTCACGGGCGTGATCAAGGCTCATGAACAGCGTCTCGTTCAATAACTCGTCACGCATCCGCCCGTTAAAGCTCTCCACGAACGCATTATCCGTCGGCTTGCCAGGCGTCGTGTAATGCCACTCAAGCCTTGCATCCCCGCACCATGCCAGCACCGCATTGGAGGTGAGTTCCGTGCCATAGCACATTGGGAAGCGGCTTTTGTAAAGGCCGCATTGCCTTGATGAAGGCAAGGGCGCGTAGCGTCCGCAGGCTTCATCAAGGCAGCCACAATCGGCCAGTGGGTCTCTAAAGTGAAGTTACCGACTCAACACTTTGGAGGCTGACCGATCATGACCAACCGTAATTCTACTCCCGCCGATGCTGTACTGGTAGCCATAGATATGTCCAAGCATCGCCAAGAGATATTGCTCGAGCGCCCGGAGGGCGGAAGACGCAGGCGCATGACCGTGATGGCGAGCAAGGTAGACTACGACCGGTTGACCAATGATCTGGCTGCGATTGGTCGCCGATTGTTGTCGGCTTTGAAGCCACTGGCAACTATCACCGGACGCT
>TARA_R110001592_G_scaffold80008_2_pt1 | contig 12376 bp, 12 predicted proteins | sample TARA_R110001592 | Tara Oceans TARA_R110001592 (sample SAMEA4398387) | marine metagenome | biome: Polar Biome; feature: [SRF] surface water layer (ENVO:00010504); material: water (ENVO:00002006), including particulate matter (ENVO:01000060) such as... | depth 5 m
TCATTAGTAATAAATCAAAAAAAAAGAAAAGAAACATGAAAATTTTATTTGTTTTGACCTCTCATGACACATTGGGAGACACAGGAAAGAAAACAGGATTTTGGATTGAAGAATTCGCTGCTCCATATTATGCTTTATTAGACAAAGGCGCTACTATTACAGTTGCTACTCCAAAAGGAGGTCAAGCACCTATTGATCCTAGTAGTGATACTGAAGATGCCCAAACCAAAGACACAGAACGTTTTAAAGACGATAAGGTAGCTCAGGGTATCATAGCAAACACCAAAGTTTTAAACGATATCAATGCTTCAGATTTTGACGCTGTATTCTATCCAGGTGGACACGGACCTTTATGGGATTTAGCAAATGATGTTACATCTATTAAATTAATTGAAACTTTTAATACACAGGATAAACCTGTTGCATTTGTATGTCACGCTCCGGCAGCTTTAAAGGGAGTTAAAGGAAAAAATGGAAGTCCGTTAGTGAATGGCAAAAAAGTTACCGGATTTACTAATACTGAAGAAGCAGCTGTTCAATTAACGAACGTAGTTCCTTTCTTAGTAGAAGATATGTTGAAGGAAAATGGCGGAATCTATTCTAAGAAAGAAGATTGGGCTGCTTACGCAATTCAAGATGGTAATTTAATTACCGGACAGAACCCTGCATCATCAGAACTAGTTGCCGAAAAACTTTTAGCTTCTTTGAAATAATACATAAAGTTTTAAATAGTAAAAGCCTGTAAATATAAATTTACAGGCTTTTTTGGTTTTAAATGGTTGTTAAATCTTTATACTATTTATATATAATATCGTAGGTGTTAAAAACTAATCCTCCGTCATATGATTGGGTATCCGTAAGATTTAATTTATAACCTTGTTTTGACTCCCCAAATATTCGAATACCATCACCTAGTAGTAAAGGATTCAGTTTCAACTTTAATACATCAATAGATATGGCTACATAATACACTACCTTTTTCATCATACCCTTTTTGATATCCTAAAGTTACGATTTCGGAATAATATTTTGATTCACTCTAAAAAAGTTGTTAGGATCATATTGGTGTTTGATAGTGGCCAATCGCGTATAATTCTGCTTGTAGCTGGCTTGCACCCGTTCTTGCCCTTCATCCATCATAAAATTAGAATAAGCGCCACCTGCAGAATAAGGGTGTAGTGCTTCATAATAACCTTTACACCACTCTGTAATTTTATTTGCATTCTTTGGGTCGGGATCAACACCAATGTATACACCACAATATTCTGCATCACGATATGCCCATGGTGTATCGGTGGCTCCTACTCTACTTGCTGCACCTGTAATTGGGTATAAATGCATTTGAGATAATGGGGTTGGTATCGTTGAGCCAAATTTTAAATGTTGTGCACGAATGTCTGCGTTTAGTGAATTAAAGAAGTCGGCACGCCAGTACCATTGCATACCCGTCGGCAATAAACCATCGAACATAGTTTGAATAGCGGGGTAAGGCATTTCCCCTACATGTGCGAATATTGGATTTTTAGCTAAAATAGGAGCAAAAGCTTCTTCTGCCTTCGCCATATCACCAACATAGCACCAAACAATACCGCAGAACTTTTTATTATGTAAATGGGCAGGAAACGGTGATTCAGGAATTACCATAGTAGCGATAAATCCGTTGATATCCTCTGAAGCTGTTCGTATAAAACCATCAAACCATTCCATAATTTCTTCCACCTGTTCAATAGGCCAAAGAGTTGGTCCACCATACACGGTTTTAAGTTTATGTGCCTTAAACGTAAACTCGGTAACTACGCCAAAATTACCGCCACCACCACGAATTGCCCAAAACAAATCTGAATGTTTATTTTTATTAGTAGTAACAATTGAACCATCAGCTAAAACCATTTCTGCTTCTAATAAATTATCTATGGTAAGGCCATACTTACGCGCCAAATACCCAACACCGCCACCAAGGGTAAGTCCACCAACTCCAGTGGAAGAAACCATCCCAGAAGGTATTGCAAGTCCGTGCTCATGGGTAGCGTTATCCACTTCATTCCAAATACAACCACCACCAACTTTTACCGTATTATTTTCAGTATTCACAGAAATAGACTTAAGACGAGATAAGTCAATGACCAATCCGCCATCACATAATCCAAGTCCACCACCATTATGACCACCACCTCTAATTGCAACGAGTAAATTGTTATCTCTACCGAAATCAACTGCTGCTTTCACATCATGTACATTCGTGCAGATAGCAAAAGCACCAGGGCGCTTGTCAATCATGGCATTGTATATTTTACGTGTTTCATCATAAGAAGCATCAGAAGGTGAGATTACCTTACCTTTTATTTTACTTTTTAATTGTGAAATTAATTCTGCCGTTATTGGTTCCTGTTGATTTTTCATGGTTTTATCTTGTTGTAATTAGTGGTACTACTTTTATTTTCCTATCATCATACCTTTTAAGGACCATAATATCGAAAGGACATCCTTTTTAGATTCCTCATCAATACCGTTTTGATCTAAAGCTTTGAAAATATCATCCATCACATGCATATATTCTCCTGCGCTAATATTCATCCCTGTATGGGCAGTGACCATATCCTTTCCGGTATAGGTTGCTGGTCCGCCACTACCGGCACTAAAAAAGTCGATAGTATGACTTTTAATTATAGCCAGACGTTCCGGTTGATCCTTAAAAGGTAAGAACCTAGCACTAACAGCCGGGTTTTCCATATGGATAGTAACAGTATTATCAACTATTGTGGAGATTCCTGCTCTACCTCCTAGACGTTCAAAAAGTGATTTGTTCATAATATGTTGATTTTAAAGTGATTATTGTTTAAATAATTTTGTAAATGGAATAAGCATTGGAACCTTTTTTTGATAAGAAACATAGGTGTCTCCCAATGCTTTTTTGAGGTCTCTTTCTTCTAAGAATTTTACTGCTACCAGAATGTAAATAGTAGTTACTACAGCAAATAGTAAGTGCCCTGTAGACATGGTTGGGGTTGCCCAAAATGCGATTAAAAAACCCAACATAATTGGATGCCGAACCAATCCGTAGAAATAGTTCACTTGGAAGGATGGAGATTTTGAAACTTTATTATTAAAATTGTCTACAATTTGCGTAAGACCAAAGAGTTCGAAATGACTTATCATAAAAGTGGATAATAATACAATTAACCATCCTATAAAATAAAGAACTTGTATACCTATTGCAATGGTACTATTTTCAACTGTCCAAACTGTATCAGTCATAGGTTGCCATTTCCAAAAAATGAGTAATAATGCTAAGCTGGTCAATAGAATATATGTGCTTCTTTCGGCAGGTTTACTAATTATTTTAACCCACCAATTTTTAAAGGCAGGTCTAGCCATAACGCTATGTTGAACGGCAAATAAACTCAATAGGCTGATATTCATTACTAATGCGGTCACTATATCCGTATTAATACCAGAGTCAATACCTTTAGGAACCCAGAGATTATTCACAAAGCCTATTGCGTAGAGAAATGAAACCAGAAAAATGATATAAGCTAAAATGCCGTAAATGAGAATACTGATTTTTTTCATGATATTGATGGTTTAGGTTGTCTATACCAAAACTAGTCATGCTTTCTTACAGTAGATTCTACAATTCAACCAAACACTATCACTTTTCGTTCAAAGCATAAGGTTTATTATATTTTCTTAAGTAATGACGAGGGGGATATTCCATATTTCTTATGAAAGCATTTAGTAAAGTATGCCGCACTATTAAACCCAGTTTCAAAGGCAATTTCAGATATATTCAGATCTTTTTTGTGTAATAATTTTAACGCCTCATCCATTCGATACTCAAGGATCAAATTATTGGTTGAACTATGTAGAACACTTTTAATTTTGCGATACAGTTGCGAGGTACTCAAACCTAAATGACTACAAAAATCATCTACACCTAAATCAGGATTTTGCCACTCCGCATCCAAATAATTCATCAAGTCCTTTAAAAATTTTTCATCTTGAAAGGATAAGGTTATAATTTCTTCTGATTCTAAGCGATGGTTGAGGTTTTCACTTTCATACAATTCCTTTACTTCAGTAGTGATGACAATTTGTTGTTTTGAAATAGCGGTTAATCGCTTGGAGGTTTTAATTGTTTCTTCAAAAAAGCCATATTCTCTGGTAACGGGTACACCTGCACTTACCCCAATACGCAATTGTTTAGTTTTAGATTCAGAAAATACCTTTTTAATGGCCAATGAAGCATTAATCGCCTTAGTAGTAGAGGTAAAAGAAATTAATAGGTAATTACTATTATTTTTAATCAAACGACCTTCATTTTTTTTCGTAATCGTTTTAATCAAAATGAACAGTTTATTTTCAGGCACAGTCGCAAGTTCGTTTTCAAAAAGTTGCAGTACCACTAGAATTCGAAAAGCCGGATCATTAACAATATTTAATTCTGTTTTTTGAGATTTTACAGGATCCTCTATTCGACCCAAAAATGACTCAACAATACTAGCATCTACTTCAATGATTGTATTTGGAACCTCACCATGTGCTTGGGCATGCATTTCTGAAATAGCTTCTTTATTAGGTGCCTCTACCAAGCAAAAAGCTGTTTTTCTATTATCATCATACCAATAGGTAAGACCCTTGCAGCTAAATTGGTGTTGAATTAGAAGATCTTCTTTATGTAAAGTGGCAACAATTTCAGCATTCACCTCTTCTGCCACATCGTGGCGATCCATATAAATTGGCATGTCATTTATTTTACAATGTTGATACACTAATAAACCGGGGAAGTAATTCTGTAAACCTTATAAAAGTAGGGATTTTTTATTAAGCTTAAGATAATACTAATTATCTTAAAATCAGTATGATTGGATTTCTTTTAACAAAGCTTCAATATTAATAATTAATTGAGCAATTTATTGTAATTAAGAATAGGGTAACGGGGTTAAAAGGTAGAGACTTACTTCTTTCTGAAGCAATTATTCCCCTAAGTGATTCTTATTTTGACCATTTAAAAGAAGAATTATTTTAAGATATCACATATAATATACTTTACTTACTTCAAATTTTATTTTAACAATGTTTTGATAACTTTGCCGGCTAGTTTTAAATCCTAGTAATGAACATTTACAGAATCTTATTTTTCTTTTTCATTTTTCAAACGATTAATCAAAATGTAAATGGACAATTAGTGAATATAGAATCGAAAAGAATGCAGAAAGATTCTACCCGGTTTGCTCTTAAAAGTGATGTTTTAGCTAATTATACAGATAATAATGGAGACTATATTTTTCAAATAGGTTCAAACATTACCACTCAATTAAAGTCTAAAGATTTAAAAAAAATATACTTTTTCATTGGTAACTATAATCTTATCAGAAGTCAAGATCAAGATTTTCAGAACTCATGGTTTTTTCATTTTCGCTACAATCAAAAAATATCAAAACTTTTTAGATTAGAGGCCTTCATCCAAAATCAGAATAATAAATTATTGACCATTACCAGTAGAAATTTAATTGGTGCAGGCATTCGTTTAAAAATGATTTCAACTGAAACTACAAAGGCTTATTTTGGAAATGCATACATGTATGAAATTGAAAAGATAGATGTCACCAATGAACTTTTTTATAATCACAGAAACAGTAGTTATCTTTCCATAAATCAATCATTTAAAAAAACACGATTAGATTTAACGGGAACAGTATACTTTCAACCATTATATCAACAAATCTCTAATCATCGCATATTGTGTCAATTAAAGGCAGAATTACCAATAACAGAAGTAATAAGTTTATCTGCGCTTTATAATTATTTCTATAGCAGTTTTTCGCCTACGGCAGAAAATGACCGGTCTTCAAACTTGAGCTTCGGCTTTACATTAACTATGTAAACTGAAGTGTTTTATTCAATATCACGTTGATTAATTGCAATCTCAGGATTAAAACTCATTATTAAATTCTATAACTCTCTAAGGATAAAAGGGCTATGATTAAATTCGAAATTTTGTGAATATCTATCCTCTTTTTTAACCCTAAGAACAATGGCTAAAAACTATATTTGACACCCCTAAAATAAAATAATATGAGCGCCACTTGGTATGAGTGTAAAGTAAAATATAGAAAACTTGATGAAGCTTCAGGTATGCAAAAAGTAAAAACAGAACCTTTTTTGGTTGATGCAATTTCATATACCGAGGCAGAAAGTAGAATTACCGAAGAAATGTCGGCTTATTTAAGCGATAGTGATGAAATTAAAATCACGAATATTAAAGTTGCTAATTATGCAGAAATTCATCCTTTTGAGAATTCGGATCGTTGGTTTAAATCTAGGGTTTCTTTAATTGCCTTTGATGAAGAAAGCGGTAAAGAACGTAAGACAAATATGTATTTGCTGATACAAGCAAATGATGTTAAAGAAGCATATGACAATACCATTAGTGTAATGAAAGACACTATGGGTGAGTATTCTGTACCTGCCATTTCAGAATCACCAATTATGGATGTATTTCCATATTTTTCAGGTGAAGAAGATGATATGGCACGTGTAGAAAAATTTAATATTTTGAAAGATTCCGTACCCGCAATGGTAGAAGTAATTGAGGAAGAACCTATTGAAGCAGAAACTAAGGCCGAAGTCGAAGCTTAAGCTCTGAATTCTCTCGGACTTATTCCTTTCAATTTTTTGAAAGTGCGATTAAAATGAGAGACACTTTCAAAACCACAGTCAAAAGCTATGGCCTGTATGTATTTATCTGAGGTTGATAAATATATACAGGCCTGTTCAATTCTAGAAGAATTTAAAAATGTAACGAAGGAATGACCTACAGCCTTTTTAAACCATCTACAGAAAGATTGTTCTACCATATTAGATATATCCGCCATTTCCTTTACAGTTAGTTTCTTGTCTAAATTCTCAAGAATATAAGTGGTTATTGTCTTTATTTTAGCTTGAGATTTAGCACTTACAATTTGATGATTGTATAATGAGGAAGCCAGATACTTTCTATTTTTATCTTGAAATAATTGATGCAATATCTGAAGTAAAATCGCTACCTGTTGTGTTGTGCCTACCTTGTCAAAATCATAAATCAATTGTAAGGTGGTTGCTTTGGGTTTCATAAATTGAATACCTCTTTCAGCTTCATGGTATAAAACATGTAGCAGTTCACATTCCCTAAACGAATTAAATATATGGGAAGGAAATTGTAGCACTATGGCACCTTGCCGCTCCTGTTCATCATAATTTAGAGATGCGTAATTATGAGGAAGATTCGCTCCCAAAAGAACCAAATCATTTTTTGAATAGGGAAGAATACTATTTCCCACAAACCGAGTACCACAACCTTTAGTAATAAGTGTAAGTTCTAACTCTGGATGATAATGCCAAAATGGTCTAAACTGGGTTTCTTCTAATTTAAAAAAATGAAAAGATTTTTTTGATTTTTGTAAACCGATATTTTCGACAACAGGCTTCATTATAGCTTATATAAACCATTATTTAAGTTAATTTAAGTAATTAAAGTTTAGATATGCATAGTATTGGTTAAAATAGAAAAACTATTATCAAGGTTAACATCTTAATTTCACATCTCTAAATAGTATACAGTATGAAAAACCATGGATTAATTGATATGCCATATACCCTAACAAAGGATCAGATTGATTTTTATTGTACATACCGTTACATTAAATTAAAAAATGTATTTGATCAAGAGACCCTAACATATTTTAATGGTATTATTTCAAAAAAAGTAACAGAATTGAATGCAGAACCAAAGCCTTTAGATAAAAGAGATACTTATGGAAAGGCATTTGTACAGTTATTTAATTTGTGGAAAGAGGATGAAACCATAAAACCGCTAATATTTTCAAAAAGATTGGCACAATTAGCAACTGAACTTATGCAAGTAGATGGTGTTCGTCTATACCATGATCAAGCATTATTTAAGGAAGCTGGTGGCGGTATTACTCCATGGCATGCCGATCAGTATTATTGGCCCTTACAAACAGATAAAACCGTCACAGCCTGGATTCCGTTGCAGGAAACCCCTTTAAATATGGGGCCTTTAGAGTTTAGTGCCGGAAGCCATGAAATTATGGAGGGCAGAGACCTTTCTATAAGTGATGAAAGTGAAAAGGCCATACAAAATAGGTTGAAGGTAACCGATTTTAAACATGTTATAGAGCCATTCGATGTTGGTGAGGTCAGTTTCCATTCTGGGTGGGTTTTTCACCGTGCAGGAGCAAATACAACCCAAGAAATGCGTAAGGTTATGACCATTATTTATATGGATAAGAATATGAAATTGAAAAAACCTAGTAATGATGGTCAACAGAATGATTGGGATACATGGTGCCCTGGTGCCCAGATTGGAAAAACCATTAACTCTCCTTTGAATCCTATTTTGTACTAGATGAAAAATATTAACTATTTGTATCCCTATTGGGGCAGTGAACATTTATCGGCTACAGAATTTATTAAAAGTGCTAAAGACCTAGGTTTTCAAGGTATTGAAATTAACATACCCAATAATGAAGCTTTTGAAAAACAATTTTTAAAGAATATAACTGCGATTCGAAATAGTGATTCAGATTTTATTTGTGTAGTGCAACAAGTATTAGCCATAAAGCTTGAATCCGTTGATGAATATATTACTTCTGTTATAAACCGGTTAGAACGTTCTTTGCCTTTTAAACCTGACTTTATTAATTCCCATACCGGAAAAGATTATTATTCCTTTGAGGATAATTGTAGAATTATAGATGCTATAGAAAACTTTTCTGTAACACACAACATCCCCATTTATCACGAAATTCATAGAGGTCGATTTACCTTTCATTCAGCCACTACCCTATCTTACCTTGATAAATATCCAGAATTAAAATTGGTGGGTGATCTATCTCATTGGTGTGTGGTTTCTGAAAGCATGTTGCAAGATCAAGAACAAATACTAGAAAAAATAATACCACATATTAAACATATACATGCTCGAGTTGGTTTCGAACAAGCACCACAGGTAAACAATCCGTTTGCACCAGAATGGAAAAGTTACTTACATCAATATTTGGTTTGGTGGCAGCGTATAATAAATGAGCATAAAACATTGGACACATTTACAATAACGCCAGAGTTTGGACCTTATCCTTATATGCTACAAGCACCAATTAGTAAAGAGCCATTGGCTAATCAATATGAATTGAATTTTGATATGAAAACCTTTCTAAAAAGTCAATTAATTTCATCTTCTTAACGAAAGTATATGCATAAAAAGATTTTAGAATTAAATGAAATTTCCCTACTTCATATATAGTATTCTTATGCAATTTCAGTTTAATTAAAATACATATTTGAACCTTATTTTAATAACAAATAAGTTTCTAAATTTGATTTTGTAAGAAATTACATACAAAATAGTGTATTTCACAACATAAATGAGAAAAGGTCTTAAGTAGGTAATATATTTGTATCGAAATTCCCCCGGTGATATGAAGTATAAATTTTCTAAAGGTAGTTTTCAAATATACCTGTTAGTATTTACTCTTAATTTTGTTGTCTTGTCAAATATTAATGGACAAACAGTAAAAAATTTAAAAACAAAAATAGAAGAACTAAAATCAAAGTCAGATTTTAATCCTGAAAACCCTGCTTACATTGATTTGTTATTTGAATTGGCCAAAGAACAAATACATATCAATATAGATAGTACCCTTCTATTAGCAAACGAAGGATTAGCCTTAAGCTTAAAATCAGATTATAAGAAAGGGCAAGGATATGGATATCTACGATTAGGCGATTATTATTCTCAGATGTCTAATAAAGAAGAGTATAAAAAAGCTTACGATAAAGCATTAGAGTTTTCAACTAAGTATAATTATGATCAGCTTAAAATAATTATTCTTAATAATTATGGAACAACCCTTTCAATCGACGGTGATGTAGATAATGCGCTAAAATATTATTTGGAAGGCATTGAATTGAGTGAAAAAAATAACGATAATAAAATGTTGTCAATTCTAAACGATAACATTGCGGTTATGTATAGTAATCTTAAAGACTTTGAAACTGCCCTTAATTTTCACAAGAATTCCATAAGATATCATTCCGAAAATCAAAATGAAGTTTTATTAGCAAGAACCTTAAGTAATATGGCATTTGCAAATGCTTACTTGCATAATTTTCAAGAAGCCAACAAAGCATTAGACAAAGCCATGCTAATTTTTACCAAAGAGGGAGAAATGGACTGGCTGTCTTATTGTTATGAGGTTAAAGGAATAATTGCTCTTGAAATAAAGGATTATACAAATGCCTTAGAATGGTATATGGAAAGCAATTTACTATGTGAAGATTTAGACTATTTTACAGGTTCCTTAAATACTTATAATGGTTTAGCTGAAGCATATGTAGGGCTAGGTCAGATTGATTCAGCAGAACATTATGCATTAAAGGCTAATATAGAATCGAAAACTTACAACTATCCAGAAGCACTAATGAAGTCTTCTAAAACACTTTCAACAATTTACAAATTAAAAGGAAATTATAAAACTGCTTTAGATTATCAAGATATATACTTAAAACTTGATGAAGAGGCAGATTTAGAAAACTTCAAGAAAGGTTTGGCAATGTTGCGCAGCAATCAAAAGTTTGAAGCTCAGAAAGAACAAATACTTGTTGAGAAAAACAGAGAGTTAGCAAGCCAGCAAGCCCTTACTTATATTGCCTTAGGGGGAGTGATAGTGCTCATCATAATGTTTATTTTAATTTATAGAAACTTTAAAATTCAGGGACGATTCAATGGAATTTTACAAAATAAGCAACAAGTTTTATTACAAAGAGAATTGGAATTAAAGGAAAGCAATTCAACAAAAGATAAATTATTCTCACTTATTGCACATGATTTAAGAGGTCCTATTCACTCCTTTCTTGAAATAATGCAGCTGTATGCAATTGGCAATATGTCAAAAGAAGAATCAGACAAATTTTTACCAGTAGCTCTGCAAGACTTAAGTTCGATTGCAGAAATGCTTGATAATTTATTAGTGTGGGGGAAAACTCAAATTAGCGGTACTTCACATGAGCCGAAGAATATCAATATTCATAGGTTGGTTCGAAAGAACGTTCGTTTATTACAACCTTTGGCAATTAAAAAATCTATTGATATAATAAATGAAATAAGTGAAGACAAAGTTAGTTTCAGTGATCCTGCACATATTGATATTGTAGTAAGAAATCTACTAAGCAATTCAATAAAATTCACCAATACTAATGGTAGTATAACTATTTCTGGGAAAGAAAAAGACGGACAATTTCTGCTGTCGGTATCAGATAATGGAGTTGGAATGAATTTAGAGGTGCAAAATAGGTTATTTAAGAAAAATAATTACGAATCTACCTATGGCACTAATAATGAAAAAGGAACAGGATTAGGACTTTATCTTTGTCAAGAAATGGTAGAAAAAAATGGGGGTGAAATTTGGGTAGAAAGTGTTTTAAATGAAGGAACTACTTTTTATTTTACTATTCCATCCAAATTAAAAATAAAACAAGCAGTTTAACTATTGGAAAAATACATCTAGTACCATCTAAAATTAAAGTACTTGATATTGAACACTTTAGATTGTTTTTTTCAACTGAACACCGAATTACTTTAAAAACAATAACACGATCTTCTTTACTTAGGTTCGAATGCATATTGCAAACTAAGATTACTTATATTTAGGTTCGGAAAAACCAACCAAATATATAATCCTATGACTTCGAGAAGAAAATTTTTGGAAACATTAACGGTAACTTCGGTTGCTATACCTCTTTTGTATAGTCCTGCAAGTCTATTTGCAGCAACTACTGAACCATACGACGGTCCTGTTCTAAAAGTCGCAATAATGGGATTAGGTAGTTACGGTACGCGAGTAGCAGAAGCTATGCAATCTTGTAAACGTGCTAAATTGGTTGGTGTAATTAGTGGTACTCCTTCTAAAATTGAAAAGTGGAAGTCTACTTATAATATTCCTAAAGAAAATTGCTATAATTATGAAAATTTCGATGCTATAAAAGATAATACTGATATTGACGCGGTTTATGTAATAACTCCTAACGGATTGCACAAGCAACAAGCTATTCGTGTAGCCAAAGCAGGTAAGCATGTCATTTGTGAAAAACCTATGGGTATAAATGCACAAGAAGGTCAAGAAATGGTAGACGCTTGTAAAGCCGCTAATGTAAAATTGTTGATTGGTTATAGAATGCATTTTGAGCCTAAAACAGTTGCCGTTATTCAAATGCGAAAAGATGGGGTATTTGGGCAACCAAAATTCTTTCAAGGTCAATCGGGTTTTACCATAGGCGACCCAACACAATGGCGTTTAAATAAAAAACTTTCAGGGGG
>TARA_R110001592_G_scaffold96662_6_pt1 | contig 12370 bp, 9 predicted proteins | sample TARA_R110001592 | Tara Oceans TARA_R110001592 (sample SAMEA4398387) | marine metagenome | biome: Polar Biome; feature: [SRF] surface water layer (ENVO:00010504); material: water (ENVO:00002006), including particulate matter (ENVO:01000060) such as... | depth 5 m
GTCTCTTTGCAGTCGATAAGTGGTTTATTTATGACTGATGATGTGTTTTTTTCTGGCCCTTATTACGGCGTATTTGATTCTGATATTGAAAATATAATGAAGTTTATTCATTATAACTTTTTTGATTTCCTGTTAATTGCTATTGGTTTTCATATTTCGGCAATAGCCTTTTATTGGAAAGTAAAAAAACAAAACTTAGTACTTCCTATGATCACAGGTGAAAAACCTGCTGATACAATAAAAGAAGAAGATAAAATACCGCATTCAAGGATTCTATTAGCCATTATTTTAGCTATCGTTGTTTCTGTATTTGTTTATTGGCTAGTTGTTTTAAATGCACCCGTTATTGAAGAGTATTATTACTAAAGTTTTAAGACTCTTTATACAAAACGAATAAGACTAAAGATAAGTAAATATACCCGTTATCATTCAACATCAGCAAGTCCGGGGGTGGACAGTTTCTAGGTATAAAGTTGAAGTTTTAACGAGTTAAATTGAGACTTTAAACAACGAAGATGTTTACCTCACGACTTGCCCTTTGGGTCAAGAGCTCCCCCTATTTGTAATATAAGATTGCGTTGTAACATTCAGTTGTAATATTCAATAAGGATTAGCCATTTAAGGTGTAAATGTTTTTTTTATACTTACCTATGATATTAACGCAGTTAATCTCTATAGATAAGTATAAAAGGCGACTGAACATGTTAAATACTCAAAAGCCTTTCACAGTAACCGAATAGATAAAACTAAATTAAGTTATAAAAAATTAGTCTTCTCTATAGTCATCGTGACAGCCACCACAGGTTTTACCAACACCTGCAATGGCTTTCTTTATAGCATTTTCGTCTTTTGACCGAGCTGCTGTGATTAAAGTTGAAGACGCAGTCGTTAGTTTTTCAATATTGTTTAAAAATTTATCTCGATCTGTCCATACTACATTTTTTGCCCTAGTTTTGACTTTAAAGGCCGAAGTATCTGTTTGAGTATAATCAGAAATCATCATTGATAATTGATTAATTCGAAGGGCATTTTTTTCAACTAGCAACGCATCTACATCAATTTTTCCTTTGGCCATGTCGCCTAATGGCCCCATGTTACTTCCTAGTAAAGAAAATACTGATTGACGTAACTGAGTCGCTTTTTGTGCATGCTTTTCAGACTTTGCAGCGTCAGCTATAACTGAAGTAGTTGTTAATGAAACAATACCCACTAACAATAATTTGGAAAGAGTTTTCATATTTATCCTTGCTAAAGTTGTTATAGCCAGCAGCCGTCAAACTATTTGGGCTGTTAGCTTATAATGAAAATTTATTTTCGTTAAGCTAAAGGTAATGAATTTTTGTAACTTGATAGGTTACCGTAATCATGATGTTTAACTGCAGGCTGTCGCTCCCTTAATCATTCTGCGTTTGTTATGCATTGCCATCGCTACAGTATTCTTTATCATCTTTCTCTGAATATAAAATAAAAATGTCTAGAAAACAATCAGATTATAAATGTCAAAACCATTACTGTGATATGTGTTTGTTATCAAAACATCTAAAAATTATAGATTTGAATAGCACACTAAGATTTAGATTTTAAAGCACTCTGGAATGGTTACGATAGCTTCAAAGCTCAATTTAGAGTACCAAAAGCGCTATAAATCGAACACGGTTAACTTCCATTTTGTACTCAAAGTTGAACCTCATTTACCTTCATGGCAATAGCGCCGTGGTTCAGTAACTTTAGTCTAATAATTAGAGGTTTACACAACGGGTACTGGTTTACCATAACGCTGCTTATATGCATGAAATGCTTGAGTCTACCTAAATGGTCGCTTTTTTGTGTATGCTAATAAAATTTCTGAGGCATAGACCTGATATGCTAGCTCCTTCGGAATTTGCTTGCTTTAAAAACAACTTAACCACAATAAAAAATCAAACACTCCTTCGCATGCGCTTTAATATCGTTTCTGAATCAAGGTGAGCTTGATATTTTTCATAATCGATCCCCTTTGCAAAGATATACTGAGTCACCAATACTCTAGCTTGTTGTAATAAAATATCGGCATCCCAATTCGGTTCATAATAACGGTTAACATGAGCAACATTAATAGCGTTAATCAATACTTCTTTTGAAGTATCACTAGAGATTAAAATTCTTTTGCTATGTCGGAAACGGACATCTTCCGCTACCACATCCAATAGTTGCTTTACATCACCTGTGCATTGAATCAATCCAGAAATTAATAATGCAACAAAGTCCCCTTGCCTATCAATGTTATCTAATTTACTTAATGCATCATCGGCTGAATTGCATTGCACTAATGTTAACCACTCTGCTAGTGGCGAGAGATCATGCAGTAATTTAAAAGTAATTTCGGCATTTTCATCGACGCAAATAATATGTAATTTATCCATCATTCAATCCTTAACATTATTAATTCCTTAACAACCCTCAAAATAGGCTGCTATCACATTAGCAGTCTTAGCTTTAAATGGTCCCAAGCAAGTTCAGTATCCACACCATCACAAAACTTAATAACACACCAGAGACTCCAACAATAATACCCACTTTAGCCATTTCATTGGTTTTTATATGCCCTGTAGCATGCGCTAACGCATTGGGTGGCGTACTAATAGGCAATGCCATACCGAGAGAAGATGCAAAAGTCACAACAAGTATTAAAGCGACTTCTCCCCCTAATGGAGCAAGTGAACTCATTGAAACACCCAGTGCAGCGATAATAGGCATCAAAAGGTTTGCGGTTGCAGTGTTAGACATAAAGTTAGCCATCAACAAACTCAATAATGCCGCACCGATTAACACGACATAGGCAGAAAAAGAATTAAACGGAATGCTGTACACCATCAGTGTAGCTAAACCACTTTTATCTAATGCTAAACCTAGCGCTATACCACCCGACACTAACCAAAGAACATCCCATGAAATTTTTTTCAAATCATCTTTAGTAATAATGCCAGACATCAGAAAAACCGTGACTGGGAGCATGGCAACGGTATAGGAGTTCATGCCGTGAGCAGAGCCCATTAACCACAATAAAATGGTGATAATAAAAGTCGCATAAACTAATAGCGCTTTTGGTGTTTTTAAGAACTCACCTTGAATATCAAGTTCAATTTTCTGTTGCTTGGCAGGGAAAAGTTTATTAATCAAAAACCATGAAAAAGCCATCATTACCACTACAAAGGGCACACCAAATGCCATCCATTCACCGAAGGTGATGCTGTTAGCTCCTTGCAAATATTTCAAAGCAATGGCATTGGGAGGTGTACCAATGGGAGTACCTATCCCACCAATATTTGCAGCTAGTGGGATGCATAACGCAAATGCAATTCGACCGGGATCTTTTGGGCTGAACAAAACGATGACTGGAGCTAAGATCGATAGCATCATCGCAGTGGTGGCGGTATTGGACATAAACATTGAGAACATGCCAGTGATCAACATAAGCCCTAACATCACATAACGCGGGTTTTGCCCAAATGGTTTAAGCAACACTCGTGCTAAATTCACATCTAAACGATATTTTGTAGCAGCAATCGCTAAAAAGAATCCACCTAAAAAAAGCATGATAATAGGGCTCGCAAACGTCGCCATAATATCGACATGATCCATAACGACACCATATTGCTCAGAACCTTCAGCTTTACGAAAGAATATAATCGCTTTATCCGATACCAAGAAAAGCTCAAGCGCGATAATAGCAACAGAAGTAGCATAAATTGGGATCGGCTCTAATACCCAGCTCAGTGTGGCAAAAATAAAAATAGCGGCAATGCGTTTCTGAACAATGGTCATGCCTTCAAAGGGAAAAGCTGACAATGGCAAATAGAGAATCAACAATGGTATGGCAATGGGAAGTATGTACTTTAAATACTTATGCATTTTATAACCTTCTAAACAGTCATTTACAGACTATTATCAAGGTGCTAACTGCACCACGATTAGTGCTAGATCAACAAAAGCTTTATTAAATTAAAGGATAAAGTTAATTTGTGGGAGAGATCAAAAAAACAGTTCTTCTGGTACATGTTATTTACTTAAGAAATGTTTGATGGCTTATCTTTGTCATCATTAGAGATGCTTCAGCAACATGAAGTCACCTTTTGGTTCTTGCTAAGTTTCGAGCAAACAGAGATACAATTTTTTTGCTGTATTAATCAAGAAGCTGCAAATAAACTGTTCTTCTTAAGGGAAAATCTGAATATTTAGGTAATAAAAAGCCGACTCGTGTCGGCTTTTTAAGTGTTAATCATTAAAGACTTATTCTTTCACTTTTATTCTACTGTAACCGCTTTAGCTAGGTTACGTGGTTGATCTACGTCGGTACCTTTGATCAGAGCAACATGGTATGACAATAATTGCATTGGTACAGTGTGGAATATTGGTGCAATGATTGGGTCTACGTGAGGGAGTGAGATAATTTTCATTCCATCACATGCTTCAAAACCTGAGTTTTCATCTGCGAATACATATAATAAACCACCACGTGCACGTACTTCTTCAACGTTTGATTTCAATTTCTCTAAAAGATCGTTATTAGGTGCAACAACAACCACTGGCATATCCGCATCAACTAGCGCTAATGGGCCATGTTTTAGTTCACCTGCAGCGTAAGCTTCAGCATGAATGTAAGAAATTTCTTTTAATTTTAACGCCGCTTCCATAGCAATTGGGTAATATTCGCCACGACCTAAGAATAATGTGTGTTGCTTATCAGCAAAGTCAGGCGCTAATGCTGCTATTTCTTTATCAAATGCCAACGCTTTTTCAATTTCCGCTGGTAATGAATGTAAAGCGTGAACAATTTCAGCCTCTTTTTGCTTATTAATCGTCCCTTGCTCTTTACCAATCGCCGTTACCAGAATCAACATTGCTGCAAGTTGTGTAGTAAATGCTTTGGTTGATGCAACACCAATTTCAGTCCCTGCACGTGTCATAAAGGCAAGGTCTGATTCACGCACTAATGAAGAACCAGAAACGTTACAAATTGACATTGCCGACATATAACCTTTCTTTTTAGCTAAACGTAGCGCTGCTAAAGTATCGGCTGTTTCACCTGACTGAGAAAGTGTTAGTAATAAACTATTTGGGCGAACAACAAAATCGCGGTAACGGAATTCAGAAGCGATTTCAACATCACAACTCACACCTGCAAGTGACTCAAACCAATAACGAGCAGCCATACCTGAATTGTATGAAGTACCACAAGCGATGATTTGCACATGTTCAACTTTAGATAAAATCTCTTTTGCGCCATTACCAATGCTTTCAACTACTATACTGTCTTCATTAATACGACCTTCTAATGCACTAAGTAGGGCGGTTGGCTGCTCAAAGATTTCTTTTTGCATAAAATGACGATATTTACCTTTACTACCAGCATCATGTTCAACTTTAGATTCAATCATTTCACGCTCAATGGCATCACCATTGAGATCAAAGATAGCCACTTCACGACGTGTAATTTCAGCAACATCACCTTCTTCAAGGTAAGTAAAACGACGTGTTACATTTAATAGTGCAAGTTGGTCAGAGGCTAGGAAGTTTTCACCAATACCGTGACCAATAACTAATGGGCTACCAGAGCGTGCAACCACTAAACGAGATGGGTCGCGGCTATCCAATGCCACCATGCCGTAAGCACCCTCTAATTGAGGCACTGCTTTTTGTACCGCTTCACGTAATGAAGCTGCACTTTTTAATTCCCATTCAACTAAATGCGCAATCACTTCCGTATCAGTTTGAGACTGGAACACATAACCACGTTGTTGTAACAAAGTACGCAGTGATTCGTGGTTTTCAATAATACCGTTATGTACAATAGAGATATCACCAGAAACATGTGGGTGAGCATTCACCTCTGATGGTTCGCCATGTGTTGCCCAACGTGTATGAGCGATACCTGTGCCGCCCATGACATGCATATCATCAACTGCGTCAGCTAATTCTTTTACTTTACCTAAACGACGTACTCTAGTTAATTTACCTTCGCTATCAACGATTGCGACACCGGCAGAGTCGTAACCACGATATTCTAATTTTTTTAGACCTTGTATTAAAATTTCAGACACTTCTCTTTGCGCAATTGCACCAACGATACCGCACATAAACTTCCCCTGATATTAGATTCAACTTAACTAGATATGCACTTTAGTGCATTCTTATAAAAAAATCACTTAAAAAAGCGCATAAACATGCAACAAAATCACATTTAGAACAAAATAGGCAACACAAAAAGGAAAAGGTGCATAATAATGCCGCTTTATTTAAGTTAATCTCAATTATGTAGCTTGCTCTACTCTTGTATTTTTACAGTTAGCTATTCACTTATATATAATTACTGTTTAAAGTTACAGTTCTTATACTGTTGATTGGAAAGTTCATGTTTAATCTACCGCTTACACAAGCTTTGTCTTTACTGTGGAAATTATTAACTGTTTTGATCCTGCCAGTTATTATGGCTATCTATGTCGAAGTAGTGGACACCTACTATTTCGAGTTTTCTTTCTCAGAGTTAGACCAAGGTAAAAATTTGCATAAATGGGCCATTTTAGGTATTTATGTGGTTTTTTTAATCTGTTGGAACAGAGTTAATCCTTATGTGATCAACGCATTAAAAAGATTGGAATATTAAATGCCCGCTGATTTATTAACAAATGATGCCCTTTTATTAGCAGGCATAGTAAGCACACTATTTTTTATTGCCTTATTATTTGCACTTAATGCTTTATCTGGTACTAAAAAATCGCTCGCTGAACAGCTCCTGACGTTGAAACTAACGGAGCAGAACCTGCAACATCAAACACAGCAAAGTCAGTCACTACAAAATAAGATTGCTGACTTGTCACTACATAATGAAAGTTTACAAGCACAAGTCAGTAAATTAACCACTCGTGTTAGAGAGTCTGATGTTCGCTTACAAGCGGGAGAGCAGCGATTACAAGATCAACGAGCAACAGAAGCAAAGTTAAGTCAACAGTTCGAAGTTTTATCACAGCGTATTTTTCACGACAAATCGACACAATTTAAGCAGTTAAATGAACAATCTATTAAACAATTATTAGATCCCTTAAGTACACAACTGGAAGGGTTTAAAAAACAAGTCAATGATTGTTATATTAATGAGAGTAAAGAGCGCTTTAATTTAAAACGAGAAATTGACCAACTCGCTAATCTTAATAATTTAATGCACCAAGAAACCCAAAACCTGACCAATGCATTAAAAGGTGATAACAAACAACAGGGTAATTGGGGTGAAATCGTTTTACAGCGAATTTTAGAAAACTCAGGTTTACGTGAAGGCCATGAGTACGCAACTCAAGTTAACTTAAAAGATACACGAGGCCAGCGTTTTTTGCCTGATGTGATCGTCAATTTACCACAACAACGACATATTATTATCGACTCAAAGGTTTCACTAGTGGCTTACGAGCGCTATTTTAATAGCCAAGATGTGGGCGAGCAAAAGCAAGCGATTGATGCGCATTGTTTATCACTAAGGCAGCATATTAGGGGCTTAGGTAAAAAAGATTATCAGGATTTAATTGGCGCAAATACATTAGATTATGTACTGTTATTTGTTGCCGTTGAGCCGGCTTTTATTACTGCCTTAGAGCACGACCCAAGCTTGGTGCAATTAGCCTTAGATAATAATATTCTACTCGCTAGCCCAAGTAATTTGATGATTGCATTACGCACTATCGAAAACCTATGGCGCTTTGAACGCCAAGAAAAAAATGGCCAGTTAATCGCACAACAAGCGAGTAAGTTATACGACAAACTACGCTTATTCAGTGATAATTTTTTAGAAGTAGGATCGCAAATAGACAAAGCGCAAAGAACCTATCAAAGCGCACTCAAACAGCTCAGTACAGGCCGTGGTAATGTCATTCAACAAGCAGAGCAGTTAAAGGGCTTGGGCGTTCCTATTAAGCGACCGATGGCAGAGCAACTGACTGAGAACAATACTAAACTAGAAGAATTAAACAATTTAAGTAATTTAAAGTAGCTAGCCAACATTGCCACTTTCAAATACGGGTTGCAAACAACATAAATTAACTTAATAAGTGTTTAATTTTATCTTCAAACCATTGGTAACGAATAGGTAATTGACGATAGCGCTTTTGTGTTAAATACAATGGATCTTGAATCAGATTTTGTAACGGTAATACCTGTAACAGTTGTGGTTGCTGAAATTGTTGAACAGTACTTTTAGGCAAAATCGTAAATCCAACCCCTTTAGCAACAGGTAATAATATCTGCTGTAATTGATTAACATAGCCTTTAATATGCAAGCTATTGGGGCCTTTATAATCGACTTTAAAATTCTCTGAAAAAACCTTTTCTGCAAAGTGCAAACCATCCGGATGATTAATGAACCCTACTTCATTGAGCATTTCAAAAGTAAACCCTACATTCACTACTAGGTTAGCAGGTAATACAAGCTGCAATTCTTCGACGCCGATCAAGGTTTGTTTGAGTTGTTCTTGTGCTGTTTGTATTGTCACAATACCCAAATCAATATCATTATTTAACAGGTCTTTAATGATATTTTTATTCGGAGCCGCTTCAACAAATACACTTAATTCCGGGTACACGGTTTGTCGCTGTACAAATTCAGGATATAACAAATTAGCTAATGATCCTGAACAAGCAAATGAACAAACACCTTTGGTTATTTCGTCATGATTAATTTGCTCATTTAATTGTTCTTCTAAGGCACGCATACTCAATGCAGTTTGGTAAAGTTTTTCACCTGCTAATGTTAGTTCAAACTGCTTACCATAACGTGCTAACAGTAAAGTATTAAAGTGTTTTTCAAGCTTTTTTATATGCTGAGTAACACCCGGCTGAGTCATAAATAACTGCTCTGCCGTGTGTGTAAAGTGCTCTGTTTCAACCAACGTTATAAAGGTATTCAAGTGTTTTTGATTAATCATAATTTACCTTTACAGTAAGTTAATAGAGTCAGTTTATAAGCTTGCTGATGAATGACATCACCCAAGTAAAATAATTACTGCTGTTGCCTATATTTATAAAGCCGGCCTAGCGTCGCCAGAAGTGGCCAGTGAACATCACTGCAACCGTTAATATCTCTAACCGCCCCATTAACATACCAATAGATAACACCCATTTAGATGCATCTGGGAATGAAGCAAAATTACCCGAGGGTCCAATCGACTCAACTAAACCCGGTCCAACATTTGATACCGCTGTAATTGACGCAGACAATGAAACCATCGCCTGTGATCCAAATAGAGTCAGTAATAAGGTGGAAGCTGCAATGGTCGCCATATAAGCGAGCACAAATGCCACTAATGAGCGTAAAATTTCATCGCTGATTTTACGGTTATTATATTTTTGTGGAAATAATGCATGTGGGTGCATCAATAACATTAAATGCCTTCTTAACAAGCTAAAAGCAATTTGGAAACGAAATATTTTAATACCACCCGCGGTAGAGCCTGAACAAGCACCGCTAAATAATAAACCAGAGAAGATGATCACGCTGAAGTCGCCCCAAGTAATAAAGTCATCTAAACCAAAACCTGTGGTAGTCACAACAGAAACAACATTAAAAACACTTAAACGAATTGCATCTGCCCATGAAAATTGATTGGTAAACACTAAGTACATACTTAAACTCAGTGAGCAAACTATCACTAATAATGAAAAACCGCGGATTTGAGCATCTTTCCATAACGGCTGTAAATTTTTCTGTTTTACGCTTCTAATTAATAACAAAAACGGCAAACCGCCAAGAAACATAAAAACAACCGCATTCCAATGCGCTAGTTTTGAAAAGTGTCCCATTGAGCTATCGGAGGTTGAGTAACCGCCCGTTGAAATAGTGGTCATTGCATGATTAACCGCATCAAAGTTTTCCATGCCTGCAAAGCGATACCCAATAAAACAACAAATGGTTAAAAATAGGTACACGAATAAAATATCTAAGGCGACACGGCGGGTTTTAGAGGCGGATTTATCAGACCAATCAGAGGATTCGGTTTGGAATAAGCGCATTCCACCAACATTTAAAAACGGTAAAATAGCGACTCCCATCACGATAAAACCAACACCACCTAACCATTGTAGAATTGAACGCCAAAGTAAAATACTGGGGTGCATAGTATCTAAGCCATGTAATACAGTACTTCCAGTGGTAGTGATCCCTGACATGGTTTCAAAAAATGCATCACTATAACTAATGCGTTCAATTAAAACGAAGGGCAAAGCGGCAAATAAACTAGATAATACCCACACCCCCGTGGTTAATAAAAACATCTCCCTAACACCTAAATGGGAACGTTGCTTTTCACCACCGAGGTATAAGAAGATGATTGAGGCCAAATGAGTAATAACGATTGAGGTTAAAAACTCCATGCCTCCCAAAGTGTTATAGTAAAAAGCCAACAACATTGGGAAATACATAAATACCGCCATTTTTGACAGTACTAAACCAGTAATAAAAAACAGCGGACGATAAGTCATCTGTTATCTCTTATAAGAAGAATGGGCTTGGTTGGAATAGTTTTTCGATGTCGCTGATATATTTTTTATTCACTAGGAACAGGATCACATGGTCATCACTTTCAATCACAGTATCATCATGAGCAATCAATACTTGTTCGTCACGTACAATCGCGCCAACACTGGTACCTTTGGGTAGTTTCAGCTGAGAGATCTCTTTACCCACTACTTTAGAGGTCATACCGTCACCTCGAGCGACAATTTCAATCGCCTCTGCAAGGCCTTCTCGTAATGAATAAACGTGTTTTAAGTCGGCTTTACGTACGTGTGTTAATAATGCAGATAAAGTGGCTTGTTGTGGCGAAATAGCAATATCAAGAATATTACCTTGGATCAAGTCCACATAAGCCGTACGTTGAATCAGTACCATCGCTTTACGTGCACCTAAACGTTTGGCTAACATAGCAGACATAATATTTGCTTCGTCGTCATTGGTGACGGTAATAAACAGATCCGTTTGGTCAATATGTTCTTCTAATAGCAAATCTTGATCTGAAGAATCACCACAGAAAACAATCGTATTTGATAATGTTTCAGATAAGTATTCAGCACGACGGTGGTTTTTCTCAATCAACTTAACTGAATTTTCTTTTTCTAAGCGTTTAGCTAAACTTTCACCAATATAACCGCCACCCACAATCATGATACGTTTATACGGATGCTCGAGCTTTTGCATCTCCCCCATAATAGCGCGAATATTAGGGCTCGCAGTAATAAAGAATACTTCATCATCTGCTTCGATAATGGTGGTGCCTTGTGGACGAATGGCTTTACCGCGTCTAAATATAGCGGCTACACGTGCTTCAATATTAGGCATGTGCTCTTTTAACGCAGAGATAGCATTACCAACTAACGAACCACCATAATAAGCACGAATAGCCACCAGCCCCACTTTACCATTAGCAAAGTTGGCCACTTGTAAGGCCCCGGGATATTCAATCAGCTGCGTAATGTAATCACTTACTAACTTTTCAGGGGCGATGATATGGTCAATCGGAAAAGCATCTTTATTAAATAGCTCTTTTTCATGCATAACGACACTTTGCGAACGGATACGTGCAATTTTTTTCGGTACGTTAAAGAGTGTAAAAGCAATCTGACAAGCGACCATATTCACTTCATCACTATTAGTGACGGCAATTAACATGTCTGCGTCGATGGCGCCTGCATCACCTAATGTATGTGGGCTAGAGGCACTGCCTTGCACAACACGTAAATCAAAGCGATCTTGTAACTCTTGTAAAGCTTCGTGGTTTTCATCCACCACTGTGATATCGTTATTTTCGCCAACCAAGTTTTCAGCTAAAGAAGCACCCACTTGCCCTGCACCTAAAATAATAATTTTCATTTCATCTCACTGCTTATCAATTTACTGAGTACCGCTGGCTACTGCTTATAATGCTTTTTGTAGTTTTGCGTAATAAAACCCATCCATTTTTTGCTCATTGGGCAAAATTTGTCGAGTTGTCACTTGGCCATTATATTGTGCGGCTAATGGTATTAATGATGCATCGCTTGTAGTTTCTATAAAATCATTGATTTGTAAATCATTTTCATCGGGTAAAATAGAACAAGTTGCATATAACAACACACCACCCGGTTTTAATTTTTTCCACAAAGCATTCAAAATATTTTTCTGTAATAAAACCAGTTCGCTGATATCACTATCACGTCGTAACCAACGAATATCAGGATGACGACGTATTACACCTGTTGCGCTACAAGGTGCATCACATAAAATACGATCAAATTGCTCACCTGACCACCAATCATCTGGTTGTGCAGCATCACCATGGATAACCGTTGCTTGCAGATTCAACCTGTCTAAATT
>TARA_R110001592_G_scaffold211135_3_pt1 | contig 12366 bp, 14 predicted proteins | sample TARA_R110001592 | Tara Oceans TARA_R110001592 (sample SAMEA4398387) | marine metagenome | biome: Polar Biome; feature: [SRF] surface water layer (ENVO:00010504); material: water (ENVO:00002006), including particulate matter (ENVO:01000060) such as... | depth 5 m
CACATGGTTGCGCCAGAATTAAGATTAAATCAGTTCGGAACACTCATGCCTTTAGGGGAGATCAGAACGCTCGGAGAAGCCCGTCTGAAACAACTTCTACAGCCTGACTGTAGTGCCGGTGTGTTTCTTAAATGTGATTATGGCTTGAAATCAGCAGAGTCTGAATATGTTGAGTGGGGCGATTTATCAAGATGGTGTGATTATACTGAGACTCACACTGGTTGCAGTCGGAATAGCTTGTTCTGGCTATTCCCCAAAAGACAATTTTGCAAAGAGTTTCGTTTTGCCATTGTTGATGGGGTCGTGGTGTCGGGCACCCAGTATATGGACTTTGATGTAAGTAAGACCACTCCTACATTATCTTCTAGTTATCCCGTCAAGGCAAAACTGGCTGCTGAATTGATATTGCAGCAACTGACGGTTACTGATGACGCTTACATTTTAGATTTGGCAGAAGTGGATGGTGATTATAAATTGGTGGAATGTAATGCGATTAGTAGCTCAGGATGGTACGAGATGGATCATGTGGCGCTTTGCAGGGTGCTAAGCCAAAAGGTTATTTCAATCCACACTGAGTACCTAGAATGATTCGATTGCTTACTTTACTAACGGTTCTCTTGTCTTTACCCAGTGTGGCTACAACAGAGTACTCAATCGGGATAGATAGGTTGATACTTAACAATCACATAGTAGAGGTAGATGCTGTAAGTAGGGCGCTTACGTTAAGCCCCCTGGACAGAGACTATGCGCATGACGTAATGAAGGTTACAACCCGCCATGGCGACTCGTATATTTTAAGGGTGAATAAGCACATTGGTGAAATGAGGACTTACTTGGTGGATGAGGTGTCAGACTTCTCGCCCAAAATCATGGATCTTGTGTACATACTGTATCCCGAGAATGTTCAATCTGATAACACTGAAAAACTATCAGTTAACTTCGCTGTTGCTTGCATCTCAAAATTCGAACTTAACAACAATTTGATAAATGTAAGGTGCTATCGCGCACATCAGGTTATTGAGACAAAGGCAGGATTAGTGAGGGTAAGCAACGCTCAATAGAGTCTTTTACCTGATTAAATTGCTTTATGTTTACTATTGAATATACGAATTCATTTTGATAATATAAAAATTCAAACGGTATTATGAAACTTCCATGAGGAAAAACTTAGCTATGAAAAAGATCGATAAGCTCAATGCTTTATTGAAAACATTAGATGTCCCAACACATAAGAAATATGTCCCCTCAAGCGGAGCTAATTTGGAGTGGTTGAAAAAGAACGCGGCAAAACGAAACGAGTTATGTGAAGCACTGACCGAGTTACTTGCCACACCAATCGGTCGTCTTGTGAATGAGGACTATTCAGAGCTGAGTAAAACGGCCTAGACAAGAACACTGTTAAGGTTGTAGTCCCCCCCCCATTACACAATGGCGATTCAGTTGAGTTGAAATGAACGTTACAGCAGCGACTTTAGGGTGGTTGCGACAGCGTATTTAGCTAGCTTGATTGCCATTCAATCCCACAAATAGCGTATCACACTTAATAAACACCATATTATATGGTGAAATCGAGTCTGTGTGGACTTGTAAGATTAAATAACTGAAGTTTAGGCTTGTGTGTAAGCTACTAAACCAATTTGCCTAGCAGCCTTTGTGTGAGTTGCTGTACATTCCCCATAATTCCACCAATTTTGTAAGATAGAGTAGTTTTATAGTTCACTGACTTTCACTAAGCCAATGTCATCTAAAGAAACGCTTTCTTGGTTCTCTATTTCAGGAAGCACGATGTCTTCTACAGAAAATGGTAATTCATGCATGAACGCATGCTTGATGTTGTCGCCATTGAACCCTCTCTGGATAAGGAATCTCTGTTGTTTGGCCTTGTCCTCCATGTTATCGGGCATTTGTCCAAATTTCTTTTCCCGAGCAGTATGGCAACGTACATTCCATATATCGTGATTTTCACAAAGGAAATGTTCAAATTGTTGCGTAGATACACCCTTTTCCATCAGTCGCATCTTGGTTTTGATGGGACCGTACCCGCGACTATCCCTTGCCGAACGAATATAAGCTTCAGCGAAACGGACGTTGCTCAGCAAGTCATTCTCTTCAAACTCATCGAGGACTTCATTTACCAATGCAGCATCTTTGAATTTATCAAATGCTTGTTTAAACAGCATTTTTCTAGCCCACTCTCGTAGCGCCAATTTACGATAGATGTGTCCACGGATAGTTTGTATATCGGGTTGTTTGCTCGTTTTTTTATACATACTGATAATTCAACTGTTATTATTGTGTTTTGGGGCTTATAATAATTATACTTAAATTAAGTTCATCAATATAGTATCACAATAATAATAATAACAATGATAATAATAATGACATCTGAGGTTGTAGGAATAATGAGACAAACCACATGAATCTATCAGAGTTAAAGAAACTCCCGATCGAAGATTTAATAAAAATGGGTGAGATGATGGGGTTGGAAGGTGTAGCAAGGAAGAAGCGCACCGACATGATATTTGAAATTTTAAAGAATCATGCTGCCAGTGGTGAATCAATTTATGGTTCCGGCGTTCTTGAAGTGTTGCAGGACGGTTTTGGCTTTCTACGTTCAGCTGAGGCGTCGTATTTAGCTGGCACAGATGACATTTACGTTTCCCCCAGTCAAATCAAGCGATTTAGTTTTCAAACCGGTGATACGATCTCAGGTCAGATCCGCCCTCCACGAAATTCAGAGAAGTACTTTGCGTTATTGAAGGTTGAACTGTTCAATGGCGATCCCCCGAACAAGACAAAACATAAACCTTCTTTTGAAAATCTTACGCCATTGCATGCTGATGAAAGATTGCCTATGGAAGTGGGCACTGGTAGTAAAGCGGACTTAACATCGCGAATTATAGATCTGGCATCACCAATAGGGAAAGGGCAAAGAGGGCTGATCGTTGCTCCGCCAAAGGCCGGAAAGACTCTTTTGTTACAAAGCATCGCGCAATCGATAGCCCAAAACAGTCCTGAATGCCACCTTATTGTATTGCTGATTGATGAGCGCCCTGAAGAAGTAACTGAGATGGAGCGCTCCGTGAGAGGCGAGGTTATCGCATCTACTTTTGATGAGCCAGCCAGTAGGCACGTACAAGTTGCAGAAATGGTGATAGAAAAGGCGAAAAGGCTAGTTGAGCACAACAAAGACGTTGTTATTCTTCTTGATTCCATTACCCGTTTAGCTAGAGCATATAACACCGTAGTTCCATCTTCAGGGAAGGTGTTGACCGGTGGTGTTGATGCCAACGCATTGCAAAGGCCTAAGCGTTTTTTTGGTGCCGCTCGTAATATAGAACGCGGTGGCAGTTTATCAATCATTGCGACGGCGCTGATAGATACTGGTTCAAAAATGGACGAAGTTATCTATGAAGAGTTTAAAGGCACCGGAAATATGGAGCTTCACCTATCAAGGAAAATAGCAGAAAGAAGAACGTTCCCAGCTATTGATGTTAAGCGTTCTGGTACAAGACGTGAAGAATTATTGATGTCTGAAGATGACTTAAATAAGGTGTGGATTTTGAGACGGGTGCTATCCACCATGCAAGAAGTTGGAGCTATCGAATGGTTGATTGACAGCCTATCAAAGAGCAAAACGAATGCCGATTTCTTTAAGCAAATGGCTGCCCAAAAGAACAATAGGTAACTGCTATTTATCTTCTTAGATATCGAGTCGGATAGATAAAAAGATGCAATGAGTCAATCTGAAAAGGTTTTTCATTGTGATGGTGGCGTTATTGCTGCCATCAGCGGTATGCTAACAGTCTCGTTTTTTTAGGCGCGTAAAAGATAAATCAAAAAGGAAGCCAACGGCTATGGTCATGGTGGATTGGATTGGATTGGATAAGATTAAGATGCTCGCGACATCGAAGAAATTACTGCGTGGTATCCAATTTGAGGGTGAACTTAATTTCCACTATGTGGATTAATTCAAAATGATAAACAATCAACTGTATGATGACATTAAAACCCCGCCTTTTGCGGGGTTTAGATGTGAGTTTTTATAGTTCGAAGTCGTCAAACGCTTCGGTTTCTACTTCAGTGTCTATCTGCCCCAAAAGGTACGAACTAATTTCGGTTTCTTGCGGCGCAGGCTGCACTGCATCTGACGATAGGTAATTATTCATCCATGGCAACGGGTTTGTTTTCATTTCAAATGGTGGCTCATACCCGATAGCTTCCATCCGAATGTTCGCAATGTAGTCCACGTATTGACATAGGATCACTTCGTTCAAGCCGATCATTGAGCCATCTTTGAAAAGATATTTCGCCCACTGTTTTTCTTGCTCTACCGCATCAAGGAAAATCTGGCGAGCTTCTTCTGCACACTCTTGTGCTATTTCTACCATTTCGGGGTCGTCTCTTCCTGTCTTCCACAGTGTCAAAATATGCTGTGTTGACATGAGATGTATTGACTCGTCACGCGCAATAAGACGAACGATTTTGGAGTTGCCTTCCATTAGTTCTCTTTCCGCAAAGGCAAATGTACACGCAAAGGAGACATAGAAGCGGATTGCTTCAAGAGCGTTAACCGAGTTCATGCATAGGAAAAGTTTCTTTTTCAGATTTCGAATAGTGATGTTGTGTTCCACGCCATCAACAATGTGCACCCCCAGCCCCTGGGTCTGATAAAGCTGTGTAGCAAAGATAAGTTCATCGTAGTACTTTGAAATATCAGATGCGCGTTTTTTGATTTCAACATTTTGAACAACGTCATCAAATATTTTGCTAGGGTCGGTAAACAGGTTGCGGATAATATGCGTGTATGAGCGACTATGGATAGTTTCAAAAAAAGCCCATGTTTCAATCCACGTTTCAACCTCGGGCAGCGATACGATAGGAAGAAATGCGACGCTAGGACTACGGCCTTGCACTGAATCCAGTAATGTTTGGTATTTCAAGTTAGATATCATAATGTGCTTTTCAGCATCAGTGAGCTTCTGGAAGTCGATTCTATCTTTGGAGACATCTACCTCTTCAGCACGCCAAAAGAATGATACTTGTTTCTCGATAAGCTTTTCGAATATAGGGTGTTTCTGCTGATCGTAACGCGCAACATTGACGGAGTTGCCAAAAAACATGGGTTCTTTTAAAGCATCATTAGGTACTGTGTTGAAAGTAGTGTAGCTAGTCTTACTCATTTAAATTCCTATCAAGGCATCATGCCATAAGTTGTGTTAGTGGTCTTTCGGAGCCACTAGATGTTGTGTTTATATTATCATTTTTAAGTTACGCAGTGCAACGGTTCTTCACTGATATTTTTTACGTTACAAGGTTTTATTATGATAACTTGTGCTAGGATGATAATGTTATTTTATCATTATTATGGAAAGCTTACGCTTCAAAGGAGAGAAATATGTTTAAAAAAGTTGCACTGTTGGCGTTTTTCGCGACTGCATTATCAGGATGCTATACCTTGCATCAGGAACACCAAGCACATGTTCTTTCGTATAAAGAATATGTAACTGCCCGTGTTGATATGATCCAGTTAGCCCCTGAGGTGTGCACCGAGAAATTTGCGCTGACTGAAGACGGCAGTATCGCTGTTGGTCTATTAGCTGGCGGATTGATAGGTTCTGGTTTCGGCTCTGGTGCTGGTGCAGCATTAATGGCCTTAGGTGGGGCAAGTGCGGGGGCTGTTATCGCTCACGACAATCATGTTGAAAGTGATAAGTCCTCTTATGAATGTAAAGAAAATGCTTATGAAGCAAAAATAACATACTTCCATCCACGCACTGAGCGACCTGTAACTCAATGGGTTGCACTTGACCGGAAGGTGAAAACTTCAACTATCAGATTGCCCGTTATCGTTTTTGAACCGCACAATCACGACCCACGATAAGGTGAAAAACGAAGGCATAAAAAAACCCACGATATCGTGGGTTTTTTGTATCGGTTGATATTAACCAAAAGCCGTTAGTTCCGGAGATTTACCTAGTCGATTGAAAATATCGAACTTAGATGCTCTGGGATCTTTTAACGCAGCTTCAACTTCACCTTTATCGGCACCGTAGTACTCGCAAGCATGTTCGAAGTTTTTGAAGCAGATACCACCAACACGAAATAATTCTTTAGGGTTGATCTTAACAGCTTCCTCAATCGGTATACCAGTATTCACAAGAGAGCACAAATTAGCTTTTTCGAATTTGTAAAACTTGCTCACCGTTTCCATGGTCGTGAAGTAAAGAGTTTCTGTTTCTGTATTAATTGTTATGGGCTTGATATCAAGTATATCAAAAACACTTTCACCCTTTTGGAAGTGATTAAGAGCTACCTTAAAAGACTCAGCCGAAGCTTGGAGCAAGTCGATAGGGGTAGGGTACTCTTTACCATCCAACTTCACCTTACTGAAAGGCTTGATTGCAATTTGATAATCCCAACCTGCAAAAATCCGGCGAGCAAACTCTTCCTCAAGTACTCCCTCAACACCAAATTCAGGAACGTCTTTAAGTGTTTTTGTTGCCCACTCCATAGAATAACCAGATTGCTTAAGTGCAAGCAAATAGGCGGGGTTTATCTTCATTTCAGATGACAGTTCAATAATGTCGTCATTTGAGAAAAACAGGTAACTTTGGAAGTGTTCAGGCCATCCAACCTTTTTACGCTTTTCTATGACAGCAGCGCTGGCACCAACCGGTTTACTAGTTGATTCCATCTTACGTTTTTCTGCATAGTCAGCATCAAGCAAGAATAAGGCGGCTTTAAGACTGCATTCTCTGTCGCGCATTTTACGAATAACTTCGTCGCGACTGGTATGATGCACACGCATCAGATCATTAATGCATTCGTAGTATTGGCCACGGAATTCCACCGGAATATTAAAGAACTTGTCGTCTCTCTGCTCTGGTTTTTCAATTGCTTCGGCAGCACTGTACCCGCGACTTAACCGAGTAAAGAAACGTCTTAACGGCGTCTCGTGCTCTTCGCAAGCCAACTTGATATTTTCAAGCATGTCATCGTAATGCTCGTAATCGTTTTCTTTTACCCATTTCTTTAGGGCTGGCTGAGCCAGATAGAAGCCTTCCCATTCAGCAACCGATATTACTTCTAAGCGGTAGTCTAAGTTGAATTTTAAAGCTTCTTTATTACTTTGTTTCATCATGATGCACCCTTCATCTCTTATGCCTCATGGCAACATTTCCCAGCAGCATCTTGTCTGCCGGCTATTCATCCATGAATTATATATCTGTTACAAAATAAAATCGCGGTACCAATTAAAACTCACGAAAGCTAGGCGCGATGTGGTAACCGATTTAATGTGATCGGAATAGTACAGTAAAAAAAATTGATTGGGAAGTGTTTTGATAAGAAAAGGGAGGTGGGCTTGAGAAAGTAGTGGCATACTCCTCAAGCCCGACACTGCCCAAAAGGATTCGAAAGAACAGTGTCACCCGAAGGCTATAAAATATATTATCATAATTGAATAGAGTTTCTTATTATCAAGATGAAGAAATAAGTGTGTTATTACAGTTAATCATGCGGTTAATATATTGATTTTCAATTGAACCCTGTTTAGCTTTAAATAGTATTTCGTAGCTCTTAGGAGTGCTTTCATTAATGCCATCATCCAAATTGCTGGGTATTGATTTGGTAATGCAGTCTAATCCGTAAGAAAAAGCAATGGTATCGAGCGCATCAGCAACTTGCTCATCAATGATAGTGCTAAGGGTGTGGCTGTTTAAGCTGTGGAGCAATGAGAACTCACAAAAGTGCTCAAGTATATAACTAAGCGGAAGATCTCTTTTTAAAGAGGTGATTGTGTCCGCTGTATCCTCCTTGTAAACAATAAGGCTCTGAAGGTTTGTGTGGGCGCTTACGCCTAATGGAGTTGAGAAATCCACTTTCTCAGAGGCATTACTGATTGTATGTTTAACAAAACAAGACAATTCAGATTCATAGTCTCTCGTAAAGGCGATAGATATCTTGAATTCCATTGGGTAGAGAGCTTCATCGCGATGAAAGCAGGTGTAGCATGATGCTTTGTTATAGATAGAGCTATTTAAATGATATGAATTAAGTATATCAATTTCCGCTTGAATGTATCGTAACAGTCGGTTGTATTCACTTTTAGTAAAATATCCACCTTCGTAGACCTTATGCAGAGTGGCCTTGATAAAAGGAAGGGATGCTAGATGCGTATCCCACTCATGGGCGAGCTTTTCAGCCATGATGGGGAAATTGTTAATAAGGTAGTCGCGTTCTATCGATGAGCGTTCAAAAACGCACTGACTGCTCATTATATAGAACAAGTATTGCTTAGCCTTTATCGGTGTTCTGTGCAGAGTTTGAAACTCGCCTACAGTAAAATCAAAAATATCCATATCTTCGTACTTAAAAATCCATTTATTTCTAAATACTATCACAGGGATCAATAATGGCTTTTCCTTTGTAATTTCCATTAACTCATTGTTTAAAATGATAATTAGAGGTTGATTTATTATGAAAAATATTCTATATTATTCGGCATAATTACAATGGAAAAAAGAGTTTAAGTTTGGAAATTTTAGCGACTAAGAGAGCTGATAATCCCCAACGTTCAAATATAAAACATTACCCTGAACTAAAGTTAGGTGGTGTTCCAGCCACAGAAATCGACTTTATAATCCTTATGATAAAGGGAAGGGAAGTGAAAATATCCTCTGATTTCATGACAGATATTGTCGCCCTTGGAACATTAATGAAGGGGACAGATCCCGCTCCGCATATGGCGGTAGATGATATCGTTGATAACATTCTTGAGTATGCAAACCTTTCACAAGACCTTTTTGAAAGAACAGTGATGGTGCCATTAGGCACTGCCATTGCGAAGGTGTGTATGGACTTCATCAACAGAGACCAATACACGCTGACGAATTTTGGGGGAGGACTGACCTATTTAATCATTACAGATTACGCTCATTACTCCAAGCCGGTTGAAAAAGCCCCCTCAGAGGTATTGTTTGCAAAGCTGCCATCATGGCCAGATTTTATTATTTTTTATGACCCGAAGTTGATGAGTGGTGGTGTCGTCCCTACTGGAGATGTGTTGAACCAGTTTTCGGATGCAATTAATCAACCAGTAGACAAGATAGCTACGACAGATGATTTTGACTTAATTACGGGCTTAAGTCCCGCCAAAAACCTCACCGATATACAGTTGTTGGCCATGCAAAGAGTTATCTCAGTGATGATATCTAGTCGATTATTCACAGAACGAGACGTGCCAGATGCTAGCGGTAGCAAAAATATGTTTAAAGGTTGGTATTTCTGTAAGGGGTGTTTTGAAAGCTATATTGAAAAGTCAGACGATGGCTGCAAAGGTGATTTCTACGTATCGCAAGGTAAGAAAAGGCTAGGGAAGTGCAGTTCAACAAGAAAGAAGCGCCCCTAGCCAGTAAAGCGCTATTTTGTGGCGACGGCCTGAATATTAGTGAGATCGTTAGCAATATCAGTTAATAATTTGGCAAGTGCATCTTCCACACCTGGGAGCGACTTAATTTCTTTTAGAAGTTCAATTTTAGCATCAAAGTCTTTCACTTCTTGAACCGGCTTGGTTTCAAGTTTTTCTCGCAAAGAGGCCAGTGATTGTTTTAATTCGCTGTTTAATCCTTTCATACTACTTTCCTTTTTCTTGGGTTCACAGGGACGCGCATTGTTCTCCTGTGTGGTGGGTTTGATTGTTAACTTGTTAAGCAGGTTGGTGCCCGCTTGGGTTACTATAAAGGCTCCTTTGCCCGCAGTTGAGATAAGCCCCTCATTGTGTAAATGAGCGGTATAGCCTTGAACTTCTTTTGCCGTAATAATCGTTTCTTTTTTGATTAACGACGTGAGAGTTCTCAATTTTACATCTGGGTTCTCACTGATGACACGCAAAGTTATTTTTGTTTCGAAAATCAACTTATCCATAAGCTGCCTCTTTAATCCATTAAACCCTATGTTGACACAAATTTAGATAAGACCAACAGACTACATATCTTCACTGAAAAAATAGGCGGCTCTTAACCCATTCAGTTTAAAAAATGGGGATGAGCGCTTCATCTTTACACCGTGCAGTGAAATAAATCGAGCAAGCTTCTTCTCCATGATCATGCATGTCGGCATTAAGCCTGCGCTCTGGATCATTACCGTAAGTTCTTTTACGACGTGAGAAAGCAAGGCAGGGTTTCTGTGCTCAGGCTCTATGATGAAACGGCTTATCTCAAAAAAGCAATCTGCTGTTATGAACGGTTGGATATGCGCTGTTCCATCCTGCACAACTCTAAAGCACCCCACATCGACATTATCAATTTGAATAATAAAGTGTCTTGCATGATCATCAAATTCGTCGCGTTCCATCTTTTCATCGTTTTCTTCTTCAAAGCTCATCAATTCACAGTAAATTGCGTGCCGAAGTGCGAAGCAGAATTCTTTCCGCTCATCGCTAGTGCACTCTAGAAAAGTGATAGGTTCTATCTCCGTGATAGTATTCATGTTCCATTCCTTGGGGGGTAAATATTTTTATCAATATAAAACCTAGCACGGTAAGCAAGGTTTTCTGTTTAAAAAGGATTTTTTTTTATGACTATTTTATTTGGCAATATTCTGTGTGCCGTTGGTGCGCTATTTTCGTTTTACGCGACTTATCGGCTTGGTTGTTCAAATAACACAAAGGTTGTGTTTAAGTTTTCGGGAATGGCAAGCTTGCTAGTTGGGGTAGGCTCTGTGGTGATTGGTAGTTGGCCAACAGTATTTCTCAATATAGTTTGGCTCTCTCTGTCTGTCATGGGCTATTTGGGGAAATCAATGCCAAAGTGCTTTTCAGTGTTGAGTAACGCTCTGTGTGTTTTTGTAGTGATAGGAGTGGCCGCTATCCTAAGCGGTCAATTTTCGCTGGCTGCAATAGCGTGTGCATCGATTTACATTGTGTCCTACTCAGCCTTTGCCGGCTCGCTAATTAGTCGAAGTAAGTATTTGATGTGGGGATTGATAGGGTACGTTTTATTTGTCGGGCATTTGTATGAGGTGCAGAATTATTCCGTTCTTATTATGGAGACAATATCGTTCATTTTAGGAATTATCAGTCTGATAAAAATAAGACTGCTTGAGAACGTAAACTTTAATTAGTTGTTGTTTTTTTACGTATTTATTTTTCGTTTCAAAATGAGAATGAGATATTTAATATGATAAAATTGAGGGTTATTACACTCAAGGAATATAACATGTTAAAAAGGATTACTGTATTAGCAATAGTTGCATTATCTTTTAATTCACAGGCCGCCATTATAAACCTAAACTTCGATGACTCTCAGTTTGTAGGTACTGAAGGACAACAGGCTAAAGGGGCGTTTCGTGAAGCTGCTGACTTTTGGGAAAGCACGTTAAAGGACGACGTAAGTTTGAACTTTGATATAAATTTCACACAACTTCAATCAAACGTGATTGGGAGCGCAAGCTCAAATCGATCATACATTGATTATGGAAGTATCGGTGCAGCTTTGTATAGCGATGCTCAGACGCCAGCCGAACTAGCATCATTGGGTGGGCTAAATTGCTCTCCAAATGTAACAACCGGTGAGTGCGAGGTGCCTTTCTTGGAGGACGTTAACGGTATAGCGACGGTAGATAACGATAGTACCGCCGATAACCGCATCATCTCCTTAACAAATGCTAATGCCAAGGCGCTGGGGTTTGTGGTTAGTGAACCTGTTGATGCAACGATTACTTTTAATAGTGACTTCTCATTTGATTATGATCGTTCAAATGGTATATCGAGCAATTTAATGGATTTTGTGGGGGTTACAATTCACGAAATAGGCCATGCTTTGGGTTTCACGTCAGGTGTTGATATAGTTGACCAGAACCCAAGCCTTAACCTTGATCCCTTTTCGTATGTCAGTGTTTTGGATTTATTCCGATACTCAGATGAGTCGGCAGGACTTGGTTTGATCGACATGCGCACTGGGGTTGATAGTTATTTAAGTTTCGATGGCGGCCAAACTAGCTCGTCAGCTCTGTCAACTGGTGTTAATAGCGGTGATGGGCAGCAGGCGAGTCATTTTAAAGATAATATTGGTGCAGGGATAATGGATCCAACGTTCGCATTTGGTGAGTTTGGGTACGTGTCGGATAATGACTTAGCTGCATTTAACTTCATCGGCTGGGATTTGTTTGATTTGGTAGAAGAACCCATTTCTGTAAGCGAACCTGGCGCGCCGGCCATGTTACTTTCTGGTCTCGCCATGATGCTTCTTTATCGTCGAAGACGTGATGATAAGATCCCACGTCAGATGAATTAATTATCAGTCGCCTAATATGAAGAAAAATAAAAGCCGGTTTAACCGGCTTTATACTAAAGTTTGTCCCTTA
>TARA_R110001592_G_scaffold125228_3_pt1 | contig 12362 bp, 10 predicted proteins | sample TARA_R110001592 | Tara Oceans TARA_R110001592 (sample SAMEA4398387) | marine metagenome | biome: Polar Biome; feature: [SRF] surface water layer (ENVO:00010504); material: water (ENVO:00002006), including particulate matter (ENVO:01000060) such as... | depth 5 m
TCACTCTCCCGGGTCCGCACTGTAGCGTGTCGTTAAATTATCTGGTTAGATTGTCGCATTCTTACGGACCGTCACCTAGCATAATCCATAGCAGATATAAGAGAATTCTGGATGCCGGGCCGGGTTTTGGTGGCTGTGATGATCATCGGACTGAATATTGAGGGCTGCGTTATTGGCGACGCGGCAAGGATATCGAGCCTGGCTAGCATTTTTATATATTGGGACTTTTGCTTATTGACCCTAGGAGAGGGGTATGAACTATCCAAAGCTGTTAAAGCCGCTCGATCTGGGCTTCACCACCATTAAGAACCGCGCGATAATGGGTTCGATGCATACCGGTCTCGAGGAAATCGAGGGTGGTTTTGAACGGATGGCCGCTTATTTCGCGGAACGGGCTGCCAACGATATCGGTATGATCATTACCGGCGGGATTGCGCCCAATCGGGAATCGTCACACGGCGGTGCCACGATGTCCAGTGACGAGGAAGCGGGGAAGCACCGGTTGGTGACCGACGCTGTCCACCAAGCCAGTCCGGATGTTAAAATCTGTATGCAGATACTGCACTCCGGCCCGCTCGCGCATAATCCGGATTGCGTGGCACCTTCGGCGGTGAAATCGCGGATTGGCCGATATGTCCCGAATGAACTGGACAAGGCAGGAATCGAAAAGCAGATAGAAGATCATGTGCAATGCGCGGTGATGGCAAAAAAGGCAGGCTATGACGGGGTCGAAATCATCGGCTCAGCCGGCTATCTCATTTCCACCTTTCTGGTCGAGAAAACCAATTTGCGGGAAGATGAATATGGCGGAAGCTATGAAAACCGCATAAGATTTGCCGTCGAAATTGTAGAGCGGACCCGCGCGGCGGTCGGCGAGGATTTCATATTGATCTTCCGCATCGCGGCGATGGACATGCTGGAAGGCGGAATGAGCTGGGACGAGGTCGTCACTCTCGGCAAAGCATTGGAAAAGGCCGGTGTAAACATCGTCTCCACCCACTTCACCTGGCACGAAAGCGCCGTCCCGACGATTGCCACCATGGTTCCGCGCGCCGCATTCACTTCGGTTACCGGGCGGTTGCGCAAGCAACTCAATGTTCCGGTGATTACCTCCAACCGGATCAATATGCCGGATGTCGCAGAAGAAGTATTGGCACGCGGGGATGCCGATCTAGTGTCCATGGCCCGCCCGATGCTCGCCGACAGCGCCTTCATGCGCAAGGCGATTGAAGGGCGCGAGGATGAAATCAACACATGTATTGCCTGCAACCAGGCTTGTCTTGACCATACTTTCTCCGGGAAGCTGACGTCCTGTCTGGTCAATCCCAGAGCCTGTCACGAGACGATGCTCAACTATTTGCCTGCGTCAACACCGAAACGCATCGCTGTTATCGGCGCCGGACCTGCGGGTCTCGCATACGCGACAGTCGCTGCCGAACGCGGTCATAACGTTGTGTTGTTCGAAGCGTCTTCTGAAGTCGGCGGCCAGTTCAATCTGGCGAAAAAGATTCCGGGCAAAGAAGAATTTTATGAAACCCTGCGCTATTTTGCCCGGATGCTCGAGGTGCTGGGAGTCGATTTGCGGCTCAACACCTATGCCAGCCCGGCGCAGCTGCAGGCGGAAGCCTTTGATGATATTATCATCGCAACCGGCATCATACCCAGAACGCCGGAAATCGAGGGTATCGATCACGCCAAGGTGGTAAGCTATATCGATGTTATCACCGGAAAGAAGCCGGTTGGTGACAAGGTAGCCGTAATCGGCGCTGGCGGGATCGGTTTTGATATCTGTGCATTGATCAGCCACTCGGGGCCTTCGGCTGCAGTCGACCGCGATATCTTTGCCAAGGAATGGGGCGTCGATTTTGACAACCATCCCCGTGGCGGGGTGACTGGCGTTGAACCGGTCGTGGCCCGTTCCGCCCGCGAGATTACAATGATCCAGCGCAAGGATAGCAGAGTCGGCTCCGGACTCGGCAAGACGACGGGCTGGACCCATCGCCTGTCGCTGGCACGGCGTGGCATCAACATGATAAACGGCGCGCGCTACGACAGGGTCGATGATGCGGGTCTGCATATCACGGTGGACAACAATCCCATTCTTCTGGATGTGGATACTGTCATTCTCTGCGCCGGCCAGCTTCCGAAACGGGATCTATATGACGGTCTCGCCGCGCTTAATCTGACCGCCGATCTGATCGGTGGCGCGTTTGAAGCCCGCGAACTGGACGCCAAGGCGGCGATCAAACAGGCATCGGAAATGGCTGCTGTGATTTGACGCAGGGGCCGCTCGTCAATTGGTGAGAATATGTATCCGGGAGGCTATGGGAAGCTATGGTCGATCGCGTCGTTGCTTTGGCCAGCTGAAAAATATGCCTCTGTTCCCAAGGCGATTGCCCCGTTTGCCTGTTTAATGCATGGATAGGTCCGTTATCTGCATTGGGGTGACTGGCGGGACCATTATCTTTGAACAATATTCTACCGATCTTCCGTTTCCTGAAATCAGCCGCGGAAACCGGGCTGAAAACGGCTCTAGTTACGCTGACTGCTGTCACCGGCGCGTCGACGCGAAATCCCGGCGCGCATATGGCGGTTGCAGAAGACGGGTCATTCTCGGGCTCTTTCTCCGGAGGTTGCGTCGAGGCGGCGGTGGTTTCCGAAGCGCTCGATGTGATCAACAGCGGGAAGCCCCGGGAAATCAGACTTGGCGCAGGCTCTCCCTATCTCGATATCCGGTTGCCATGCGGCGGTGGTATCGACCTGCTTTTTACTCCGATTTTGAGTGACGCGGTTATCAGCGATATTTTTGACCGGATTGAAAGTCGCGAGCCGTTTACGATCATTCTCGATAGCGAAAGTACAGATATTCGCTGCATGGCGCAGATAGCAAACAAGGTTGCGGTGGAGCGCGCTGGTACGGAATTCCTGGTCCATCATCTTCCTGCCGCGAGGGTCGTCATATTGGGACACGGGCCATCGGTAGAAAGTCTCGTGCGGCTATCGGTCAGCTATGGCATAGATTGCGATGTCTTGTCGCCGGATCCGGGTGTGATCGATAACGTTCGCAATTTTGCCAGCACCGCCGAGCTGCTGAAGACGCCGGATGCGACGCCGCTGCTCGATCCTGATCCCTGGACCGCGTGTATATTCTATTTTCACGATCACGACTGGGAAGCGCGATTAATGAAACAGGCTTTATCCTCTCCCGCTTTTTATATCGGGGCGATGGGCAGCCATAAAACCCATGCGGTGCGACAAAAACATCTCGAGGACATTGGCGTTACAGGACAGGAATTTGCACGGATGGTCGCGCCGATCGGCCTAATCCCCTCATCTCGCGATCCCGCAACGTTGGCATTGTCTACTTTGGCCCAGGTGGTGGAATGCTATCACGGCCATTTTGGTCATCGCGCATAATCTTGTGCGATTGTTTCTTGTTCTTTCCGGCAGAAAATCGGAATAAGCTTTGGATACAATAATATGGTTCGGGGATTGTTATGAAATATCGTCTGGTTTCGGTCATCGCGGCGTTGCTTTTTTCGGGGGCGGCGCAAGCCCAAGAGGGCGCGGGAGAACCGGCAAAGGATAAATGGGACGTCAATGCCCCCAAAGGAGCAACGATCAAACAGGTCCCGATAAATGTAGATGAAGGCAGCTGGATTGATGTCGACGTCAGCCCGGACGGAAAAAGCATAGCTTTTGCTCTGCTCGGTGACATCTACACGATGCCGATTGCTGGCGGCAATCCTGTGCGAGTTGCGGAAGGTCTTGCCTGGGAAGTGCAGCCACGATTTTCGCCTGATGGAAAAAGAATTGCCTTCACCTCCGACCGTGGCGGCGGCGACAATATCTGGATCATGAACCGTGACGGAAGCGATAAAAGCCAGATCACGAAGGAAGAATTCCGCCTGCTCAACCAGCCTAGCTGGAGCCCCGATGGTCGCTATGTGGTAGCGAAAAAACATTTCACTACATCGCGCTCGCTCGGTACCGGCGCAATCTGGATATATCATGTTTCTGGCGGTGGCGGAGTCGAACTTGTCGAGAAACCTGGCGAGAAACATCAGAAGGAACTGGGTGAGCCGATATATGCGGCCGATGGCAAATCGATCTATTATACCAAGAATGTCACACCGGGCGGCACATTCATCTATGCGCAGGACAGCAATAGTGACCTGTTCAATATCGAAAAATATGACCTCGAAACCGGCGAAATAACCACTGCCGTTTCCGGCCTCGGCGGATCGGTTCGCCCGAACCCGTCGCCGGATGGCAAGAAGATTGCCTTTGTCCGCAGGGAGACGACCAAGTCCAAACTCTATGTGAAGGATCTGGAATCGGGGAATGAACGCAAAGTCTATGATGATCTCGATCAGGACGTTCAGGAAACCTGGGCGGTTACGGGGGTCTATCCGAACATGGACTGGACGCCCGACAGCAAGGAAATCGTCTTCTGGGCCCGCGGGAAGATCCGCCGGGTAGCCGCTGACGGCAGTGCGTCGTCCGTCATTCCGTTTCAGGTCAGTGACACCCGTGGCGTTGCCAACGCGCCGCATCCCAAAATTGCTGTTGCGCCGGACAGCTTTGCCGCCAAAATGCCGCGTTTCGCTGCAGTATCGCCCGATGGCCGGCAGGTCGTTTTTGAAAGCCTCGGCAAGCTTTATGTCAAGCCGATGGGTGGCGGTTCTGCCAAGCGGCTTACCAATGCCGGTGCCGAGCTGGAGCTGTTCCCGTCATGGTCGCGCGACGGTCGTTCGATCGTATTTGTTGGCTGGACCGATGCGCAGCTGGGGCAGATCAAGACGGTTGGTGCCGGTGGCGGATCTGCGCGTACGATCACCAATCGTCCCGGTCATTATACCCGGCCGCAATTTTCTCCCGATGGTAAAACCATCGCATTTGAAATGCAGGGCGGCGGTTATCTGACTTCGCCCAAATGGTCGGTAGAAGACGGAGTGTACCAGGTCTCTGCGTCAGGCGGAGCGCCGGTGCGGGTATTGAAGGGCGCAGCCCGCCCGCAATATGGTCAAGCAAGCGACCGTCTGTTCATGGTCGACAGAGACGGGGACAAGCGTGTCCTGATCAGCACCAACCTCAATGGCGAAGCGAAACGCACACACGCGTCTGGCGAGATGACCAACGATTATATCGTATCGCCCGACGGACAATATGTTGCCTTCCGCCAGAGCTATGAAGCCTATGTCATGCCGCTGATGCCTGGAACGCAGGCGGTTGACGTTAGCCCGACGAGCAAGTCGCTTCCGGTGACCCGTGTTAGTAGCAGCGGTGCCGACTATATCCATTGGTCCAACGGTGGCCGGCAGCTTCACTGGAGTGTCGGGCCGACGGTCTATTCGGAGCAAACCGACAGGCTGTTCTCCAACAAGCCAAAATCGAAGGACGCGCCAAAATATCAGGCGCAGACAAGCGGCGTGTCGCTCGAACGGCAAATCGCGGCAGAGAAGCCATCGCAGACCGTTGCCCTTGCCGGTGCACGGCTCGTCACGATGGTGGAGAGCAACGGCGGCATTATCGATGACGGTGTGGTCGTCATACGCGGCAACCGGATCGTTGCTGTCGGCCCGCGCGCAGAGGTAAGCATTCCGGCCGGCGCCATACTGGTCGACGTCACAGGCAAGACGATCATTCCCGGCCTGATTGACGCGCATGCGCACGGCCCGCAAGGCAGCGACGAGATCGTACCGCAGCAAAACTGGTCGTTGTTGCAGAATCTTGCCCTCGGCACGACCACTCTCCATGATCCATCTAGCCGTGCCAGCGAAATATTTGTGGCCAGCGAGATGCAGCGTGCAGGCATGATCCTGGGGCCCCGGATATTCTCGACCGGCGAGATCGTCTATGGCGCGAAGGCCGCCAACGTTTATGCAGAGATCAACAATCTCGATGATGCGCTGGCCCATGTCCGCAGGCTGAAGGCGCAGGGCGGCAGCAGCGTTAAAAACTACAACCAGCCCCGCCGCGAACAACGGCAGCAGGTGGTCGAGGCAGCACGGCAGGAAAATATGCTGGTGGTTGCCGAGGGCGGTTCGCTGTTCGGCATGGACATGACGCTTGTAGCCGACGGCAATTCGACTCTGGAACATAATATCCCGCTGGAGATATTCTACGACGATGTCGTGCAGATGTTTTCGCAGTCGCAGACCAATTATACTCCGACATTGGTGGTCAGCTATGGCGGTCTCGCCGGTGATCCCTATTGGCGGCAAGCGACGAATGTCTGGGAAAACCCGCTGTTGGTCCACACGCCACCGAAAATCCTCGCTGCTGATACGGTTCGCCGCACAAAAGCGCCGGAAAGCAACTTTGTCGATGATGACAATGCCCGCGAAGCGAAGAAGCTTGCGGATGCAGGGGTAAAAGTCTCGATCGGCGCGCATGGCCAACAGACCGGAATTGGCAGCCACTGGGAGCTCTGGTCTTTTGTCCGGGGTGGGATGAACCCGGTTGAGGCGCTTGCTGCGGGGACCATTGAATCCGCAAAGTCCCTCGGCATGGACGCCGATATCGGTTCGCTGGAAGTTGGCAAGCTGGCGGATATGCTGGTGCTCGATGCCGATCCTACGGCCGACATCCGCAACAGCGACAAGATCAACCGCGTGATGCTCAACGGTCGCATGTACGATCCGTTGACGATGAACGAGGTTGAGACAGGATCTAGAAAACGCGCTCCGCATTGGTGGGAGTGAATATGGCAAGGGTGCGGCGATTGCCGCACCCGTCGAGCGGCCTTCACTATCGACCGTGTAATAATCCACTCGTCAACTAAATCGACACTAATTGGATGAACCCCAGTTTAACGAGCGGGCCATTTCGCTGAATGCTATGTGAATAGAGCATTCATAAACTCCGTTCATCTCCGTTTTTACTCATATCGGCCCTGACAGGGGACCCTAAAGGCGCGGGCATTCGTTGATTGCTCGACACATTAGGAGAAATGAGATGACCAATAATATAAATGCACCCGTCGATAGCGGCTTTGCGGTTAAATCCGCTGGCCACCTGTCCATGATAAGCATGTTGGCGATTTCGGTCGGCTTGGCTGCCGCACCTGCCCATGCACAGAGCGTGGCAACACCGGATATGACGGCACCCGCGCCGGCCCCAACTGTCGCCACCCCGCAGCCTGCGCCTGCACCATCAGCAACGATGGCCCCGACCGTGGCACTGCCCCCGGCTGGCGGTTCTCCTGCGGCCAAGGTGGATGCGACTCCACCCGTGAATGCAGACCGGGCCGATGATCTTGCCCAAAAGGGGGGATTCGATGCGAAGACGGTGGCGCCCGAAGCGCTTGCGCAGATCCAGAGCGAGCAGCAGGCTCGCAAGGCTGCAGCAGCAGATGCGACAGCAGCGATTGCCAAGCCCGCGGTCAAGGCGTCGGCCAGCCCAACCAATCGCCCGGCAAATAGCGCTGCCACCAGCACCGCAGCGGCCCCTCCGGAACCAGCTACTGATCCGGTTGCCGGGTTTTCACCCGATCTGGCGATTGGCGCGGGTGCTCCGGTTGCGGCGATCCCGAATGTAGGAACTGCACCGCCGGAAGTCGCTGCATCACCCGACACGACCGCCGGTGCCGGTGAGAGCAATGCCGACTGGGGCTTGCTCGCCGCACTGGCTGCCTTGCTTGGTGTTGGTGGAGCCGGTGCTTATGCCGTTGGCCGCCGCCGTAAGAGCAAGGGGCAGGCAGCTGTCGAAATTAACGAAGTCGAAGTTCATGGCAGGGATCCCTTTCCTGCCGAGATGAACGAGGCGATCATGCCAGAGTTGCGCAGAGACCCGATCATGCCAAAGGTGGATAGTGAGCAGGTCACAGCGCAGACCGTCGAGAGCAACGTTAGTACTAAGGTCGCGTTCGCGAATTTTGTCGCGAACCTGCCGGAACTTGACGTGCCGCTTGGCAGAGACGGTAGCCCCATTGGCGAGCGGAGAGTTGCCGCAGCGCCTAGGCCTTATCTGGGCGAAGCAGACCTGTCCCGGCCGGAAGGATATTTTACGACAAATGTCGACGCTATGCCGACCCCGCAAAACCCGTTTTTAACTCGCGAGAAGCGCCAAAGGCGGGCACGTCTGCTTGATCGGAAGCTGACCGAAATGAAAGCCTCCGTAGGCGAGGCGCGCAGAAAGATGGATCGCGAAATGGAAGCCCCGCGTCCGTTGGAGCCGGCCTTTAGCTGAGCCTGTTGCATATAGTCGATATAAGAGGGTGCTCCGATGTTTCGGGGCATCCTTTTTATAGGCTGGCGAGTGACGGCGATCTTTCTGCCGCGCTGTCGCTCTGGATGTAGCGATTCCGATCGTAAATATGTCCGATCAACCCTTCGAAATGCCCTTTCCTACACCCATCCCAATCGCTTATCTTTGTCACCGGCCCCAAGAAAGTTAGGGGGCAGGCTCTTTGATAATCTGGATAGGCACAATATCATTTTGCTCGCGTGCACATTACTGGCGCGCCAATTTCCCGGGGCATTTGGAAGTTTACACTGTCCGTCGTACTCGCGACCCACAAATGCAGGAAACATGCGGACTTGGGGCAAAGGTTACGGAAAATATAAATGGGCTACCGTGTAAAGTTTCAGGCACCGTGCCGGACTATGATTCATCGGCTTTGAATGATGGCAGGAAGAGTCGGAAAGACGAAAGCCTGTTGATCATGGATCGATGGAATTTTGTCGGGCTAGTAAATTAGCTAAGGGATCGCCGGGTAACGGCCGGAAGACAATGTGTCCTCCTCCCTTTTTTCAGCGCTTTTATGGTCAATTGCAAAAAATGAATTCGCAAGTGCAACATTTCATATTGCAACTTATCTTGGGCGGGGCATAGTTTGATCATCATTCTCAAAAACATTGGAATAAACCATGCGTAAAATTTCTTCCCTGATCCTTGCAGCAACCGCGCTGTCCTTCACCGTTCCTGCTGCATCCGCTGCCGAAGCGGAACGCAACGACCGGCTTTATGACGCCACTGGGTCGAGCGTCGCCAAAGTGAACCGCGTTACCGATGCCGGTGATCTTCTGGTAATCTACAAAGGTAAAGTGCGGCGGATCGAAGCTTCGACGCTTTCGAACAACGAAGGCAAGCTGATGACCAGCCTGACCAAAACGGAAATCCGTCGTCTCGACTAATTGGCAATCGCTAACGGTCACGCTGAACAAGCCTGAGTGCCGAATTAAAGACAGCCGGTGCTTCCCTCAAGCGCCGGCTGTTTTGTCATGTTCCGCCGCCGCCAGATCCTCCGGGCGGTTGATATTCATGAACAGCGTCTCGTCGGACCAGGTCACAGATTGCGCTGCTGATTGCCGGGCCAGCCACTGTAAGGACGGTGCCCGCTCGCCGAGATCATGGGTGGCGCTGATGCGGTTGATGATATCGCAGCGCCAATAGGCAAAGGTCGGATGAATGCGTTGTCCATCCTGAGCCACCGCGCAGACTCCGCTGGCCGAGAGGCGTTCGACCAGATCGGCCGGTGCACGAGGCGCATCCACCGGAACGGTCGCAAACCCGGAAAGGCCGGGCTGTACCTCCGGCAACCTCTCCGCCAGCGAAAAAATGCCGCCGACCGGTCCGCCGGGGAAGTCCGGGTTGTCGCTGACCAGGGGAAGACCGGTGCCGTAATCTTGTGAAGCGGACAGAAAGAGATGATCGGCCTTGCCGGCAAATCTGTCGATTAGAATATCGACCATCCGTCGTCCGCGGAGTGTGATGACCGCCTTGTCGGTGCCCATCCGGGTCGACTGTCCGCCGGCGAGAATCACCAGACAGGTAGAGGGATCTGTGGTCATGCGAGAGGTTCCGGTCGAAGCATCATGCTTCAATCTGGCCTCAGCTTCCGACTCTGTCCAGCAATTCTCCGATCAAGTCGACCTGGCCGACATTATCGGGGCGTTCCGCTTCCGCGGACTGGGAAAGTTCTGCCTTCAGGCGACGGTCAAAAAGTGTTCGATTCGGCGCCTGGCTCCGGGGTGCCGGTTTAGCGGAGGCCCATTGCCGGCCATTTTGCTTGGCCGGATTCTTGGGATAAATGAACCCGTTGACCGGAAAGGCGGTAGTGCCAAGCTTGTCTATGGGGGCATACCAGATCCGGACCAGGCTCCAGTCATTGTTCGCCGACACGTCTCTAGCGGCGACACGACGTTCGATTTGCCCGCGCCGTCCGTCGATCGGGGACCAGTTGGCATGGCTGATCAATATATTGCGGCTATCGACAATTTTGTGAACCACCGCGACATGACCCAGCTGCATTGAGCCATAACCGGGCAGCGATAGCACCGCACCTTCGATCGGTTGTGAGCCCCGTTGATAAACGCCCGCCGCTTGGTCCCACCAACTGTGCGCGTCGCCGTAAATCTGGATACCGCTCAGTTCTCTGGCGAAAGGGACGCACTGCAGATAGTCGTTGGCCTTGACCGGGGTAGGCACTAAAATTGCCTGCAATACCAAAAGGATCGGAATGATCGCATTTCGAAGCAGAGTGGCAGAATTTGTCAGGGGCGTTGCGTTCATCCGGAGCAGCATAACCGCCGGTCGCAAAATCTACGCTAAAGAATATGGTTAATTATCGGTAAACGATGATGTAGCTGGTCAGCCATTTATCGCTCTTTAATGGCTCCGTTTGACACTTCAAAATGCGATGCACTGTCCGGAATGTCTTTGAACAACGCCGGTTCTGTACCGGTAAGCCAGACCTGCCCGCCTCTTTCCGCCAGTTTGTCAAATAGGGCTGCCCGGCGCTGTGGATCGAGATGGGCCGCCACTTCATCAAGCAGCAGGATGGGTCGGCTCTGACGTCGATCGGCAATCAAATCCGCGTGCGCCAGGATGATGGAGAACAGCAACGCTTTCTGTTCGCCGGTTGAGCATTTTTCGGCTGGCTGCTGCTTCGCTGCATGAAATACGGTGAGGTCGGCGCGATGTGGCCCGCGTAACGTCCGGCCCGCCGCCCGATCCGCAGATCGGTTCTGTTGCAGCATTTGATGGAGCTGCTGCTCCGTGTGCAGCTTATCATCTGCAATTTGCAAAATGGGTGTGGCAAATATCTGGCTGTCTGATTGTTCCAGCTTCTCATTGAGTGCCGACACCATTCGGTCGCGCGCTTCTGCGACGGCCGAACCGAATTGCGCGAGTTGCACGTCCAATCCTTCCAGCCAGTCCTTGTCTGCCCGATATCCATCCGCAAGCAGCCGGTTCCGTTCGCGCCGGGCAGCTTCGTAGCGGGCGCAATTCCGTGCGTGGGCGGGCTCTAGCGCCATGACCAGTCGATCAAGAAAATTTCGCCGTCCTGCGGCTCCTTCCGTGAACAGGCGATCCATTGCAGGGGTCAACCACAATATGGAAAGCCATTCTGCCAGATCATTGGTCGGGGCAGCGGCTTCATTAATCCGTGTTTTTCGACGTTCCGGCGCGTCTGAATCCGTGCCAGTCCCGATCTGGATGTCGCCCAATTGCGCAGCAACAGCGAAATTACCCGTTCCCGTCTGACAGGCCATGTCTCGAAGCGCGGCTCGTCTGAGTCCGCGGCCGGGTGCAAGCAAGGACAGGGCTTCCAGGATATTGGTTTTTCCGGCACCATTTTCGCCGCTGAAAACCATGAAGCCCGGTTTTGCCACCAGACGCAATTCCGGATAGTTGCGGAAGTTGTGCAAGGTAAGCTGGGACAGGTTCATGGCAGAGCATTGCACTAGCTTTCGTCGCATTTAAAGAGAAGTAAATTCGGAAGCCCCCAAGCTCCATTCATTTCTCATTCACGAAAACCAAAAAATGGGAAATATCACCAACTATAGGTTTTCTTTGTACCGGTGTCGGGTTGTCGGATTGATCAAATCATTGATATATATGGACATATATAATTTGGCACGGGCTGTGCAAAGTATTGGATATCTTCGCAATCACGCGAAACGCAGTTTCAAATCGAAAGGTATCACAATGTTCTCGAATATCTCCAACAGTCTGACCGCAGCCGTAGCCGCCTTGTTTTCAGCCGCTCTATTTGTTGGCGCAAGTGTTGGCCCGGCCGTCGGTCACGCAGCTTCAATCATTGTTTAACCCAGCTCAAGAAAAGAGAAGATAAATCATGTCCTATAATATTCAAAATTCGTTTCTCGCCGCTTTCGGTGCGATCGCAATGGCAAGCCTGTTCATCGGTGCCAGCGTAATGCCCGCCTTCCAGAACGCATCAGCATTGCTCGTATGATGGCGGGCAACAACAAAAGCAGCGAAACCCGCCCGAGCAATTGGCCGGAACCCATCTCATCAAACAAGGGAAGTAATCGTCCTATGAAAAACAAACTGAAACTCGACAAAGCGAACGGCAAGCTCATGGGCGTCTGTTCAGGTCTCGCAAACTGGAG
>TARA_R110001592_G_scaffold9555_3_pt1 | contig 12359 bp, 11 predicted proteins | sample TARA_R110001592 | Tara Oceans TARA_R110001592 (sample SAMEA4398387) | marine metagenome | biome: Polar Biome; feature: [SRF] surface water layer (ENVO:00010504); material: water (ENVO:00002006), including particulate matter (ENVO:01000060) such as... | depth 5 m
AGTGGCCATTCCCACCTATGAAGCCGTAGCCGAAAAAGGCACCTGGGGCATTCTCGCGGGTTTAATTCCAAATTTCATCGGTCTTTTGGTGAGCTTTTTAGTCACTGCGGTGTATTGGATTGCTCACCTGCGCATCATGAGTTATGTAGTCGACTTTGATAAAAAGCTCTTATGGCTCAATATTTTTTTACTGCTTTTCGTGGTGCTTATGCCCTTCTCTACTTCATTTTACGTGAATGGATTCGACCTCCTAGGCCCATTTGTTTTTTACAGCTTTAACCTAGCAGCCATTGGTCTCTTCAATTACCTAATCGTCCGTTATGTGGTGAAAAAAGAAATAGCCACACAAGGCATTGACCCAATTACCGGACAATGGGAAAGTTGGCGTGCCTTCAATTCCTTTGCGGTATGGGCAATTGCAGCCATTCTTGGCTTCTTCTTTCCGTGGATAGCTCGGTTCTTTTTTATCGCCATCTTTATCTTTCAAGCGATCATCAATGCTCACTTTAAGAAGAAAATGAGTAAGATTGTTTCCTCATGAAAAGTCAAAAGAACCGCAGATTGGCAGCCATTATGTTTACCGACATTGTGGGCTACACTGCCCTGATGCAGAAGGATGAAAAATCAGCTGCTGCAGTAAGGGCACGTCACCGTGAGGTTTTTCAAGACAAACACCAAGAACATAATGGCGAAATCATCCAATATTTTGGGGATGGAACCTTAAGCGCTTTTCAAAGCGGTGTAGAAGCCGTTGAATGCGCGATCGCAATACAGAAGATGCTGGGCACGGAAGATGGCATTCCCCTTCGGATTGGGCTGCATATAGGCGACATTGTTTTTGATGGTATCGAAATTTATGGTGACGGTGTCAATTTTGCTTCTAGAATTGAAAGTATGGGCGTTGCTGGAGCCATTTTGATTTCAGGACAATTGAACGAAGAACTTAAAAATCACCTCCATATTTCAACGGTTTCGCTTGGCAGTTTCGAGCTTAAAAATATAACCGAACCGGTTGAGGTTTTTGCGGTAGACAATGACGGTATTAAAACACCCTCTCCTTCTGAGCTTAAAGGAAAGCAGAAAAAGCACTTGAAAACGATTGCTGTTTTGCCCTTTGCCAACTTCAGTAGCGACCCAGAAAACGAATACTTTACCGATGGAATGACTGAGGAGATTATCAATGCCTTGGCAAAGATCAAAGCCCTAAAAGTCACTTCCAGAACCTCCTCATTCTATTTCAAAAACAAAAACATCCCCATTTCACAAATTGGGAAAGAGTTGAATGTAGGTATTATTCTAGAAGGCAGTATTCGCTTATCGGGCAAGGCCATTCGAATTACCGCGCAGCTCATTGATGTAGCCGAGGACTATCACTTTTGGTCCGAAACCTGGGACCGCAAGCTCGAAAATGTCTTCGAAATTCAGGACGAAATAAGCCTTTTGATTGCGGACAAATTAAGAGAGCAATTCGGCCATTTCGAGATTCAGGAGCACTTGGTGGCCAAACAAACTGAGAGCTTTGACGCTTACGAATACTCCCTCAAAGCCAAATTCCATTTCAATAAATGGAATCCAGAGGACATGCACACGGCCATTTCACTTTATAACAAGGCCCTTGAACTGGATGACAAACATGTTGAATCTTATTTAGGCTTAGCCGACTGCTACGGATTCCTGGCCACCACAGGCTTTATGGGTCATGCCGAAGCATGGCAAAAGGCTTCTCAACTTACCCATAAAGCACATTACCTGAACGATCAACATGCAGGGGTGTATTATCAATTGGCCAACCTCGCCTTTTTCACTGCTGTCAATTACAAAGAGGCGGTGAGGTTAACCATCAAAGCCTTAGAAATTCAACCAAATTATGTAGAGGCGCAGCAGTTCATGTCCTTTCTATATTTAATTGCTGGAAAAAGAGACCGTGGATTCGTTCATCTGAATAAAGCACTAGAAATAGACCCACTGTCCCAAGAAACACTATTCTACAAGGGCTACTATAATTACATCACAGAGAATTATGAGCAGGCCATTGAGGTGTTGGACCGATGCCTAAAACATAATCCAAAAAACATTCCTGCAAGCACTGTCAAAAGCTATTGTCTCATCAAGCAAAACCGTCTAGACGAGGCCATCAATTATTTCGACACCATTCCATCTGACATTGTAATTGAAGCCGATAAAATTGGAGTACAAGCCATCGCTTACGCGCTTAAAAATGATGTGGTCAATAGTGAAAAGCTGAAAAAGCGCTTATTGGAATTTGCGCAGAACATTGAGAACTACCATGCGCAATCCTATCTCTTTATGCTCTATGCTGCCACCGGAGAGAATGACAAAGCCTTTGAGTGGATCAGAGAAGCCATGGAAAACAACTCACCATTGCTCCACCTACATTTTGTAGACCCTTTGGTGAACTCAATCAAGACTGACCCACGATATCCGGAGTTTCAAAAGGTGATTTTTCAGGAAGTTCCCGAAGTTAAAAAAGTCAAAACGAAGAAGTCTCTTCTAGATCAAGAGACTGCCATGGATTACTCAAGTCGACTGCTTAAATACATTCAAGACGAAAAGCCATTTTTAGATCCTAATCTATCTTTAAGGACTCTGGCAGAACAAATAAAGATCAATCCGAACCAGCTTTCTTGGTTGCTCAATGAAAGTTTGAACAAAAATTTCAGCGAATTCATCAATGGCTATCGGGTGCAACACTTCAAAGGAAAAGTAGCCGATGCAAGTCAAAGCCACCTCACCCTTTTGGCCTTGGCTTATGACAGCGGCTTCAATTCCAAAACAGTTTTCAATACCTTCTTTAAGAAAATTACTGGACAGACACCCAAAGAATATTGGAAAGAGGTCACGAAAAAATAGGTTCGGATTTCTAAATCAGAACGATCAGGCTTTGAATTATACCCAACTTTGATTCATGAAAGCGATTGAATATCACACTTATGGGTCACCTGAGGTTCTGCAGATCATAGAAAGAGAAATACCAACACCTAAAGACAATGAGGTTTTGGTGAAGGTTTTTGCCACTACGGTTACGGCCACGGAAGCCACTTTTCGTCAAGGCAAACCCTATTTCTCAAGGCTTTTTACGGGTTTGACAAAACCGAAAATCAAAACCTTGGGCGAAGAACTCGCGGGAGAGATAATAGAAACGGGAAAAGCAGTGACCCTTTTTAAAAAAGGTGATCGAATTTTCGGAACTGCTGGCCCTACTTTTGGAGCCAATGCCGAGTACATCACCCTTCCAGAAGATGCGGTAATTGTGCCCTTGCCTTCTAATTTGAATTACGAAGAATCAGCTTCGACATGCGATGGTTTCTTAACCGCCCTACCCTTTCTTCGTGATACAGGGAAAATCAAGCAAGGTCAGAAAGTACTGATTTATGGTGCTTCGGGTAGTGTGGGAAGTTCTGCAATTCAAGTAGCCAAATATTATGGTGCGGAAGTAACGGGAGTATGTAGCACCACCAACCTTGAGCTGGTCAGTTCATTAGGTGCCGACCATGTTATTGACTACAAAAACGAGGATTTCACGAAAAATGGCCAACAATACGACATCATCTTTGATGCAGTTGGCAAAACCACCTACGCTAAGGCTAAAAATGCTCTCACGAAAGAAGGTAGATTTTTGGAAGCAGGCATTGGCCTGAATGTTTTTGGCCATGTGCTTATTACAGCGCTGTTTGGCAAAAAGAAAGCCCTGATTGCCGCCACAGGTTTACGTCCGCCATTAGAAAGAGCCAAAGACCTTCACCTGCTCAAGTCACTATTAGAAGAAGGCCGCATCAAACCTGTGATTGACAAGACATATTCCTTGAGTAAAATAACCGAGGCGCATCGCTATGTAGACCAAGGGCATAAAAGAGGAAATGTGGTGATAAGGATAGTTTAAGGGAACAACCGAAACTCAAAAAATAGGCTTGATTGGGTTTTCGAAAGCATCTGTAGTGAAACTTGTATTGAGATAAACGCTACAGTCTGGCATTCTTTCTTTTAAAATGATGGCCTTTTCAAGAATACTTTCTTCATCATCCTCTGAATCTAAAAACACTTCTTTCAGACTCTGGTTGTCCAAACGATCACATAAATCGGATAAAGTGATTTCTGTTTTTGTGATGTTCAAGCATTGCAATGAGGTCATTTCATTGAAAAACGGAATACTCGCTTTGGTGATTTTTCTATGGTTCCTTAAATAGAGACTTTCCAAGTCCTTGAGCTTAGCAATATGCTTCACCCCCTCATCTGTAACCAGTGTGTCTTTCAAGTGAATCTCCAATATGGATGTAACTCGTAAAGTGAAAAAACAGAAAAAGTCATCATCGTTTTCAGAATCGATTGACTTATAACCACTCCATTCTTGAGGAATGTCTTCCAACTTTTCGATTCGAAAATGTCGCTGCCAGAATTTCTTTTCTTCTTTTAAGAGATTCATTTCAACTTATTTCTTAGCTGAATTTGTTAAATAATATGTATTGAGAATTACTCAAAGCAATTAGGTTTCGCTGACGAGAACAGTTTCTATTTTTTGATCAAACTTTTAATATCTAAATGAAATAAAACGTCATCATCAGATTCATAAATAACAGTTTTATTGCTGTCTAATAAGTGAAATGCCCCAGATGAATTTCTCACGAACATCTTTTGAATTGCTTCATCTTTATCAAATACTTTATAATATCCAAAAGTTGCCGAATTAGCCATTTTTCTGGATTCTGTATTCGCCTCAAATTTGTTGTTACTTTCAAATTTCGTGTCATCCCCGATAAAAACAACCACAATATCCAAATGCAAGGATTTGTAACCGTTGGTATTTTCGGCATTATTCGACTCTTCAATCAAACTGTATAACGTTTCAAGTCTACCTTTTGCTTCAGGTGTACTTATATCACAAAAATAAATTAAGGTGAAGTCTGATTTAATTTTGTAAAGATTTGGCTCTCTGTCTTTAAGGCCAACATTACGCGTAATTGAAAAATCTGGGGCTCTATAGGGCACGAAAGGCTTTGGCTTTACATAGTTGTTATTCTTAAACCAATAAGTGCCTTCCTTAGATTTAGTGAAGTCAAAATCATACTGAATTTCATCTGTGGGTATATAGACAAGCTTCATATTCGTTGTTCCATTTGATTCCTCAATAACTTGTTTAAGCAAGGCTTCATTTTCTGTGCTTGGAATCCATTGACCATTGAAAAACTTAGTCCGTGAAGAAGTAATGGTTTTTGACTCCACCAATGATAGTAGTTTTTCGATTCCATTAATTGAAAGACTACGACTCATCAATGTTGATGTGACGATGTTAAAATCTGTATCTAACCAAAACAATACAGGGGTAGCTTCTCGATCATGAAAGCCAAAAAGGTTATGAAAATCAAATAGGCTTATTAATTTTTTAGCATATAAGGGATTCTCTCGATCTATTGTTGAAATGAACTGCTCATCTTTATCGTAAAACCTTTTCGGGTTTCTGTTGATGATAACAATATTATACTTTTCATTGACCTTACTAATCAAAAGCGAATCAATAACTCTTTTACTGCTCAGATCATATGAGGCCCATGTAAAGACAAGTGTTGGTTTGTTTTTAAGTCGTATTTTATTTTTTATATGGCTTAAATAATTCACTTCCTTATTATCAGAAGTGCGCATTTTACCTTCATTAAAGTTTTGATACAAATTAAATTTGACGGGCATTGGCGTTGAAATGCTATCCTTCAGTGCTTGAGCTCTCAAAGACAGGCTGCAAATAATAAAACAGACTATGACTGCGGCTTTACTAACTCCCATACCATCCATTTTTAAGTGAATTATTCGATTTTGGTAAGCTTATAAAGCGCTACCCTTCTGAAAGATCAGTTAATTTTTTGATCTGAAAATGCGGCTACGAGAATTTATTTTACGCCCATGTAGGTGTCCTTGAGGCTGACCGAGAATGGTTTGACCGTATTCAAGTTCAGAATAATATTTGGCATTTGTATCGTCCTGAAATGAGATGACAAGCGTCTATCAATAAGTGATTTATGATTGAAGTTTTTGCTACAAATATTGATACCGACAGAAAGGCCGAAAAGATATTGAGTCAAATTCGTGAAGTATATCCAGACTATATGGCCAACTTCGATTTGGAGGATTGTGATAAAATTCTTCGTATCGAAACAGAACAAACTATGATCGACACCAAGTCCATTGTTCAGCTAGTAAGCGAAATGAATGGTGAGGCTTGGATTCTATAATTAAGCATCGAAACATATAATTTACATTAAATATAAAACTATGGCAGCAGTAAGCACTTACCTCAATTTTTCTCGCAATACCGAGAAAGCATTTAATTTCTACAAGTCCATTTTTGGCGGAGAGTTTTTCGGAAACGGAATTATGCGTTTTGGCGACATTCCAGCGAAAGAAGGAATGCCACCTATGGCCGAAGAAGACAAAAATCTTGTAATGCATGTTGAACTCCGCATTTTAGGGTGTCACACCTTAATGGGGACAGACGCCCCTGAAAGTATGGGCTTCAAAGTGAATTTCGGCAACAATAGCTACACCAACCTTCAGCCCGACACCATAGCAGAGACCAAAAAGTTGTTCGAAGCCCTTTCAAATGGAGGAACTGTAACTCAGGATTTACAAGAAATGTTCTGGGGTGATTATTACGGAAGTTGCACCGACAAATTTGGGGTGCAGTGGATGTTCAATTGCAATGAAAAGGCATAAACTGAATCAAAACTGATCCTTTTGGCAATACCTGGTGGATTACATCAGAGAAGTAAAGGGTATTGGGAAGTGGGTATTGGGAGAGCCACCTCACGTTACCGTCTTTCTTCCAACTTCCGTCTTCTCACTTCCTTCTTCTATCTTCTGTCTTCCCACTCCCCTCTTCCAACAACCTTAAAATTTGTTTACCTTCGAAAATATTCAAGAGTGAAGGCTTAAAAAGGGGATTTCCCATGCCATGTTAAGAACTGTAAATGTAACCCGATACATCCAACCCTTACGCGAAGGCGGCTCTTTGCCCGCTTTAGCCGAAGCGGACGATGACTTCAAATACGTATTAAAATTCAGGGGCAACGGTCATGGCCCCAAAGTACTGATTGCCGAATTGATTGGTGGAGAAATTGCCCGTGAGTTAGGCTTAAGAGTTCCAGAATTGGTCTTCGCTCATTTAGATGAAGCCTTTGGCCGTACCGAAGGTGATGAAGAAGTACAGGATTTATTGAAAGGAAGCCAAGGCCTTAATATTGCGTTGCACTTTCTATCGGGCTCGATCACCTTCGATCCCGTGGTCACGCAAATTGATGCAGAAACTGCTTCGAAAGTGGTGTGGCTCGATTCCTTCATTTCCAACATCGACCGCACGGTGAAGAACACCAATATGCTGATGTTCAATAAAGAATTGTGGCTGATCGATCATGGCTCTTCATTGTCCTTTCACCATGCCTGGATTCACCTGGAGGAACGCGCTAAATCGCCTTTTCCATTTGTGAAAGAGCATGTACTGCTGGCCCAAGCTACTTTGCTACAAGAAACAAATGAGGCCTTCAAAAAACTGTTGACGCCTGAGAAATTACAGGCCATTGTGGCCTTAATCCCTGATTCGTGGCTTGAATGGCCCGATACTGATGAAAGTCCTGAAGCGTTAAGAGAGGCTTACTCCCAGTTCCTGATTACGCGTTTAAATCATTCCGATACATTCACCAACCAAGCCCAAGATGCAAGAGAAGCACTTATATGAGTATGCGATGATTCGGGTGGTCCCTGTTTTGGAACGTGAAGAGTTTCTGAATGTGGGGGTGGCTGTGTTTAGCAAAAGAGCGAAATTCATTAAAGTGCTTTGGACGATTAATGAATCAAAAATTGCTTTGCTTTCAGACGAACTGGACATTGATCAAATTCGATTGAATTTGCAGTGTTTCGAAAAAGTGGCTTTGGGTGATAAAGAAGGTGGGAAAATCGCGCAACTTGATATTACTCAGCGTTTCCGTTGGTTAACTTCTACCAGAAGCTCGGCACTTCAGGTGTCTAAAACCCATGCAGGTTTATCAGACGATTTAGAAAAAACCGCTCAGCGTTTGTTTGAAAATCTAGTATTATAAAAGTCCGCCATGCCCGTCATTTATGAATCTACTTTTGAAGTAACTGCTGCCGACTTGGACGCCATGCAGCACGTTAATAATGTACGCTATTTGCAGTGGGTACAAAATGTTTCTGAAGCCCATTGGACGCAAGCGGCAAAACCCATTTGGCTAGAACAATACAAATGGGTGGCCATCAATCACTTTATAGAATACAAGAAACCCGCGTTTTTGGGCGATCAAATCCAGATTAACACCCATGTAAACGAACACACGGGAGTAAAAAGTAACCGACTGGTGCGGATGTTCAATGCCACCACAGGCGACTTACTCATGCAGTCCAGTTCATGGTGGTGTATGATTGATGCCAACAGCCTAAAACCCACCCGAATTCCTAAAGAAGTTACTGAGGCGTTTGTGTGATTGGGTACTTCGAACCTCCCCCCTGTCGCAGGTTCTCCGAATTCCCATTCGGAGTGTCATTGCGAGAAATAAGCGTTGCGATAGCAAAAGCTTATGACGAAGCAATCTCTAACAATCGTTATCTAAATCAAGAGATTGCTTCACGTCAATACCCTCGCTTCGAAAAACTTCCGCAGGTTCGCAATGACGAGGCGAATAAGCCTTCAATACAAATTATTTAAACGCATTGGTCTGACTAACGAACCCGTAGGTTACACACATTATTATGATATTATGCCACTCTGGGACTGTAAATACTAAACTTTATTAACCCATATCATTGGTTCATGGAAGACTTTTCAAGATCTTCCGCGCAAAATTGAACTAGATCAAATCGTAGAATTTTATGCGTAAAGCGACTACCCTATTATTGTCTCTGCTTTTAATAGCAATGATAAGTTGTGACCAAAAGAAACCAATTGAAACACTGGCTGAAGCAACGCAAGAAACATCAGATAAAATCAAAGTACTGAATGTGGCCACCTTCCATTTTGGTTATACCTCTGATGCAAACAAGGTAGATTTTGATGAAGATGACCGTAAAATACAGGAGGAGATTCGTGCCCTTTCCAAAATGCTATCCGAGTTTAAACCAACCATTATTTGTATCGAAAACCATCCTCAATACGATGCAGAAATCAATCAGGTTTATCAGAAATACCTAAAAGACCCTTCTCAATTGAACACCAATTATGGAGAAAAAAGCATGGTGGCTTTTGATGTAGCTAGATTGAATAATGTAGCTCAGTTATATGGAATCGACAGTTACATGGATTATAACTACTTGATCGGAGAGCAAATCATCAACACTATCGACTCCGCCACCTACAGAGATTACATGAACAATCCATTCAAAAATTCGCCTGAGTTGGCGGAACTTGACAAAAACTTTGATCACCTACCGCTTTTAGAAAAACTGAGGTTTTACAACCATCCAAAAACACTTGATTTCAATATCAACATCAATGCAGATAATCTTCTGTATGTAGGCACTGAAGATGGTTTTGAAGGCGCAGACGAAGCCGCCAAATTCTATCAAAGAAACCTGAGAATTTACTCAAACCTTAACCGAATCCCAATGGGTAAAGACGACAGAGTTTTCATTCTCATGGGGGCGGCTCACGCATCGTTTTTAAGGGAATTACTTGAAAGAAGCCCTAAATTCGAAATGGTCAATACACTTGATTATTTAAAGTAAAAAACAAAATATAACATAGTGTAAAGGGTCATTCGCCCTTCTCTATTACCTTTAACCCATGTCTCTATTACCTTTAACCCATGCTTCTTCTCATTATTCTTGCTGCCTTAATTATTGCCTTTCTGCTCTTTCTCAATTTTAACCCTCAGTTTGGAGGCAAGATTACTCAAGCGCATAAGGCTCGTTATGCCCAATCTAAACAATGGGATGGTAAAAAGTTCGTAAACGAAACCCTTACTGAAATGGACATGAGCTTCAGATCCATGATTGGCTTAATGAAGGAGCAGTTCACGGACAGCCATTTGCGCAAGCCAAAGCAGCCCATTCCCATCATACCATTCGACAATTCTACATGGAAAAGTCAGCCAGAAAAACCAAAGTTTGTCTGGTATGGGCATTCCGTGGTATTGCTGCAATTAGATGGAAAGAATATCCTTATCGATCCTATGCTTGGCCCCGACACTTCTCCTATTGCGCCTTTCAAAACCAAAAGATTCAGTGAAAACACTTTAGCCATCATCGACCAATTACCCCAGCTTGATACTATACTACTTACGCACGACCATTACGATCATCTGGACTTTGCGAGTATTAAGCAACTGAAAACAAAAGTGAGCACTTGGTTTGTGGCTTTGGGTGTGGCGCGACATTTAGTAGCTTGGGGTGTTTCAAGCGATCAAATCACTGAATTCGATTGGTGGGACCATATTGAATTCGAAGGCATTTCCATGACCTTCACTCCTTCTCGTCACTTCTCTGGCCGGGGCTTAACCGACAGGGCCAAATCACTTTGGGGTGGCTGGGTTTTTAAAACACCCAAAAATTCTATTTACTGGACAGGCGATAGCGGTAAAAGCGCTATCTTCAAAACTGTAGGTGATAAATTAGGCCCCTTTGATTGGGCTTTTGTGGAATGCGGCCAATACAACGAGCGTTGGCATGCCATTCATATGTTCCCCGAAGAAGCGGTTCAGGCTGCACTAGATTCGAAATCAAACATCATGATGCCCGTTCATTGGGCTGGCTTTCCACTGTCTTTGCATACCTGGAAAGACCCTATTGAACGCAGCACAGCAGAAGCAATACGATTGGGACAAAAAACCACTACCCCGCAAATTGGCGAGGTAGTAGTAATGGGTAATGAGCCTAACGAACCTTGGTGGAAATCTCTTGATTAATTCCCCTGCCCTGCTTCTATGGCATCATCTTCTTTCTTTTCTTCTTTTGGGTTGAAATGCTTTTCGTAGAAAGCGAAAATTCTATTCCATTGGTCATGGTAATCGCTTTCGTTACTGGCGCCACCTGCGCCATGTCCGCCATTCATATAGTTTACCCAAGTTACATTTTTGCCTAGCCTACGCATGGCGTAATAGAGCTCACGAGTGTTAGTACCCGGCACATTCCAATCGCCCTCGCCAGTAAGCAGCAAATGTGGTGTGGTAATTCTATCGGCAAAATACACCGCTGTAGTTTGAAAATATTTTAATGGTTCGTCCCAAAACGACCCACCGATTCTGTCTTGCCCATTTTCAGCCGCAGCATAGTTTCTAGTACCAATTTTAGGGCTGTCGCCTAAGAAACTGATGATATTCACCTTACCTGAAATATTGATTGCCGCAGCAAATCTATCGGTTTGGGTAATGAGCAATGAAGCTGCATAACCACCATAGCTAGTACCTTGAATCCCCACCTTATCGTTGTCAACTTTTCCTTCGTCCACCAATTTATTAATGGCCGAAGTCACGCCTTTTAGCCAAGCTTCTCCTGGGTAACCCTGCTCTAAATCTACAGAAGGCCTTAAACCGAAATAGCCTTGGTTGGCCAGTAAATTCAGGCTGGAGCGGTAACCGTTGTCGAAGAAAGTTTCATACACTTCAAGGACTAAAGGGTACTTTTTATTCGGGTCGTAATCCACTGGATAATATAGAATTCCTTGTAGCTCAACACCATCGGCATCGCGGTAAGTGATCAATTCGGTCTTAGTCCATTTTTTATTGGCTACCCAAGGATTCAGGTTTGTCAATTGCTTTTCTGAATTGAAATCAAGCTTATTTATATACACATCAGAAGGATAATCACCATCAGATTTGCTGTAAACCACCGTGTTTCCTTCATCGGCAAAACGCCAACCATTGTAAAGATTACTGTTGCTCATCAAGTTCTCAAACTGACCGTTGTTGATGTTATAGCGTTGGATACCACGATTCCATTTATCTTTCTCTGAATAGCTCACATAGAGGTAGTTACCGTCTTCCGACCATTTCACCACACTTCTATTAGGCGCATTCTTCTTTTCTTCTTTGTCTTCAGGTAAGGCATACACCATTTTAAGGTTTTCGCCATTAGTATCTATTGTCCACCAGCCTTTGCTTGAACTCAGTAAAAGCTTTTCGCCTTGTGGATGCCATTGCATTACGGAAAATTTCACCGCTTTCTTCTGCTCTTTATCTTCAAAAGCTTTGTCTTTTGTAAGGTTAATTGGGTCATTTTCCCCAAACGCTTCAATCGTTTGTAAGTACACATTGCCAGAATCTGCCCATACAAACTGACTGCCATCATCATCCCAATTAAAAGACCTACGTTTTTTTGTTCGCTTATAAATAATGGTTGGGTCACTACTG
>TARA_R110001592_G_scaffold41848_4_pt1 | contig 12352 bp, 12 predicted proteins | sample TARA_R110001592 | Tara Oceans TARA_R110001592 (sample SAMEA4398387) | marine metagenome | biome: Polar Biome; feature: [SRF] surface water layer (ENVO:00010504); material: water (ENVO:00002006), including particulate matter (ENVO:01000060) such as... | depth 5 m
TTTGGAAGTATTTATAAAATAAAGTTTTCCATTTGTTATTTGTCTTTGAATTTCATCGTCATTATTAACTATACTCATAAATATCTCAGTCAATTTCAACGAACTATAAACCCTATAATCAGTAACCATATTACCTTGAGTCGCAGACATTAATACTAAGATATAATCAGAGTTGGCTGTCATAGTAGTCAATTCATTAAATATATCTGCCGATATATCAACATTGATTAAATCCTCATCTGATAAATCGTGACGCAATCTATCAATTCTAATATAATAATGATAAATATTAGGAAATATTTTTCTTAAGGTAGAAATTTCACCATCAGACATTAACCCCTTATTAATCATCTTATTCTCCTCTCAGTTCTTTTGTCTACATTTTTATTACCAGCATCTCCGGGTAGTCCTGTAAATCTTTTATCGGGTGGAGAAGGCATTCTCGCCTTTGGGGTATAGTCTGCTTTATCTGCTACCTCTCCTGCTACCTGCCCTTTAGTCTGTCCACTCATTAACGCTTGTTCTTGTAGTTGTCCTAACTGTGATTGGTCTATATTAGTTCCTGCAAATTTATCAGTTTCTATCGGTGCATCACCCTTTTTCTTTTCAACATCCACTTCAGTAAGACCGTCTGCTGGGAATTTCTTAAAGATAAAATCTCCATCTTCATTCATGTCTACTTCAAATCCTAGATTTTTCATTTGAATTGCCAATGTTACTTCCATTTCTCTTCGTCGTAGAACAGCCATTTCATCTTCTTCTTCCGAGCGCAGTAATTGTACTCTCCAATCTGTAATGCCAAATTGTTCCATCATAAAAGGGAATAGATATTTATTATACACACCTTGAGCCATTTCAACAGCACGATTAGTAACTAAGATTTGCATACCTTCAGAATTAAGTCCACCTGAAGCGGTACTATCTGCCATAAAGATATTACTTACACCGTAGAAGGCAGAAATTCTAGTTCTCAAATCTTCCTTAACAGCCGTATAATCCATCTCCTTTAATGAATTCATAAAGGGAATCCATTCTACTGAACCCTTTGAACCACCGTCTGATTCAATTCCCATAATAGGAATGTAGTGTGGGTCTGCTTCTAACTTTTCCTTAACACCTTTCCAATACTTTACTAACGACTCCATGTTGTTAGTCTGTACAGCGAGAATACCTTTAGGCGTTCTCATCTTTGAGTATGAAGTGCTTATGTAAGACTCCATAGCCTGTAATGTAAAAATATAATTAAACAATGTAATTACAGGTGGATGACCATATAATCTTGAAGGTCCGTATTTACTAAAATGAACCACTTCTCCTGTAATGTAATGTTGTTCCTTTGTGTATGACTTATTGGTAAACTCAATAGCATGTAGATTACTTCCACATTCTCCACACTTATCATATCTCTCTTCACTAATAAAATCTCGATGTGTAATACATGTGTATCGGTAGTGACCTCTATCCCCGTCTTCATCTACTTCAATAAATAAAGTTGTAGGGTCTCCTCGGTATATCTCATTAATCTTAGACATGGCTATGTTGCCGTTTTCTTCCAAGTAGTAGTCCTTAACAAGAATTAAAAAAGCATCATCCATAACATTCAAATCTGTTTCTAATTCCTTCAATACATCAATAAACAATTGGTGAGAATCATTTACATGATTCTTAAAAAAGTTTTCTGCAAATGTTTTCTGGTTATAATCAGGGGCGCGTAAATCTTCCGATTTACAATTCATACACGCATCTACATATTTTTGATGTTCATACCCACATGAATTACACTTAAGGTCGAAAGCCTTCTTCCATTCATAGCCCCGTCGAAAAATTTCATTCTTCAATTGAACTAAACAGGTTCTTACTACTGTTGAATTTTTAGCAGTATCGTATAAATATTGACCTGCGTAATGTTGAGGGTATCTTCGCTCTTGAATACCTAAATTATAAACCTCTTTTTCAACAGGGATAGGCGTTCTTCTTTTTATTAATTGTTTAAATCTGTCTCTTATTCCCATGTTTAGTCCTCCTTAACAATTGAATCCATTTCATTCATCAAAGACCACTTACAATTATCTTTGTATTTTGTTATGTTATCTTCTTGAACATCATACTTTTCAAATTCAAAAGCCCCTTGCTTTCGTGCATCCTTCCAATTTTCCCACTTGATTAATTTAAAAATTTCAGTTACACGGTCTTTAGCCCACGGTTCTTTCTTGTAGAATTTCTTAATTTTAATAGCCTCTTGTAAAAGGCGACCTTGTTCCTTTTTCATCCGAAGGTGAGGTAGGCACTTGTCTAATAATTTTGTAATATCGTTTTGACTATAAAAGTTTAACCTATGCTGACTACGGTTATTTTCCCCTACCTTTTGGTCTAAGTGTAGGCGACCTATCTTAAGTTCTTTTTCCATTTCTTGAAAGAATGCTCGACCTCTATCTCCTGTGGCAATCATACCAATACGAGGTGAATAAGATGAGTCCATAGTAATATATCCATCAGAATCAATAAACCCTGCTACATATCCATACAAGTCCTTTTTAATTTCGTCACTTAAAATGTAGTAGTCTCCACTGACATTCGTTGCGTTAATTTTTCTAAGCATTTTAGAAATAGTCTGTGGAGTAGTAGAACGGTGATAACTTTTAGGCAACATTGAATGTATTGCGTTACTTGTAATGCCCGGATTATTGCAAATGGTTTTAGTAATCAAATTATCTAAAACTTGTTGTCTCGACTTGCGAATAGATTGATGAGGTATTTCTTTTAAGGTAGAACGAATGTTTTTCTTACTTTGTTTAAACACTTTTGAATTTTCTGAATATTCCTTTCCATAGTCTAACTCATTTTTAGAAATGTTAGCCTCCCACATCTTTACCAAATTGTCAATAACTTCTGCCCTTACATCTCCGTCTTTAATATGTTCTAATTTTCGTAGAGTGACTAAATCTGGAGTAAGCATCTTAAGTGGAGTCTTATATGGAGAAAGCCAATAAATAGAATCAATGCACTTATTTAAATGGTCTCCGTATGCGTTTATTAAATGGTCCACTGTTTTACTCATTTTGTTTCTTGCGTCACCCTTCAACTTTCTACGCATGTTTCTTAAATCCTTGATAATATTAGGTATAGACTTGTTATCAATCAAAGGTTCTTCTGGGAAAGAAGATAACATATTTCTTGCTTCAGTTAAATTTATAGAATAAAATTTTGAAATATCTTTAATAACTTCAGTCTCATCAATAGATTGATAGGGAAGCCATTCGCTAAGTTTAATGACATTTTTAACACTTTGTTCTTTTACATTACGAATTTCATCTGCTTCGTCTAATTCGTCTAATTTTCTACGAAGTTCGTTTGTGTTAATTTCATCTTCCTTACATATTAATTCCATATATTCCACCCCCGAAATTTTGTCCTTCTGGCCCTCCGAAGAAGCCGCTACTATCTATGTCTATGAAGGAGTCATTAAAAGACTTTGTGGCGTGATTAGCCAATGCTAAAGCAATAACTATATCGTCATGTGCGCCTAACCCTTCAATTTTTCCTGTACTACTTATACCAAATGCTTCAAGTTCTTGTATTATTGCATTCGATACAGCCTTAGACTTCTCATCGGCATAGGGTAGTATAATTTTATTATTCTCCAAATTCATTTGCAGGTTGAGGATAACTTCTTCTTTCTTCTTTCTACTCATGGTAAATTCCTTTACAGGAAAATCAGATATATCACGAAGTTCCATAGCGAAGGACTTAGCAAATGTATTTGTTTCAATCATTACTACTTCGGGTTTGAACCTTTCACATAAATCTGATATGCGTGTGATATGTGAACGGAAATCCATATTCTTTTCTCGAACCATAGTCACCACTTTTTTATTCATATCCTCATCTACTTCAATAACCATCATTACTGTATAGTCTCCGTCTGCTGAAAGAGAAGGGTCGTACCCGATGTAATATTTGAACGCTTCATTATTACCATGATACAATAACTTACTTGTGCGGTCTTTAGACTTATCTATATACTCCTTTCCAAATAACATTGTATTAGATGAAATGGGGATGCAAAGATATTCCCTCGTAAACTTAGAAGAACCTATTTCTCTTTTTCTTTTTTCTAAAGAATCAATATCCCAACGGGAAGGCCAAAGTGCATCTCCTGTTTGATTTATAGCGGGGTAGCGTTGAACATCATATTCTGAGTTCTCGTCTAATGCGGCAAATATATCAGTGTATGTGAAAGGTGTACCGACCATTCTTAATGTAGCGGTGTGGTGAAGAGTAGGAATCATGTCTCCCCAAAACCAATCTGTAACTCGCTGTATGGCGGCAACAGAAAACTCCTTCATGGGGTCGTCAATAATAATCTCTTGAGGGTGAAGTCCACGGATTTGAGAACCAACGGAACGCTCAAGTATTTCATTACCGTTTGTTAATCTCATTGAACCGACAGCCCAACCGGACTTAGGTTTGTATTTTCTTAGAGCAGGAATGTTTGTAAACATTCGGTCAATGTCTTTCATGTGAACCATTGTCTGCTTTTGGTTTGAAGAAATGTAAATCATTTGATATGGCGGCGGTTGAAAAATTAATTGAAAAATACACCAAGAGTGAAAGAATACTGATTTTCCGTGGTCACGAGAACAAATGATTACTGTTCTTTGAGTGTCGTGAACTGATTGTAGCCAATCACGGTGAAAGTCTGCCATCTCGAATCCGAGAATCTTTGTAAAGAAATACTCGAAGTTTCCTTCGGAGGCTTTCATATCCATTTCTGTAAGTAGGTCCATTAATTTTCACCCTTCTTCATCTAAATAGCCCCTTGACCTTATAAATAATGTCAGGACTTACCCCGTATAGATATGATATACTATTGTAAGATTCTCTTGATTCAATAATACCTTCAATATCACGAGCATATAAATCTATCCGGTCTTCCTTTTGTATCAAGTCTAACACATATTCTACATTTTCCACATTGTCTGTTTCTAAATATGCCTTGTATATAGCATCTCCCCTACCTTCTCTAAGTGTATCAACCGCTTCAACATATGCTTTATACATCGCTTCTTTATTATCTCCGAGTTCTTGTTTTATTCTAAGAGGGTTGTTTTTTAGTAATAATTTTAATTCTTTAAGTTTTCCACCCATTTTATTATCATTGGCATAACTAATAAACTGTTCGTCTTCTAAAACATCGAATATTTTTAATTTGGTAATGTTAGTTTTTATATCTTTATAGGATTCCACAGGTTGATTTTTATATTCAATTGAAAGGTTTTTTCTCCCAGCAGATAAAATTTTATACAAAAAATTGCCCATATAATTAGTAATATCTTTAGAAACACTCAACACCGCTTGTCTTTTTGATTGACCTTCATCTGGTAATAAATCCATCATATGTAGGTTTCTAAAAATAGGTTCTACCTCACCAAATATTGTTACTGCTTCACTACCATCTAATTGTGAATACATTTTTACTTTATCAAAGAAATTTATAAGAGTTTCTAAATCTTTCACATCAATCATAATTTTTTTATTTTTAACCATAGACCTTCTAACACCCGCTCTAATAGATTTACTAGATTTTGTTGAAAGAGATGCAATCTTTTTATACGAATCAGATTTACTTGTAAAAGAAGGTTTATCAGAATAGAAGTAGTATCTCGTGTCAAACGCTTCAAAATAATATTCGTTAAACATTGATATTAACTGTTGAAAGAATTTATCTGCAAAATATGACTCATCTTCTTCAGCAAGTTTACCGGGAATAGGAATATAGTTGCCTCCCTGCATTGAGGGAGTTGCCGCACTACCTCTTTGATGTTCCCCTCTTGCTCTATTTAGATTATATCGGGCTTCAGGAATAATACTTTTAATTTCAACTATCTCATCGAATACATTAGTAGCCATTCTATTAACTGCGTTAATATAAGATTGGTATGAAGTATATTCCCTTTCCATTAGTTTAAAACGAATAGTTTTTTTATCTATCTTGGGAATATAATATTCTAAAGTAAATGTGTAATTTTTATTTGATGAATTTTTTAAACCATTTAAGAATGATGAATTTTTACCATCATCTAAAATAGCAAATGTGTATGGACCCTCTTCTACGAGGTCACTCTTAATTTCTTCTATAAATGAGGAAATTCTTTTTAGGTAACTATTTCTAACCTTTTCTCTTACTGATGAATCATTCAATACTTCTGATAATTGTTCTTCAATACTTTCTTTAATTTGGGTAGCCATATCGCTATCAACATAGAGTCCTGAAGATTTTTCCCCTTGATAGGCGGCGAGTAAAGAAAGAGGGTCGGCCATTTTTTTCACCATCTCAACTTCTTGTAATAGAGTTTCTTCCTCATTCTTAGTGTAGTCTATGGAAGAGGTTTGTGTATTGTCTCCCCCTTCTTCAGCGTATATAGTTTCTTGTTCCTCCGTATCTACATTTGAACCCCTTGAGAATAAATCTTCATAGGCTTTCGTATCTTTACCTGTTAGGGTAGTAAGGAAGTCACTTGCTAATTTAATCAATGTTACTTGGTCTGCGTATTGAGAAGAAAAGGGTGCTTGATTAAAAGTAACAGTGTATTTGGGTATTTCTAAATTATTAACTTTTCTTAATATAGAAGTAAGAATTTTATCTTCCCATTCTTCCAACCATTCCCTCTCTTCAGGAAAATCTAACTCCACTATTACACTATCAAACTGTTTAAATATTAAATCAGTGGATGCCCAATAATCGTAAATCTTTTTTCTATCGTCTGAATTAGATAATTCATATTTTCTAAAAATTTCCAATTTATTGTTGAGAGATGACATATCACCTTGACCTACTTTAGGTGTAGGTGTTGAGGGTTTTTCAAAAGCCTCTGTAATGTCAAAAAGAAGTTTTTGTATTGCTGGAAATTCCGCAAATATATCATATTTTAAAAACCTACCGAGATTTTTTTGTAGGTTTTCACTATCAGCAATAGACATTCCATCCCAATTTGTTATTGTTGTAAGTTTATTAACTTGAGAGGCTAAGTTATATGAATTGCTTAAAGTAGGGTTCGACCTTGAACTAAACATTTTTTCGTCGTTAATGTAAATATCTTCGAGTGCAGTTCCGAGGTCGGACAGGGCGGCAATAGTTTTTACTTCCTTTGATACAAAGTCCGTAGAAAATAATCTTGAACTTAATTTATTTTCATTACCTGTTCTCATATTTAGAAAATCAATTTTCTCTTTTAATGTATCTAAATTTTTCTCTCCTGTGATGTCAGCCCATTTTACTGCTATCTCATCTATCTCTTCACCGAATTGTTGCTGACTTATAATTTCCATAATACTCACTCTTCTCTATTTAATATACCTATCGCCTCTAAATATTCGTAGGGGTTATATGACATACTTCTTCCTTGCTTTCTACTATTAGTTACAATAATGTAATTACCTAGTGCTTTTATTCTTTTTGGATTTAATGTATTTAATACATCGTAAATTTCCTGAACAATTATATCTTCCACAGGTGCAAATAATTTGCTTATACCTTGTCTTATTTTCTTTTCATAGAGTTCGATATTACTTTTAAGTTCGTTAAAATATTCAGTAGCGTTCTCACTTAATTTTTCAAACTCTTGCAATACAGATAATATATCAGAAATACCTTCTGGGTTGAAAGGTTTTAAGAGAGCGAGCATATTTTTAAATTGTCTACCTTTGATTACAAATGAAGAAGATGCTTCTTCGTCAAGATAAACAAAGTTGTGAGTATTAGGAATTGATGCAATTTCATCAGCATTATTATCACTTATAAGGTCCCGATGATAAATGGCAAGCATTTTTACATATCTATTATTATTTAAAAGAGTTTCAGAATCTGTCATATCAATAGCGTATGCTGTTCTATTTTCGGCTTCACCTTCAAAGGCTGGGGCTTTAGCATTTTTCCACCTTACCCAATCTGCGTACTCATCGGAATCTTCTAAATTTGACCTTTTGACAAAGTAATCTCTTGCGTTATTTTTAGCCGTAATATCTGTTGTAACTATACCTTTTTTCCGAGTTTCCACAACTTCACCCATGCCTCCTTCAGCGGGAATTAGAATAATATTGTAGTCTTCATCAGATTCATCATAAGACATTCTATCATTTTCTAACCTTTTTTTTACAAATTCAGTAACCCAATCTTGTTTGTTTTTATTACTAAGAATATCCCCTGCGCCCTTTGTAGACCTTTGAGAAGTTCTAAATGTAAGATAGTTATTGAATAGTGTTTCTACTGCTGTTTCTCCTTGTGCTGTAAAGAGTTTTTTAATCAATGAATTTTTTACTTGTGAATCGCCACCTATGTAAAATTGAGCAAGAGGTCCTTTAAAATTTGTATCGGTTCGCTTGAGTAGATGGTGGAAAATTGCCATAATTTTAGGAAAGTTTGTAGTTTGTAGTTCGGATTTTAGATATTCCTTATTGATAGTCCTATGGGTTTGTTCGTGTATTTCATCCATCAAATCTAAAAAGTTAACATCCTGATTTGAAGTTTCTATCATTTGGTCTTCGTATGGGGTTTTATCAAGTGATTGCCATTCCGAATCATTAGGTTTAATTGTTTTAACAAGTTTTCTTAATTCAGCGCGAACATTTTTATTTTTTTTAGAGGAGGATGTTCTTCTTGCCACTATCAATAATCCAGATAAAAGTGCCGAAGGGTTTCCCGATAAAAATTCTTCGTATAGTTTCTGTATATTTTCTTTAACCCAAGTTACAGGGTTTCCATCTACAACATCACCGAAGGATTGGTTTTTATCATAGCGTAAATCATAAAACGGTTTATACGATTCAAGTTTCAATCGGTCGTATGTTTTTTGAAGTAGAGCCTTAACCTCTTTTGGTTCATTACCATAATGAGTTATGTCTCCATAGTAGTTTGATTTAGTATCTTCTACTTGAGAGATGAGGTCTTCGATATGTTTTATATTTCCTAAAGACACATTTTTTAACCCATCTAAATATTTAGATGAACCTGTCCATCTGCGAGGGTTCGCTTCTTCACGAACCTTATCTTTAATTGAGTAAACCATCTATATCACTTAAGCATCATATAAGTTGATAGCACACCGGCCAATGCACCTACCAAAGTAGGTAGGGCTTTCTTAATCAAAGCCTTATATCGTGCTTCTTGGACTTCTGTAATAAGTCCCAAGTCTTCTGCTAACTCGACTAAATCTTCTACAATATCAGCCGCATCTTCTAATTTTTCTTCAGTGGTCATAGTAATACCTATTCTGTCTTAGAAGGCATGGGGTATTTATAGTTATTCGTTATCCAATTGATTTTTGAAACAAAACATATCCTCGTAAACTTCATTGTAGGTTCCGATTAATGTATTATAAGCCTCAGCAATTTCTTTTCTAAAATTACGATTAGGTTGGGAATCGGAGTATTTGGTAAGAGTTATTAACTGGTTTATATTTTCAATCAGTTCCTCTAATCTATCTATTCTTAAATCGTTATCTGTAATGCAATCGTCTTCTTTTGCTAATTGTTGTTGGCCGGGTTTTATTCTTCTCTCAGCCTCTAATTTAAATTTTAATTTTTGATTCTCTTTTGCTTCTCTTAACTTTTGTTCTTCAGAAAGAGCGGGGGTATTATCTAACAATACCTCTTTGTCGTTGAGAGTTTTATTACGGACAAAAAGTTTTTTCTGTCCCTTAATAGTTTCTTGCCAACTCATATTAATCACTTAAGTTTTTGCCATCCAGTAATTGCTGTGTTAATAGAAGAAGGTACGGCATAACCTTGTTTATCGGTATGTAACTCTCTTAATTTTCCATAGCCTTCAGGAATATATTTCATTACCGTTTTTTCAAAATTCATTTTTAAAGCAGTACGGTTATCTTGTTCAGATATTTCTATATATTTAGGAAACAGTAAGATAATTTCTTCAAACTCATACACATCCTTTCTATTCGTTTCTTCTAAATGATTGCTAATCGTCTGTCTTAAAGCAGAACCTATTATTTTGCTGGCTCTGGACCTTGCTTTTAATATATTTTTCCAACTCATTTCTTCACTTCCTTTAACTACTCTGTCTCATCTCCATCCCATCATTAACCTTTCACGGTCTGACATAATAAAATCGTTGAGTTCAAAAGGAACCATTGACCCATCGGAGTTGAAAGTTGTTAATACATCTTTATTAGCATCAAAATTTCTATCTTGGCTTAAAAAAGCACTAAGGTTATCTTCTACTGAGTAATAGGATTGAGATATTCTGGCGATAATTTGAACTTTATTTTGTTGTTGGGCAAGTTCCTTCGCTGCAATTTTAGCCTCTCCCAAAGTGTTGTATCTGGTATTTTGTTTTAATATATTTTCCCATTTCATTTCTTCTCACCCGTGACAAAATCTTTCTTAGACTTCTTCTCCTTCTCATCAACCTTCTTCGACTGTTCATCGAACCAAGCATCTAAAGAATTACAACGGGTCATAGTAATCAAACACCTTTATCTTTAATCCAATCGTAGTAGTCTTGGATAGCAGTAGAATTTCCGCCGAGCATAGCAACAACATTATTAGGTATCTTTGCTAATTTATCACCATTGACAGCATAACTAGAGTATTTACTACCCGGATTATATACAGCGTTTCTAACAAATCTCTTTATTGAGTTAGCGAATTGTCTAAAGTCTACTGTTGTTTTTGCTCTATTGCCCATTATAACTCTATTATTTTCAAACTTAAAAGCCCCTCTTGAATACCCACTACCTCCATTAGCAACGGAATTTTCAGTGTCTAATTGTTGTTGTTCATTACATTGTCTCAAAACATCTTGTTCGTATGCCATAGCCCAAGTGTCCATCTGTTGTCTGTATTGTTCAGTTCTAACAGCACCTTCTGGTGGTTCTGGTGGTATTTGTGCTTTCATTAATATATTTTTCCATGTCATTATAATCACCTTAATTTGTTAATTCTCTAAGATTTTTTAGAGTCTGTCTATATTCTCTTTCTTTTGGTCTTCCGGTAGCATCAACAGCATTAGTCAACATATGAATTAAAGATTTAACATCTTCTTCAGTATAAGGGGTGGGGATAGATGGATTTGGGTTTTCTGTATTTGCCTCCCCCATAAAACTTAAAGCCTGTTCCTTAGTACCAGAAAAGGGCATAAGTGCTTGTATGGTTTTTTCTTTTAAATCTTGCTTTAAAATATTTTTCCATTTCATTTTTTTTCACCCCATAGGTTTGACCATAGTTTATGTCTTTCGTAATTTTCTTCCAAGTAGTCAATAACTTCATCTTTCGACGGTGCGTTATAACCTAGACTGTCGGTAAGGTGTTTATAAAGGTTTTCAAATAAACTGTCCTCGGTTATATAAGAATCGAGCATTTCACGCCAATCTAGTTTAAGAATTTCAACCCATTTTTTAACTATGGGTTTTTTCGATACAAAGGAATTAAACATCCTTTGAACTAATGGTCTAATGTTTTTTATTAAAATTTTCATTACTAAATCAACTTTTTCTGGTTCCAAACCTTCGGTCTGTGCTAATTGCTTAATAGTATTTTCAAAATTATTAAGTATCAATTTTAAAACCTCTTCCCTAACAGGTTCTAAAGACAAATCAGTTTCTATCGAATATGCTTGTATTTCTATGGTAAACACCTTTTCAAGAAAGTTTCTTATGTTTTTACCAATTTCATATTCTTCATCATTCCATAAATCCGTAATCGTAATATCATCTAACTCATCCGTAGGGAATTCTTTTATAGAATTAACAAATACCCAAAGACTTTTAGCAACACCCTCCATCATCTCTACTAAATAAGGTTCCATTTTAAATTGCCATTCGTGTGTAGATTCATGGGCTAAGTCCATAGCAGTTTCTTCAACACTTGTAAATTTTTTATTTGAAAGTATAGTTTTGTCATTTATTGGGTCATATAATGCTGTACCACCATGCGGGGTATTGCCAACTTCAATATTAGGTGCAGGTCTATCTCGTTTAACAGGTGTAAATTTAATCTTAAGAATATTATACCAACCCATTGTAATCACTTTATCCTTTTATGTATTCTTTTATCTTTAATTTCAAATCCCATATGTTTCCAAAAAGATTTTGCACTTTCATCTTGCCATGTACCGGATAAAAATTCAACCCCTATTGGTAGGTTTGCTAATAACATGTCATACATTTTTTTACTAACACCTTTACCCCTTGCAGATTTATTTACATATATATCCTGAATTATAGCAGTTTTCATTTTTTCAATTAAAAGTGGTAGATGAGCGCAATATAAATATGCTATGGGTGGACCACCATTTTGACGAACCATTACATCCGTTTCATAGGGCAGGGCATCCACT
>TARA_R110001592_G_scaffold47241_1_pt1 | contig 12352 bp, 8 predicted proteins | sample TARA_R110001592 | Tara Oceans TARA_R110001592 (sample SAMEA4398387) | marine metagenome | biome: Polar Biome; feature: [SRF] surface water layer (ENVO:00010504); material: water (ENVO:00002006), including particulate matter (ENVO:01000060) such as... | depth 5 m
ATCTGCATCTGTTATTGCGTAACCTGCGTTAGAACCAAAGAAACAGTTATTTATTCCTGTTGTTGTGCTTCTACCTGCTTCATAACCTACTGCTGTAGAGTTAGTCGCTGTTGATAAGTTTTGAGTTATTAGCGCATTTCTTCCTATGGCAACTGTTCTACTTCCGCCTTGGTCGGAAGCTAAAGCGGAATATCCTAATGCAACATTGTAGTCTCCAGTACTCATTGCAGTACCTGCCTCATCACCTACAAGAACATTATAATCACCACCACTTGCAATGCTGTTACCTGCGTTAGCACCGAATCGGACGTTAGAGATTCCTGCGGTTAGGGTGGATAGAGAGCCGTCTGAGGCTATGCGGAAGCGTTCTGTTGGGGTAGCACTTGGAGCAGAGGTTGCAAATATTAAATTATGGTCGTTTGAACTTGATTGTACTTTCGCCTCAATGTAAGTTCCGCGAGTAGTTGCATTTGTTCCTGACATCCAAAGGCGAGAGGCTGTGTTAGCAGTACCACTTTCGTTTACTAATGACAAAACTTGTGTTGTATTACCTGCTGATGTATCTGTTACAGTTAGGTTTCCATTAGGAATCGAGACGTTCCTATCGGGCGCTATAGTTAAGGCTCTTGTTTGTGTGCCTCCAGAGTCTGTAGTCTGCCAAGCGAAACCAGTATCGTTACCTGTAGAAAAAGTTATTAAATCTGCGCCTGCTCCAGTAATGTTGGAAATAGTTTGCGAAAAAGAAATACCACTGTGAGTACCGCTTCTAGATACGGTTGTTATCGGACTAGTTGTCCCTGAATCTACAGTCAAACTATTAGCAGTCAAAGCATCAAAGTTACCATCAGCACCACCCTCAACTCTCTGCCATACAGTACCATTGAAGATAGCCCAATCACCTATACCCCAATTAGTAATACCGTTGAGATTAGTTGTGCCTGCTACACTGACGATATAAAACTCGCCATTAGTACCTGTACTAGAGGCTAAACTAGGAGAGTTTGTACTTGCATTCCAGCTACCTTGAAAGTCTAAGCCAGTAAAGATTTCACCGTTGAGGATTAAATCACCTTCAATAGTTAAATCGTTAAATGTTGGATTGCGGCCAAAGACTCCACCGTTTTGTTTAATGCTCATAATATATTCCTACGTAATTTAGTTTATTTTGCAACCCAACCAGTATTGCCTGATCCTGATTCTTTTACATACAAAGTGGTATTTGAACCACCATTAGTTCTTAAAAATAACGATCCTACTGTAGCAGTTACCGCACCTTCAGGAGAACCTGTACCACTGTAGATCAACGCTAGAGCAGTAGCACTTGTTACAGCCGCAGGAAGTCCATTAGAATCAAAGGACAATAGCTTGTTAGCCCTGTCAGCCTTTAACGGTAGTTCCATTGGTTGAGCAACACTACTTATGTAATGCGGAACATCAACATCTTTCATGTGAATGCTACGGTCAATCGTGTTCTCGTTCTGTACTGCACCTATGTACATCTTGTCAAAATCAGAATTAACATCTGATGCAAGGAAGTCACCACTATTTTGGTAATTAGTCGTCCTTGTTAATGGCATATCTAATACAAGACTTACAACTTGACCTGCTGTAACTCCACCACTTATATCGACAGTCCCACCAGTAACAGTGCCAACATTGTTAACAGTATATCCAGAAGTTAACAGGGTACCATTTTTGTAAACAGCCATGTCGGTAGATGCAAGAACCCTGAATGTGTAGGTAAAACTTGTCTGTGCGCTACCTCCACTATCTTGAGCAGTAATGTCATTTCTTGTTACTAACGCCGATACGGTCATTATTTTGTCCTATATTTAATTTGCCAATTATACTATTTTATGATTTATAAATCATTCAGATTATTTTTCTAAATTACGTAATGCTTCAGAAAGTGCTTCATTAGCTATTCTAGCGGCATCTAAATTTTGGTCATCGTAATCGCGTAACACTTTTTCTTTTTCTTTGCCGCTCATTCCTAAGTCTTCTCTTGCTATCCTTCTTAATTTGTTAGTGTTTGCAATGCGTTTGCCTTGTGCTTTAATAATAGGCGTAACAGAAATTAATGCTTCATTTTCCTGCCTATATTCTTCAAGCCGATCATCTTTAAATATTTTTAATCCATTTTGAACTTCTGTTGCTAATTTTTGAGTATCACTAAACTGTTGCAAACTATTAGACATATATCCAGTAGGATACCTCATGGTAAATGCCCTAACTAAAGGTATGTCAACAGGACTTGTTGGGTCTTCTGGAAACTCTTCTCCATTCCATTCTTTTACTTTTTTGATTAAAATGTCACCTGCATCTGTAAGGTAAGGCCCAGATGTTGCAAATGTTCCCCTAATAAGATTGTCTATTTTAGCAGGAGAATATTTAAACACCTTGCCTAACTCTTGAGCAGTCAATGATGTGCCAGCAGTCTTTCTTTCTTCTGGAGGAAGTTCATCCATCCATGGTGAATAAATAGGTCTGCCTTGGAAAAAATTATAATTAGTAACTTGCTCAACAGCAGTTTTAATCGGGCTAGGAAAAACAGCACTTGGATCATAAACAGGACTAACTGCGGTAACTACACCCCTACTTAAACCAAAAAACATATCTGCAAAACCAGTTTCATTTTCAGAGTCTGCCCATATCATAGCTCGCTCTACTGAACTACCAAATACAAAACCTACAGTAAAAGGCTTTGGATATCTAGCCCATGTGTCTCCTACCTTAAATACCCAAAACATATCTCGTTGCCATTCAGGTATTTCTAAATATTCTTTCTTTTCTTCTTCTGGAGCGGCATGCAAGTAATACCCTGTAATCATAATCTGCGGGATAGTAATCGTACCAGCGGCATACATTATCATTGCTTTAGGGTTTTTTCTAAAAGCGCGAATAAATTTGTTTGAGCCTTGTACACCAGCATTAAAGAATGGCACATATCTATTTATTTCTTTACTCGCACGACCTCCTCTAGCAAAATCTATACTTGCATCTCTTGCTTCCATAGCGCTTTCAGCATCCGTCATTCCTTTTCTTTTAGCCGCGTTATAAACTCCTATTCGCACACTTTGCTCAATAACAGCACCAATGTCTTGTGGTAAATTTAATGGGTTCTTTAGATATCTTTTTAGCTTACCCTCTTCTTTGAAAATCTCTGTATAAGCATTTTGAACACCTTTGTCAGACATATTCATGTAACTGTTGAATGATGCCCCTGAAGCTCGCCACCTTTCATACAAGTCGTTCTTGCCAATTCGAGCGGTTAATCCTTTTACTACGTCAATAACATTTGGCCTAGCTTCACTTAATACATAAGATCCATGCACATCTCTAATAAAGTTTCTAGCCATAAACTCTGGAACAATAGTTGCACCAGTACGCAAAATACTTGCAGGTCTACTTAACAGCCACCCAAGACCTGTGATTTCTTGTGGATGCATAGATGTCATTGCGGCAACAAGAGATGGATGCACGTTGTAAGATTTTTTTTCCCCATCTACTAAAACTGTAATTGGAGGTATTTTTTTTCCTGTTTTTGGGTCTTTTGCCATCCCAACGTCTGGATTATAGGCACTAATGTATTCAGGCATGACATCTGCAAGATCCACTAACTGATTAGCTACACGGTTCTGATAGGCAATGTCAGTAATCCTCATAGTGTTTCTTATGATAGATTCTATTGGGTCAACAATTTCTTTGTCGCTACCTTCTATTTTTTTAATTACTTGCCCTAACTTTTTACCAGCAAACGTAGTGCCTGCTTTTACCTGCAATCCTTGCAGTCCTGCTGTTTCACCATACTCCTCATCCATAACTCTTTGGAAAGGAATGTAGTTAGGATTTTCTGCTTTGATTGTATCGTATTTATCTTTTGACATAACACCAAAAGACACTAGCATTTGTAGCATTCTGTCTTGGTAGTCGTATATCTCTTGTGCAGAAGTGTCTAACAATACAATGTCTTCACCATATTTTTCATTAATTCTAGCTAAATCTTTAATAGACTTTTCTTTTTGCTTTTCAGTAATTTCTACATCATCCCTATCTTTTAGGTCTAGGGCATACCTACGCGCAATTAAGTAATCAATTAAGTCTTTTTTTCTCTTTTTTGGATCAGGCTCAATACGCATAGCGTTAAAGTCAAAATCGTTTAATATAGACTTTAATCCTTTTCCTGTCTCGATTAACTCTCCCTCTTCATTTAAAACAGTTGTTCCGTTGTTAAGTGAACTAAGGGCCATCCCTGTTACACCAGCATACAAGCGCACACTGCTTTCTAAAAAGTTGTCTTTGCCTCTCTTTGCCGCTTCTTTTGCAACATCTACCAACGCACCTAAATCGTCAATCCACTTATAGTATTCTTCATTAAAAATGCTTTGATCTGCCGAAATGGTATCTGGTTCTTGACCAGCACTTAATTGATCTTGTTGTGCGCTAGTTGTAATGTCAGGCGCAGGGTTGTCTATATTTTCAATAGATTCTTCTATGGCTTGGTCTACAGTTATTTCTACGCCTTCATCTGTTAAAGGAGTGTCATCAACAGTAAGCTGGTCATCAACTAACGCGTCTTGCTCTAAAGAAGTTAACTGATCTACTGATTTCTTAGCGTCTTCAAGAGCCATTCCCTTGCGAACCAATAAATTAACTGCCGCTGATGCCCCTGCTTTTGTACCACCCATGGTCATAATTAAACCAGACTCAAGCAACAACTGCTCTGCATTAGGCGTTATGCCTTCTAGTACGTCAGCCATTGTGTAGCCTTCAGTCAGGGCTAAATCAACAGACTCTCGCAGAATGTCAGCAACTCTTTCCTCACCTAGTTCCATTAACATGCCATTCCAGCCAGCCCTAGTAAATACCTCTGACATGCGAGCATTAGGCTTAATTAGCTGATACGCTTTGTATAGATTGTTTTTTAAATTGGCAGGAAGTTTATTGATGCTAGTAATCGCACCACTTGCAAGAGCGACTTTACCTTTTTGGAAACGCACAGATTTACTTAACTTTGATGCTACAGCTAAACCTGACAACTCAGCCGCAATTTCAGCACTAACATATCCGTATGCTTTTAATGCACTAATTGCAGGAGATTCTTTTGCTTCACGAAATATAAGTTGTCCTGTTTCAGAAACTTCAAGTCCCTGAGAAAGTCTAATGTTACCGTATGCTTTATACCCTTGTACTGGCATAAGCATAGCACTTTGCGTTGCAACTCTTGTTGTTGCTCCAGCTACTCGCGCTAACACACGACTTTTAACAAGATCTTGAGTCGTTTTAACAGCCGCTGTTTGAACGCTTTTGCCTACACCGCCTGTAGCCGCAAACTCTGCCATAAACGCAGGAATCTGCTCTCCATAATACCTAAATTTTCCGCCAAAGGTCATTCCTCTAACTTCCATTTCTATAGATTTGTCTAGCCATTTATCTAGGTATTTCTTGCCTTCCTCAGAAACGTCTTCTCCATCACGAATCTTATTTGATATACGCAACAAAGCAACAGCTTCAGCACCTTGAACAATACCACCAGCAGGTAAAATTTGCGACCAATCTATAAAATCACCAATTTCACCAATATCAATAGGATTGTTTAACCACATATCTACAGTGTGTTTAGGATATCTTGACCGAGCTAATTCAATAGTTTTATTTCTTTCTTCTTCTCTTTCTTCAATTAATGGGAGACCATTTTCTTCTGTAGAATTAAAAGTAATTGCATTATTAATAGATGCTTCATTTTGTTGCATAACACTAGGGCCAATATTTTCAAAAAATATTTCACCTGTTTCTTCTGGGACATCAATAGCTATGCGGTCTTCGGTATCAACGCTCTGTATAAAACGTGCAACAGCATCGTTCATAACCTGATCTGACGCTTCATCAGGGAATTCTAAGACACGACCATCTGCTAACTCTGCATATTTTGGCATTAAATTACCTTATTAAATCCTATTACCTTGAGCATCAAACTTAATAATAACGGCTCCAGCAGAAGGTGTGGCCTGTGTTCTGCTTAAAACATCTCGAATGCTTTCTTTAGATCGTTGTCGCTCTTCCTCTATTACTTCTGTAGATGTAGATAGTGCATACTTTGACCATAAGTCTCTCTGATCTTCCTTACTTAAAGGTTTTCCTATTTCTTCTGCACTTTCCATTTCAGCCTGCACAATATCAAAAACTCTTGCTCTAACAACATTTCTTAGTTCTGAAGGGGTGTTTTCAACAATAATGTTATTTGCCTTATAATAACTTAAGCCTATCATAGAAAGTGCGCCTGCTTTTTTAGCGGCTGTTAAATTACGCATTTCCCTATTAAGTTTTAATTCATCATCTCTATTTAAATTTCCAACAGTTCTTTGTTCTTTAATAAATTCGTCAATAGACTGTACGCCTTCTAAATAGTCAGCATTGTTTGCTTGCAATGACAAGTCAGCATTAAGACTATATATTCGGTCGATAATCTCTCCATAAACGCTATTATTTGTTGTAGCATTTAAAGCTTTTTTAGAATTTACATATCTTCGTAAAATGCTTGCTTGTTCTGTTTTAATTTCTCCATTTAGTTCTTTAGTATTAATGTAAACCAGTTTTTCTTCTTCATTTATATCGTCTTGTAATACATATTCAGAAATATTTTGATAGTTAGCAACTTGTTCAATTCTTTGTCCTAAAGTATTCTGTGCAACTAATTTACTAATTAAATCCTTGTAATCTTTAGCTTCAGACTCTATTGCCGAAATAATTGTCTTACGTTCTTGCTCATTAACTGCAATCTTTTTTTGTGGATTTTCTGGATCAGCAACTTTTAAAACAGTTTGTTTTTTTAAGTCTTTTATAAAAGAATCTAATTTTGATATCTTTTCAACATCATCGACTATTTCTTCATTGTTAATAATACCTCGCCTAACTTCGCCTACAGCCACAGTTAAACGTAATTGAGACATTCTTTTTTCTTTTGTTTTGTAATATTCCGCAAGATTAATAACGTCCTCGCCAGCTTCTTTAGCCGCAAGATCTTCATCTTGTATAGATTTTGCTAAATCATTTAGCATACCTTCAGCGGCAAGAATACTTTGTTGATTCTCGTAAACAACACCAGCTTTAGCCGATTCAGTTTTTGCATTAGCAATTCTAATTTTGTTTTGTTCTTTTAATATTGAATTACTTGCTGTAGTAAAAGTTCTTTTAAAAAAAGCATCTACTTTTAATTTAGCTTCTGGTGTTAATTTAGCAGATAATCCTTGATATCCTTCTGTTGCTAATTTAGTAAAAGTTTCTATATCAGCAGAATTTTCTTTTTGTAATCTATCAACTAAATCAAATGTATCGTTTTGCACACCGACAGCATATTGTAAGTCAGCTTGTCTTTTAATTTTTTCATATCGAATTTGAGCTTCTCTATTAAATACCTCAGATCCAAAACCTTTACGAGTAGGAACTTCGCCAAAAACTTTTTGACCTTCTTCGTCTACAGTAATAGCTTGTTCTACAGCTTCTTGTGCTTGAGCAGGAGCCAGTTCTTCAGCTTTAGCTCTTCCAAACTGTTCAGCAACACCAGCTACAGTAGCCCCTAATCCAGCTAGAGCTTGCATACGTCTAGCCGCAGAGTCATCTACCCCAGTAGGGCGAAACTGTCCATAAGCTTCAATACGTTGTTGTCTAGGTCGTCTAGCCATTACTACACCTTATTTGCTTGGTAAGTTTGATAGCCTTGCGCTATACTACCAGCACTACTTAATAGTGTTGATGCCGCCCCAATATTGGCAGTTCCTCTAGCCATTTTAGCTTGTCTTCGTGTTTGTGCTCTTGATAATCTTTCGGACAATCCAATTATTCCTTCACTTGTGCCTATTTGTTTAGCACTTTCTAACGCAATACTAGCAGGAGTACCTTCAGCAACTAAACCAGATGTAGACATTCCAACAATGTTAGATGCAAGAACTTTATTTAATTCGCGTCTTCTTTCTAGTTCACGCCCTTCAGCCGCAATCTTTTCTTGCCTAGCTTGCTCTTCTAATGCTTCTTCTTGAGCCTTGCCAGCTTCCACTTGACCGTAAACATTTAATGCTGTTCCTGCCGCAAGAACAGCCGCTGTAATTGCAAAAGTCATCTAAATATCCTCTGGCTCTAACAAAGCCTTTTCTATCTCGTCTATATCAGTTAAGTGTGTAGGGTGATATGTAATCCATACACAGTCTGTTTCAGCGTATATAACACGCTTAGTTTGTGGAATAGTTTCTCCCATAAATGGAGCTTCTATATCCAAGTTACCAAATTGGCTAGACACCTTACATCTACCCTTTACCACCATGTACAAGTGTGTCGTCTTGTGTAACGCTCCTACCAAACATACGCCAGCAGGAATAAACAACTCTCTTGCATATAAGCCATCACTAAAATGATGCTTTACTTCTAGCTCTACAGTATCGCCTTTTAACATCAATGACTGTAGTTTTAATATGTCATCTTGTTTTACTACTTGATTTAAGATGATTCAACCTCGTACTCTATTGCTTGTATATGGAACGGTGTAGGATCAGGTATTGTAATCTCTGGTTGTACCTCAATGTTCCATCCGTTGCCACCATTGTTATCCTGTATGATACCAGTTTGTTCAGGTAAGTTAGAGTCTAATGGTGTGTTAGCCGCATCACCAAACTGCCTAATAGGAACAGGGTTGCCATCAATCTGAACACCAGAACTTTTATACACTCTTAGGTTCATACGAGTTATTTTCTTTTCTCGCATTTGATTTTGACCAGCAGGGCCAGACGTATTCAAAGGCATACCTTTTATTTTAGGTGTAAAGTTAAATCCTATTTCTACGTCAATAACACCTGTGGCTGGATCTTGCTCAAGAATAAATGCTTTTTCCGAATCAGTTAATATAATGAATCCACCTGATTGCACTACTCGTTTATCTAATGTAACCCCTCTTGCAATTACACTGACTGTTTCTCCATCTAAATGAGTGCTGGCTAGGTATAAATTATTATTAATTATACTTGTGCTACTTAAAAGCCGAACAGATAAATCTAATAAGTAATCAAAGTCCCACTTTTCTACTGTGTAAGTTGTAGTAGTATCAGTAGTTCTTTTATTAACTAAAAACAAATCATTGTTAACCACAGATACCGACACGGTTTTAATAGGGTAAGCAGTCCCAGTATCACCATTAATCCACTTGGTAAAGCCATTGATGTCTTGTGACCTAAGTGTGTTTAACACGCTAGAAGTTCCATCTTGGTTAACAATAAATACCCAGTTAGCATCTTCAGACAATGAGCCAGATAACACGCCTACATCAGCAGGAGTATCAATAAGATGTGAAGACAACACAGATATGTCTGTACTGTTATAAGCATCTTCATTGTAGTTATACAGGAAAGATCGTAGTGTTCTACCATTCTGATCTACAAACAGCGTAGCCCCATCTACAGACTTAACTTCTAAGTATGAAGCTCCATGTTGTGTTTGTGACTGTACGGAAATGTCAGAAGGTGTACTACCATTGACTACAAACTCAGCACCAGCAGTAAACACTTGTAAACCACGATCAGGGTTAATATCTATTATCTCTGTTAGTTGGCGAGAAGATATTGTAATAAATATACCTTCATCATCATCACCTTCTTCTGTAAAGAAATCAAAGAATGATCCAGACCTAGATGCAAACAAACTTTGTAGTTTAGACTTTGTACCACCAAACCATAATCGTCCAGCATGAAACGCGGCAGTTTTGGGATAGCCTCTTGTGTCAGACCAAACATTTTCTTTACGTGGAACGCCTTGAGTAACTAATGCAAATGTTACTTCATTAGCGGTGCCGCCACTATCTGATGTTGCAAAGCCAGAAAACAACTCAAACACTTTTGTAGATTCGCCAGAAATAGTTATAGTGTACTGAGCTGTTCCTGTTCTAGATACAGACACGCCTGTATCGCCAAAGATAGGCATTTCTTGTAAATTCTTTTCTATATTGAATGCAGAAGATGATCTTTCATTAGCAGAACTATCGCCAGCAAAAGTAATGTTTTTACTTAGTACTCCTTCAACATCTATTTGAAATCTGTCTCCTGTTTCAAAATGCCCTAAAGTCATGGTTGTAACATAGCTTGTAGGAGTAGGGCTAGACGCATCGTTATAATCAAATTGCGGAACATTTAAAAAAGGAATGTCGTCAATAGTAAACGTAGTTGTACTTGTGTTTATAATTCTTTTAGGAGCGTGATCCTCATGGAACATTAGCATAACATTTTCTGTTTGCACATCACGTACATCTGCGACTTCTGTAGACTTAAAAGGTAACGGTAAATGAGCTACAGCAACAAAATTAAATGTTTGATCTGTTACTCTATATATAGCCATATTGCCATAAGAAGGAGATGTATCAGCACCTCCAGTAATAACGCATAAATAATGTCTGTCTGTCTCAATGCTAAAGTCAAATGTCTTAACGTCAGAAGCATCTGATGTTGCATAAAGAACATTAAACTCACTAAGCTGAATTTTTAAAGTCCCTAAGTCGCCAGTGTCACCAGTTCTTATTATTCTAAAATATTTAGCAGTAGAAAGATTAGATAATTTAATTCGTATAGACTGTGCTTCTGCTGTTACAGTCAAAGTCTTTGCTGTAGACCAACTTGAATTGTCAGAAGAAGTTTGTATTTTAAATGCGCCAGATCCAGTGCCGCTCAACTTAATGTCTTTAACATCAATAAACTTACCTAAAGAGCTTTGCCCAGCAATATTGTAAAAAGCTACAATGTAATCAGCTTCAGACCCAGTGCCTAAATCCTCAATGCTAGTTGTTGTAAGTCCTACGGTCGCAGGATTAAAGTCATTAATATTAGCTACTGTACCGCCTTCTGGCATAGACGCAGTAATCTCTGAGCTAATAAAAGGTTTGATTATTTTTTCTGCTAGGTCAACGTGCTGTGTTCCTGCTCTGCGCTTTAACCCACCCTGCGGTACGATTAAAACATTCTCAGCAGTCTCCATACCCTGATAGTATTGGTCAAGGTCTACACGCCCTTTTAACAATGGCGATAATTCTCCGCTTACAAAAGAGCTTTGTAAAAACTTTGACTTCGCCATAACTAAAACCTTACATCAACAAAGGGACGATCTACTATAGGAGTTGTTGGATATTGTTGTGCATCTGTAAATCTAGCCATACGAGAAGCATTTAGATACTGTCCTGCGTTTGCTTCCATAGATGCGGCACTGTCTCGAATAGATGGTGCAAAATCCATAGCAAGTTTGTATTCAATCATCTTGCTAAAGTAAACAGGCCATTCGGATTCGGGTGCATTGTAAATGTAATCAGCATACAACGCGCTTTTAGTATTTGCATACAGCTTATCGCCATATAAAGAATAAGGTACTTGCGGATTAATCTTAATAAGAAAGAGTAAATCAGAAGGTAGTTGGTAGATAGAACTCCACTCAGTGCCTACTGGATCTCCTGCTGTTAAATCTAGTTGTGCTTTTTTCTTTGCGAAACCCCAGCGATACTTGGTTAGCTCGCTTTGTACAATATTGTCATACAAATTATTAGCAACAGTTTGTGCGCGAGAATTGCCTGTTAAAGATGTGATAGGCAGATCACCAATTAAAATTAAAGCATTAGAGATTAGCTGGATTTTAGTTGCCATGATAGACCTTTATGTGGAAAGAAAGGGGGGACGAACCCCCCAATCAGTTTAACAGTTATGCAGTGATAACAGTACCAGCCGCCATAACAACAGTAGTTCCGTTGTTAGACTCAACGTATGAAATACGTCCAGTTGGAGTGCTACCAGTAGTACCAATAACAATCATTGCATCGCCAGCATTTAACTCATCTTTTGCGCTAGCAAAGTAGTTTGTATCGGCAACAACAGCAGAAGTTGCATCCGCAGTTGAGTATTGCCAAGTGCTTCCACCTGTTCCTGAACCGCCAATGCGGCATAAACCTGATCTTGCAAAAGCCATAATAATTCTCCTTAAACAGTTTGATCGTATTGAACTTCAATTAGACCGCTAACATCGCGCACAACAGCTCCAGCTTTCAACATTCCGTTACACAAGAATGAAGTTCGCTCTGGCACGTAATCAACAGAAGTCTTCATATCAATACCAATAGCAAGGCCAACAGCATCACGATGGAAGAAATATGAACTAACAATGTTAGAAGCAACAGTCAAACCACCTTCAGAACGATCATCAAGAACAACAAAAGTAAATCCAGCTAGGGTGTTAATGTCGCCAGTTACAAGTGCTTTTACACTTTGAAAATCAGAAGATGTTGCTTTATCATCATCAAGAAGACCACCCAATCCTTTTGCGTTAATTGCCGCAAACA
>TARA_R110001592_G_scaffold61158_12_pt1 | contig 12352 bp, 12 predicted proteins | sample TARA_R110001592 | Tara Oceans TARA_R110001592 (sample SAMEA4398387) | marine metagenome | biome: Polar Biome; feature: [SRF] surface water layer (ENVO:00010504); material: water (ENVO:00002006), including particulate matter (ENVO:01000060) such as... | depth 5 m
CAGAGCGTTGTAACCGGCGTCGAATCCAAATCGGCCCCAGACCGGTAAGTGTAACGCTTTGCGTTGCCTGCGGCCAGTGTGTTGCCGCGCTTAGTTTTTACGTTTGATACTTAGTTTGATGTTTAGTGACTTATTGAGTAGTTCTGCTTCGTCTTCTAGATCTGCGGCAATGAGAGGGTTGATGCTTAGCCAGTCGTCGGGAATGGAGAGGGTAAGTTCCTCTGCCCCTGTGCTAGTTAGGTTAATGCCTTCTGGGAGTTTTTTAGGTTGCCGGCGTCGATATAAAATACAGGCTAAGCGAAGCACGCAAATTAATGGCCAATCAGCGGTTACTCCGTACGTCAGAGTGCTGGGCTGTTTGGGTTTGCGGCGATGGTTGGCTACTAAAAAGCTGAGCCGCGCTTGTTCTTGCCGTGAAAATCCGGGCATGTCTGCATTGCCGAGAATATAAGCACCATGTTTATGATAACCGCCATGCGCTATGGCAAGACCGAGTTCGTGGAGTTGTGCTGCCCAGCGCAGTAACGGTTCTGCCTCGTGTTGAGGGGTGCTTATTTGATCGGCGAGACTGGGCAGGAGCCTTGCGCATAAATCGGCAATGCGATTGCCTTGGGCGCTGTCGATGCCGTATTGAACAATAAACTGATTAATGGTGTCTTCGCGTTTGTCTCGGTGATGCAGTCGGCCGGCGAGGTCGTGGATAATGCCTTCCCTAATGGCGTAGGCCGAGACGTGTAAGCCTTGCATGTCCAGTTCTTGGAAGATGGCGTAAAGCACGGCAAAACCGCCAATGAAGACCTCTTTGCGATCATCGCTGAGGCCGGGAATGCTGAGGTTGCGGCTTGTGTCAGTGGCTAGCAATTGATCTTTAAGCTTTTCCAAACCCTCTGCAGAGATATAGCCAGCGTCGCTGAACTTTTGCTCTGAAAGTATTTTGCCTATGCTACGAATTGTGCCTGAGGAGCCGACGGCTTCGTCCCATTGGTCGCGAAAGGGTTCTACGTAGGGGCCAATCATTTGCCTAGCGGCATTAACCGCCTTTTTAAACGCTTTTTCGCTGATGTCGCCGTTTTTGAAATAGCGCATACTGAAGGTGACACAACCCATGGGTAGGCTTTCGAGTTGGCGCGGCGTGTTAGTGCCAATGACCAGTTCGGTGGAACCACCACCGATATCAATGACGAGGCGGCGTTGTTTTTCTGGGGCAAAGTCATTGGCGACGCCAAGGTATACAAGGCGAGCTTCCTCGGTGCCAGATATAATGTTGATAGGCAGTCCCAGTACAGCTTCCGCTTTGGCCATAAACTCGTTGGCGTTGGTAGCTGCGCGCAGGGTGTTGGTACCCACGATGCGAATTTGTCTGCGCGGCACGCCCCGTAGGCGATCGGCCATTTTTGTGAGGCTTTCGAGCGCGCGAATTTGTGCATCTTCGCTTAGGCAGCCATCATCATCTAAGCCGGCCGCGAGCCTAACCATGTCTTTATGGCGGTCTATGACACGGAGCTTGCCCTCTTGAAAGCTGGCAATGAGTAGGTGGAAACTGTTCGAGCCCAAATCTAGGGCCGCGTAAGAGTCGCAATTTTGAGCCATTTAGTAAAAATTCCTTGATGGGGGTTTAGTGTATCGGCTGGGCAGGTCAAAATCGACAGCTTAAAGATGTCATATTAGTGACATCATAATTTATTAAGCTGATAGGTGGTTTTTATTAGATTTTTAAGTGGAAAGGGTTGGTGATGAGCGGGCAGAGCGAAGTAACAACGTGGATTGCTAAAGAACTGAGTTGGCTATCGTTTAATGAGCGAGTTTTGCAGGAGGCAGAAGATCCTGAGGTGCCTGTTATTCAGCGTATTCGCTACTTAGGTATTTTCTCAAATAACCTTGATGAGTTTTTCCGTGTGCGGGTTGCTGACGTGCGGCGTTTGGCGGCGTTCTCGCCACCGTCAAAACAAGATGAGTACAAGGCACTGTTGGAAGAAATTCGGCAGATGGTGATGAAGTTACAGCATCGCTTTGATGCTGTGTACCAAGAAAACTTAAAGGAGTTGCGGCGTCGCAAGATTTATTTGGTTAGTGAGCGCCAGTTAGATGAGACCCAAACTAAGTTTGTGCGAGAGTATTTTCATTCGCATATTCAGCAAGAGTTAGTACCGATCATTTTAGATGATGCTAACCCGATTCCGGAGCTCAATGATGCTTCGATTTATCTGGCTATTAAGTTGAGTAGCGAGCAGCAAACTCGTTTCGCACTGCTTGAAATCCCCACTGTCAGATTAGATCGCTTTATTCGTATTCCCGGCCGCAAAGGCAAGCATGGCAAGGTACTTATTGCCTTAGAAAATATGATTCGCGTGTGTTTGCCAGAGGTCTTCCGCGGCATTTTCCCTATGGGTGAGACAGCGGCATATACTCTAAAGCTAACACGAGACGCAGACTTAGAATTGGGTGAAGAGGTCACGCACACCTTTGTAGAAAAAATGACCCAAAGCCTGAAGCGCCGGAAGAAGGGCGATCCGGTGCGCTTTGTTTACGACGGCGCCATGCCTAAGGATCTGCTCGAATATTTGGTGAAGCGTTTGGGCTTAGGACGCTTGGATTCTATGATTCCGGGCGGGCGTTACCATAACTCTAAAGACTTTATGAGTTTTCCAAATTTGGGGCCCGCGTATCTGGATAATAAGCATCTGCCTGTGATCCCGGTGCCGGCGATTGATCAGGCGGAAAATATTCTTAGCTGCTTGCGTGAGCAAGACATATTGCTGCATTACCCATACCATAGTTTTAATTATCTCACCGACCTGCTCAAGACTGCGGCGATTGATCCCGCAGTAAAAACCATTAAAGCCAGTCTTTATCGCGTAGCCTCGAACTCGCATGTGGTCGATGCCTTATTGAATGCGGTGGCTAATCACAAAGAAGTGACAGTGGTCGTTGAATTGCAGGCACGTTTTGACGAGGCCGCAAATATCGCCTTGTCGCAGCGTCTTACGGATGGTGGCGTGAATGTGATACTGGGTGTGCCTGGGCTAAAAGTGCACAGCAAGTTAATTTCGATTGTGCGTCAGGAAGGCAGTGTTCAAAAATACTACTCCCATATTGGCACAGGCAATTTTAATGAGAAGACGGCCAAGGTTTACACTGATTTCAGTTTGTTGACCTATGATCAGGCCTTAGGCGATGAGGTTGCAAAAGTATTTGATTTTATTGCCTACAACTACAAGCGTCATGAGTTTAAACATCTTGGGGTGTCTCCGCTTAATAGCCGCGAGCGTTTGCTGGGCTTGGTTGAAACCGAGATTCGCAATGCTAAAAAAGGGCGTGAATGCGGTATTACGCTGAAATGTAATAATTTGGTTGATCGTGAGCTGATTGATAAGTTGTACAAGGCTAGTTCGGTTGGCGTGCCGGTGCGCTTGATTGTCCGAGGCATGTGTTCATTGGTGCCCGGGGTTAAAGGGCTTAGTGACAATATTGAAGCGATTAGTATTGTGGATGGGTTTTTAGAGCACCCTCGTGTCTATATATTCCGCAATGCCGGTGAGCCGCGCTACTTTATTTCGTCTGCAGACTTAATGACGCGAAATATTGATTTTAGGGTTGAAGTGACTTGCCCTATTTATAGCAAGTCCTTGCAGCACACCTTGCAGTCTATTATAGATTTGCAGTGGGCTGATAATGTGAAGGCGAGAATACTTGATGCGTCACAGAGTAATGTCTTTAAGCCTAGAAAGAAGAGTGCGGCAAGAATTCGTTCACAGTTATTAACGCACAAGTTTTTGAGTACAGGTAAATTACCGCGCATGGCAAAGCTGGAATACCGGCCGCGATCGAAGCCGAAACCGGTGAAAGTGAAGGCGAAAACCAAGACGAAGAAATAGCGCCTTTACCTACTGAGAAATAATCAGCAGTTCGCCGCTTAGCTTTTTAGGGCTGCTTATTTCTCGTGATACCAAGGTCGCGCCAAAGGCTTTTTGGCAGCGTTTTGCCAGTTTGTGAAACGGTGGTCTGCCCGGATCGGCAATGATGATTGTGCTAACACCGGCATCGCGAGCGGCGGTTATAGCTGAAAACAAAGGTTTTACCAAACTATCCCAAAAGCAGATGTCGCCACCTAGCATAAGGCTATGGCCTTTTAGGTCTGCCGGCTTCAGGTGTTCGTAGCGCGCGGTTCGTGTGGAAATTTTAACGTCATTCAACAATGCGTGAGCATCTAGGTAGGGAAAGACGTGTTCGTCTGCATCTACTGCGGTGACTTTTGCTTTAAATTGCTGCGCGCAAGAAATCCCTAGAATTCCCCATCCGCAGCCGATCTCGGTGATCTTGGCTTTTTTCTTGGGTGGGTTTTCTAACAGGTAATCCATTATCAGAAAAGATGATCCCCAGACTTGGTAGCCATGTATTTCTGGCCCAGGTAATGCTCTTTGCATGCGGCGAATAAGCTTATGTTTTTTCTTTAAAATGAGTACGTCGTTAACGATGCTGATATCTTTTAATGCCGGATGCGCGGTCATTGTTTGCTAGTGTCCTATGTCGCAGATGACGAGTTAGCGGAATTGCTTGGGGCGGATAATGTTGGAGAGTTTTGCGCTGTCGGCTCTAAGTTGATCCCAGTACTCGATGTTTATTTCGAGTTCCAAAAAAGTACAGGTGCCAACATTGCCGATCTTGCCGTCATATAAATAATTCGCCAAATCTGCGAGGGCGGGGTTGTGACCAATAATCAGGGCGCTGCCTTTTGATTGTGGCAGCTCTTTTAACCAAGCGAGCAACTTGGCTGCTTCAAATGTGTAAATGGCATTTTCATGAACGATTTCAGCGTCGTCAAACACATCGGACTCTGCTTGAAAACGTTTTAGGGTTTCCTGGGCGCGCTTCGCCGTGCTGCAATACACATGACTAATGCGTTTGCCGTTGCGCTGCATTTCTGCTGCAACTAGCTGGCAGTCCCGCTTTCCGCGCTTGCTTATGGGGCGGTCCGCGTCCGTGAGTTTGTCGTCATCCCAGGCGGATTTAGCGTGGCGAAGCAAATAGAGAGTTTTCATGATTGAAGGGCGCTTAGCTCTTATTAGTTGTGGTCGCGCACAATGCGCATTTTTTGTCTTTCCCAATCGCGGTTCTTCTCAGTCTCACGTTTGTCATGATCCTGCTTGCCTTTTGCTAGGCAAATCTCAGCCTTAATTAAATGCTTTTTCCAGTACAGCGCTGTGCATACGCAGGTATAGCCTTTTTGCTGAACTGCTTCCTGCAGTTTGCTTAGTTCTTTTGCGTGCAGCAAGAGTTTACGAGTGCGGGTTGGATCGGTCACATAGTGGGTGGAGGCACTGAGTAGTGGGGTGATATTACACCCCAGTAAAAAAGCCTCGCCATCTTTAAGTATGACGTAGGTGTCCGTAATTTGGATTTTGCCTTGGCGTAGACTTTTAACCTCCCATCCGCGCAGCACAAGGCCGGCTTCAAACTTGTCGGTGAGGCTGTAGTCGTGACGGGCCTTTTTGTTTTGGGCGATGTTGCCACTGGTGTTTTTTGATTTGTTTTTACTCATGGGGGCGATTATAGAGGGAGTTGCTGGCAAAACCTATTAGGGTCAGGTAAAAAGATGGCTGCTTTTCAGAAATTGATGTTGTCGGTCTATGACCTTAAAGAAACGAAAAATACAAGGTATCTGGTCTAGCCGTTGGACTTTCCTTGCCGCAGCCACCGGTTTGGTGGTCAGTTTGGGGAATTTCTGGAGGACGCCACAGGAACTTGGTCAGAATGGCGGTGGTGCTTATCTCATTGCGTATGTGGCGTGCTTATTTCTTGTCATGCTACCGATCGCGATAGCTGAAGTGCGCATTGCAGTGCGCGCTCGGGGCAATCCAGTACACGCAATGGATCAGTTGGCGCATTACGCTAAGGCGAGTAAGCACTGGTCTTTGGTGACTCAAATAGCCTGTATTGCTGCGTTATTGCTAGCGGTTAATTATTCGATTATATCTGGGTGGCTGCTCGCCTATGTGGCGAAGATGGCATCTGGAGTGATGGATGCCGCTAGCGTGGATGTGGTTGCTAAAGAATTTCAGGAGTTGTTGGCGTCGCCTGACCTTATGCGGTTTTGGCAGCGCTTGTTTCTAGTAATGGCCGTCAGTCTATCTGCATTAAATGTGGTGTGGGGCATGGCGGCGGTGTTGCGCGTTATTCTGCCGGTGCTGTTGCTAGTACTGTTGGGCCTGCTTTATTACGGGTATGCCTTGGGCGACTTTAATTCGGCCTTGCGTTGGATGTTTGAATTGCGACTGGAGGACCTGACGTGGCGAGGCGGATTTTCGGCCTTGCAGCACGCCTTCTATACCCTAAGTATTGGTACTGGTGCGCTGATGGCCTACGGCGCGTACTTTCCCTCGGGCCGATCCGTTACCCGCCAGCTGATTGCCTTGGCGGTGTTTGACACGGTGGTGCTGATTATTGCGGGTGTCGCTATTTTGGCCTTGGTATTTGACCAACATATTGTTTCGGGCTCTGGGCCGGCGTTGTTGTTTATCAGTCTGCCATATTCTTTTGGTAATTTGGTTTTTGGTGATATTGCGGGCACGGCGTTTTATCTGCTGTTGTTTATTCTGTCTTTGACTACGGTGGTGGCATTGATGGAGCCGGTGGTTGCCTACTTGGTTGAGCGCTGGGGTTTTACGCGTTGGCTTGCGGCCATGCTGGTAGGCGGTATGGTATTTTTGATGGGTGATTTGTCGATTTCGTCGATGATGACAGATTCTGGAATGCGCTGGTGGTCGCGTAGTTTGATGGAGTGGTTAGATATTCTTGCGGCTAATGTGCTGCTGCCCTTGTGTGCTTGGTGTTTTGTTTTGTTTGCCGGTTGGCGGGTGCCTAAACTGGTGTACGGGGTTCGAGAAGGCTGGTTTGAAGGGGTGTTTTTTTGGCTTTGGCAGGCCTTATTGCGGTATATTGCGCCCCCGGCCGTGTTGGCTGTTTTAGTTGTTGGTCTGTATTTGCGTATTGCCGCGTAGATTGTATACCTCGTACTTTTGAATGATTCAGGACCCCCGTATGACCGAGATTCGACGCAGTGCCTTACTGCCGTATTCTGCGGATGTGATTTATCTGCTGATTAATGATGTTGAGGCTTATCCGAAATATATGGATGGCTGTGTGGGTGCGGAGATATTGGCGCAGACAGACGAAACCATGGATGCGCGTTTAGATTTGTCCCGCGCCGGTATTCGTCTTAGTTTTGTCACTCGCAACACCTTGACGCCCGGTCGCAGTGTTAAATTGAGCTTAATTGATGGCCCTTTTGAAAATCTTACTGGCGAATGGGTGCTGCTGCCCTTGGGTCCCGGCGCCTGTAAGCTTAGTTTACATTTGGAGTTTGCCTTGACCAATAATGTGGTCGGGGTAGCAACGCGACAGTTATTTAATTCGGTGGCTAATAACTTGGTCGATGCCCTTGTGAAGAGAGCGAATGAGCAATATGGAAAATAACAGTAATACGATTCACGTTGAAGTTGCGTATGCCCTGCCCGATAGGCAGCGCATTGTTGCTTTGGAGGTTCCTGAGGGTTGCACGGTGCGCGCGGCGGCAATGCAATCAGGCTTAGATAAGCAATTTGCAGACTTGGATCTAAGCTCAGTCGATTTAGGGATTTTCGGAAAATCAGTAAATGCGCCAGACAGCCAAGCGCTTAAAGCTGGCGACCGCGTAGAAATATATCGACCTCTGCTTGCCGATCCCAAAGAGGTCCGCAAGCAGCGAGCCGCCAAAGTAAAGGCTCGCAAAGACGCCAAGTAATTATTACTCGTCGGCCGCTTCTTCAGTGTCAGGTGCGGTTTCTGCGGCCTGCTCTGGACTTGGTTTGATGTCGGTGCGGAATTCACTTAGCTTGTCGTCAACAAAAAACGCCGTCAGGTGGTGGCGCTCTTGCTTCTCGTTGTTCCGATCATTTAGCGAGTAGATATAGTCCCAGCGATTGGGACTAAAAGTGTCGCGCACTAGCGGCGTGCCCATAACGTATTCAACCTGGCTGCGGGTCATGCCGATCTTGAGCTGATCTACCATTTCCTGGGTGATAACGTTGCCTTGATCGATGGGCAGACGGTAAACACCAGGGAATTCCAAGGAGCTGCAGGCGGCCAAAGAGACGAGTAGGCAGGCTGTGGCAAGGAGTCTATACATTCTAAGGGTTCCAATCGCTTATAGAGGCGTGGGATAATAGCGCAAACCCAATCGCAACGCTAAGGTCCAAGGCATATGTCTATAGAAAATCAAGAGCTTCGTAAGGCTGGGCTCAAAGTTACTTTGCCGAGAGTCAAGATTTTGCAGCTGCTAGAGCAGGCTGAAAGCGACAATCAGCACTTTAGCGCTGAAGATGTTTACCGCGCTTTGATGGAGTCGGGCGAGGATGTGGGTTTGGCTACGGTTTACCGAGTGTTGACCCAGTTTGAGGCCGCTGGTTTGGTAACGCGACATAACTTTGAGACCGGTCATTCGGTGTTTGAGTTGGAGAAAGGCGATCACCACGACCACATTGTGTGTATGGAGTCGGGTGAGGTTATCGAGTTTTACGATGATGTTATTGAGTCGCGCCAGCGTCAACTAGTTGAAGATCGCGGTTTCGATTTGGTTGATCATAGTCTTGTTCTATACGTGCGCCCCAAAAAGAGCTAACGGCATATTAGTGTTTTCTAAGGGCGACGATAGCTCGCCCTTATGGTGTGTCGATGCCGCGCTGCCTCTCTTAATGGCGTATTCCTAGCATTTCTCTAGCGTGGGCGAGGGTGTTTTCAGTAATGGCGATCCCGCCTAGCATCCGCGCAATTTCTTCAATCTTTTGATTCGCTTCCAATGGCTCCAGGCTTGTTGTTAGCTTGGTTTTGTTGCCGACTTTCTGCACCCTAATGTGATGATCACCTTGGCTGGCGACTTGAGCTTGGTGGGTAACGCACAGCACTTGGCTGCGTTGTCCCAAGGACTTGAGCAGTTGGCCAACAATTTCTGCCGTAGCGCCGCCAATGCCGACGTCAATTTCGTCAAAGATCACGGTAGGTATCGCGGCAACTTTGGCGGTGATCACTTGAATGGCAAGACTGATGCGCGATAGTTCGCCACCCGAGGCGATCTTGTTGAGCGGGCCCTTGGCACTGGCAGGGTTGGTGCTGATTAATATTTCAATGTCTTCTTGGCCGTGGCTGTGAGGCTCATTACTGCTTAGCGGATGCATGGCAAATTCGATTTCGCAGTGTTTCATTGCCAGCGCTTGAAGTTGTTCTTCTATCCCTTGCTTCATAAGCTTGGCGGCTTTGGCGCGCTTTTTACTCAAGCTTACCGAGGCGCTCTGATACGCCTTTAGGGCCTGATCTTGCTCACTGCGCAGCTGGTCAATTTTTTCGTCGCTGGCATCCAGTTCCTCAAGCTGGGTTTCTAGTGAGGCTTGTAATGCCGCGAGTTCATCGGCCTGAATACGATGTTTGCGCGCGGTTTGGTAAATGGCGTCTAGTCTTGCTTCGGTTTCGATTAGGCGCGCCGGGTCGAGTTCTGTGCTATCGATGACGTGTTGAAGTTCGCCGGCGGCCTCTTCAATTTGAATGCGGGCGCTTTCAATAAGTTGTGCGGCGTTATCCTGCGCAAGGCTGCTGTGCTGGCTGCTTTGAAGAGAGGATATTGCCTGATGCAGAACGCCCATGGCGTTGACTTCACCGTCTCGGCAGAGGTTTAGGCTATGGTGATTGGCGGCCAATATTTGTTCTGCATTGGCCAGTTGCTTCTGTAGGTTTTCAAGCTCCTCGACTTCACCTGCCTTGAGGTCGAGTCTATGTAATTCTTCAAGCTGGTAGCGCAGTAGCTGTTCCTGGGCATTTTGCTCAGCGAGATTGGTTTCTAGTGCCGCTAAGGTTTTTACGCAGTGTTGGTATTGGTGGCAGTGCTCGCTTACCTGCTTGGCTAGCTTGGTGGTGCCGGCATACGCGTCTAATAGTTCGCGCTGGTAGGGCTTTTGCAGCAGAGATTGGTGTGCGTGCTGGCTGTGAATGTCGATGAGTAATTTGCCGAGTTCACGAACATCTTGCAGGGTGGCTGGCTGCCCATTGATATAGGCGCGTGAGCGACCATCCGCAGAAATGACTCGTCTTAGCATGCATTCATCGCTGTCGTCCAAGTCCCGTTGTTGTAGCCAGGCGTGAGCTGCTGGAATGCCGCTGATATCGAACAGGGCGTGAATGTCTGCGCGATCTGCGCCGATACGAACAATATTGCTGTCTGCGCGGTCGCCCAGCGCCAGCCCGAGTGCGTCGAGCATGATGGATTTGCCTGCCCCGGTTTCGCCTGTTAGCACTGTCATGCCTGGATTGAGTTCAATGTCGAGGCGTTCGGCAATGGCGTAATTGCTGATGTTGAGATTGCTCAGCATGATGATCTCTCACAATAGTTAAAAAATAGACTGTATATGTATACAGTAAAATACTGCTGGTGGAGGCAATCGTCAATCACTAGTGGTAAAAATATTGATCATTGCCTTGAATTAGCCATGCTAAACCCCATATACGCGTCAACGCGGCAATTGTCCGCAAGACCAAATACGTGTGACGGAGAGTGGATACGTGACAGAGGAACAAGATAAAGCAGTGCAGCCAGATGAAGAGCTTCAATCTGAGGAGCTGCAGCAGGACGATGATGTTGAGCATAGTGGCGAGCTGGAGCTTAGCCTTGAAGAGCAGCTAGAGGCGGCAAAGCAGGCGGTTGTCGATGCGCGTGAGCAATCATTGCGCGCTGCAGCGGATGCGCAAAATATCCGTCGCCGAGCCGAGAAAGATGCCGAGAATGCGCGGAAGTTTGCGCTGGAAAAGTTTGCCGGCGATATGCTTCCGGTTGTCGATAACTTGGATCGTGCATTGGCTTCTGCAGATGTTGCAGACGAAGCCTTAAAGGCTATTTTGGAAGGCGTGGAGTTAACTCGAAAAACACTGGTAGATGCCTTGGCGCGTCACAATGTTGAGCAGTTGAATCCGGTAGGCGAACCGTTTAATCCCGAGTATCACGAGGCGATGGCGATGGTGCCTAATCCTGACGTTGAGCCAAATTCAGTAATGGACGTGATGCAAAAGGGCTACACCCTTAATGGCCGTTTGCTGCGTGCGGCAATGGTTGTGATTGCTAAAGCGCCATAATTGTTAATTGTATTAAAAATGGCCTATGCCCCCTTGAAATGTGTGGATAAGGGCCAATATATGTCAACAAGACAAAGAATTTCGCCGCAGGTGGCGACAGTTAGATTAAGTGGAGAATGATGATGGGAAAAATTATTGGTATTGACTTGGGTACTACTAACTCTTGCGTTGCAGTAATGGACGGAGACAAAGTTAGGGTAATTGAGAATTCAGAAGGTACGCGTACTACACCTTCTATTGTCGCCTATACCGACGACAAAGAAGTGTTGGTAGGCCAAAGCGCTAAGCGTCAGGCTGTCACTAACCCGCACAACACACTTTACGCGGTAAAGCGTTTGATCGGCCGTCGCTTCAAAGATGATGTCGTTCAAAAAGACATCAAAATGGTGCCATACAATATCTGCGAAGCAGACAATGGTGACGCGTGGATAGAAGTGAAGGGCGAGAAAATGGCCCCTCCACAGATTTCTGCTGAAGTTCTGAAAAAAATGAAGAAGACGGCAGAAGACTACCTCGGTGAAAAAGTAACCGAAGCGGTTATCACTGTGCCAGCTTACTTTAATGATTCTCAGCGTCAGGCGACTAAAGACGCTGGCCGCATCGCGGGTCTAGAAGTAAAGCGTATTATTAACGAGCCTACTGCGGCGGCGCTAGCCTACGGTATGGACAAGTCCAAGGGCGATCGCACTATTGCGGTATACGACTTGGGTGGCGGTACCTTTGATATCTCGATTATTGAAATTGCTGAAGTAGATGGCGAGCACCAGTTTGAAGTGTTGGCGACTAACGGCGACACCTTCTTGGGTGGTGAAGATTTCGATATGCGCCTGATCGATTATTTGGCGGAAGAGTTTAAGAAAGAAAGCAGTATTGATCTGAAAGGCGATTCTCTTGCTGTTCAGCGTTTGAAAGAAGCGGCTGAGAAAGCCAAGATCGAATTGTCTTCTAGCCAGCAGACCGAGATTAACCTGCCATACATCACGGCGGATGCAACCGGTCCTAAGCATTTGGTAGTAAAGCTGAGCCGCGCGAAGCTCGAATCTTTGGTTGGCGATCTAGTGGCGCGTTCATTAGAGCCAATGAAGGTTGCCTTGAAAGATGCCGGCTTGTCGGTTTCTGAAGTAGACGAAATCATTTTGGTCGGTGGTCAGACCCGTATGCCTTTGGTGCAAACCAAAGTAACTGAGTTCTTTGGTAAAGA
>TARA_R110001592_G_scaffold323732_1_pt1 | contig 12343 bp, 15 predicted proteins | sample TARA_R110001592 | Tara Oceans TARA_R110001592 (sample SAMEA4398387) | marine metagenome | biome: Polar Biome; feature: [SRF] surface water layer (ENVO:00010504); material: water (ENVO:00002006), including particulate matter (ENVO:01000060) such as... | depth 5 m
GTAATATCTGAATATTTTGATGATAAAATATACGACAGTAACAATGTGACTACTACGGTACCAGCATTAGACACAATATCAGAAAAAGAAGCATTTTTAATGTGTGGACATTGGTTGCAAGGTCAAATGGGAGAAGATCGAAAAAATATTAGTGGCGCATTGCATTGTTTTTTTAATACATTTAAAGATAAAAAGAACAAACCAGCTTTAGTGCTAAAAACAAGTGGAGCTACTTATAGTGTTACAGATCGTTGGGAGATAGAAAATAAAATAAATCAAACTATGGATCAGTTTGGTTCAGACAAAAGAAAATTACCTAATGTATACTTACTACACGGCGACTTAACAAATGCAGAAATGAATGCATTGTATAATCACAACAAGATCAAAGCCATGATTAGTTTTACAAAAGCAGAAGGATTTGGAAGACCATTGTTAGAATTTGCAACAACTGGAAAACCCATTATTGCTCCACATTATTCTGGCCAGGTAGACTTCTTGAAAAAGGAATTTATATGTGCATTACCAGGAACCATGACCGATATACATGAATCAGCAGCAAATGACTTTTTGTTAAAAGAAGCTCAGTGGTTTACGGTTGATTATGGATATGCTAGTAAAATGTTAGTAGACGTTCTTAAAAATTATAAACGTTGGAAACAATTAGCAACTAGACAACGATATTTTGTTAATAGTAATTTTACAGAAACAGCTGTATCAGCACAATATGACATATTATTGGATCTTATTGATAACTGCACCAATAGTATACCAGAGCGAATAGAATTAAAACTTCCTAAATTAAAATTACCAAAACTTCAGAAAGTATAGGATAGTTGTTATAAATTTACTATATTATAAATAAATGAAAATAAGTTACGCTATACCAGTTTGCAACGAGTTTATTGAAATACAACGATTAGTTAATTTTCTAGTTTCTAATAAACGACATCAAGACGAAATTATAATACAATTCGACAGTAAAAATGGAGATACAGAAATAGAAGCATATTTACGATCACATTCTATTAATGGTGAATTTAATTGGCATTTTTATGAATTTCAAGGGGACTTTTCACATATGAAAAATCAACTTACATCTTTATGTAATGGAGATTATATTTTCCAAATAGATGCAGATGAAATGCCAACTACATATATGATGGATATGTTGCCTGAAGTATTAAAACATAATGATGTTGATGTATTAAAAGTTCCTAGAATAAATACAGTTGATGGTTTAACTCAACAACATGTCGACAAATGGAATTGGGGCGTCAATGATAAAGGTTGGGTAAATTTTCCTGATTACCAATGGAGAGTATATAAAAACAATGGTAAAATTAAATGGAAGAACAAAGTACATGAAGTACTAGAAGGATATCATACGATGAGTTATCTTCCAACACAAGAAGAGTGGTGTTTGCGACATGATAAGACAATAAAACGACAAGAACAACAAAATAAATTATACGAAGGATTATAAATGAATAATAAATTCAAAATCATTATACCATCATACAATAATGAGGCATGGTCACAAGTAAATGTTGAAAGTATACTAGAACAAGATTATAAAAATTATGAAGTATTATATATTGATGATTGTTCAACAGACAATACTAGGAAATCAATTGAATCATTAATTAATGATGATCCTAAATGGACTATAGTTACCAATGATTCAAATATGAAGCGTGGATATAATATTAGTCCAATTAATCCAAATATACAAAATTTTATAGATGATGATGAAGATATTTTAGTATTTGTTGATGGGGATGATTGGTTAGCAGAATCCACTGTTTTATCGCAATTAAACGATTTTTACAATAAACACGAATGTTGGATGTCATATGGAGGATATGTAGATTATCCCGAATTAACATTTCCGTCTGGTCCACATGGTTGGCAAAATACTAGATATTCTCAACAGGTACATAATACGAATTCGTATAGAAAAGATTGGTGGCGGGCAAGTCATTTACGTACGTTTAAATGGTGGTTGTATAAAAAAATTAAAGATACTGATCTTCGTTATTCGAAAACTAATAAATACTATTTTCACGCAGAAGATTTAGCATCATCATTTCCTTGTTTAGAAATGTGTCCAACTGATAAAATTGGAGTACATGATTTTGTTACATATGTATTTAATAATACCCCTTCAAATCGAGAACGTGGTATTGAACGAGAAAAACAAGCTGGCCATGAGCTAGAAGAAGAAATTCGAAACCAACAACCATATGAGACTATATATCCAGATTTAATTACATGTAAGATACTAGGTGAAGGAGTTCAAACATTAGGATTAGGAAATCAATTATTTTCAATAGCAGCAACATTAGGTACGGCTTACGAAAACAATGCAATTCCAGTATTTAATATAAATAAGCCCCAATATCCATATAAAGATAATATTTTACGAAATTTACAACAAAAAAATAAGTTTAATATTTCAACATATTATCAAGAGCCACATTTTCATTACAAAAAAATACCATATACTAATAATATGTGTTTAGATGGTTATTTTCAAAGTGAAAAATACTTTAAAAAATATCGAAGAAAAATATTAGAATTTTTTAAAATGTCAGATACTGATTATGATTTTATTCAGAAAAATTTTAAACATTTATTATCTGGCACTACTGTTAGTTTACATATACGGCGTGGTGATTATACATTACCACAATATAGTTCACACCATCCTATACAATCTATAGATTATTATAATAAAGCTATGTCATATTTTGATAACAACGTAACTTATTTAGTATTTAGTGATGATATACAATGGGCAAAAGAAAACTTTTCTGGACCTAATATTAATTTTATTACAAAACAAACAATATTTGGAAATGATGTAATGACAACCTTGGATATATCAAAAGGAGGATATCCTGATTATATTGAGTTATATTTAATGTCATTATGCGATCATAATATTATTGCCAATTCTTCTTTTTCTTGGTGGGGTGCATGGTTAAATGAAAATCCTAAAAAAATAGTAATTTCACCAATTAATTGGTTTGGTCCTGCATATAAAGGAATTAATGATAATGATATTATTCCAGAAGAGTGGATACGAATATGAAGATAGCAATATTAAACATAGCAACAAATAACTATAAATTATTTTTAAATGATTTACACGATTCAATTGAAAAATATCTTTTAACAGATTATAAAAAAACATATTTTGTTTGGTCAGATGATAGTTCGTATAAATTTAAACATGATGTACATCATATTGAAATAGAATCACAAGGGTATCCTGGAGATACATTATTCAGGTATCATTATTTTTTAATGGCTAAAGAACAATTACTAAAATATGATTATGTTTTTTATTTAGATGCAGATATGAAAATAGTGGATTATGTTAATAATGAAATTATAACAGATTTATTAGGAATTCAACATCCTGGATTTTGGCAAGAAACAAAAAAATCTGGTACTCCTGAAACTAGAAAGGAGTCGACGGCATATGTTAATCCAACTGATATTTTACAATATTGTTGCGGAGGATTTAATGGTGGAGCTTCCTTAAACTTTTTACAAATGGCAGAAACAATTTCTAAAAATATTAATATTGATGCTGAAAATAATATTATAGCCGTTTGGCATGATGAGTCTCATTTAAATAAATATTTTTCTAACCACGCGCCAAGTAAAATTTTAGATTGCGGATATTGTGCACCTGAAAGTGCATGGGAAATTCCATATCCTAAAAAAATATTAGCATTAGATAAATCAGTAGATCAATTGAAAGGCAGATAATATGTTTCAAGATAAAAAAGTAATAATCGTCGGCCCATCTTCTTATTTAGAAAACAAAAAAACTGGAAAGTTTATTGATTCGTTTGATTTAGTTGTCAGAATAAATAATTTACATGATATAAATAATTCTGAATTAGTTGAAGATTTAGGTTTAAAAACAGATATAATATATTTTGATGGTTCAATGGATCAATCTAGATTTGATAGATATACCACTTGTAATCCAAAATTATTAAAATGTACATATCCAGAATCTGAATGGTTTTTTGAAGATCGATGTAAAACAAATGTTACCGGATTAAAAAACTTTTTTAATATTGATGTAGTCAATAATATAATGTATCAAAACTTAAAATGTAGTTTAGATGAAAACTTCAAAGTAAGACCAAATTCGGGTCTTATTGCAATCGTAGATTTATTAAAATTTCCAATAAAAGAATTATACGTTACCGGAATAGATTTTTATAGAAATTCATATTCGTCATATCATCCAGATTATGGAGGAAAAAGTTTAGAGTATGTTAAACAAGTTTTTAAAAACGGCGATAATGGAGATGTACATGACATTAATAAACAATTTATGTATTTTAAAAACTTGTTTAAATCTGAATCTAAATTAAAAACTGATAATACTATGTTAGAATATATACAAAATATAAAATACGAAAATATTTTGTTCTGATTGGAAAATGTATAAATAATTATTATAATATTAAAAAAAGGTATCGATGGTAGACTTTGAAAATTTTAATTTTAAATTTGAAAATATAGTTAATTCTGCAGAGTGGAAAAAACTAGAAACTTTATATAAAGACAAGAAAACAATATTCATGTTTGGTAATGGTGGTAACATGGGTGTTACAGATCATGCAGCAGTAGATATGAGTAGATTAACAAATAAAAATGTATTATGTCCAGGAAGTGGTATTACAGCAACTTCTATCATAGGAGATAATTCTTTTGACGTATGGTTCAAAGTTTGGTTAGAACAGCGATTTAGAAATATAGACTTATCAGAAGTATTAGTCATTGGATTTTCTTGTTCTACAAATAGTGATAGTTCAAAATCTATTATGAATGCCTTAAATTTTTCTGTAGAAAATAATGTAGCAACTGCATTAATAGCTGCACAGCCAAAAAACGACATTGACCCCAATATTGTATTTATTAATCAAGATACCGTTTATTATCATACATCAGAAGTTTTATCATTAGCATTAACATATCAATTGATACATAGTGCAGACTTTCAGTGTCCAACTATATCTAAAAAAGCTAGAAGTAGACGGTTCGAACAATTAGATATTGAAAATGAAATATCATATGATACGGTACCTCCCGGGATGGAGCAGCAGCGAAATAATTTAGCTATTGATTTTGATGGAGTAATACATACTTTTGATAAAGGTTGGTTCGATGGTACATGTTATGGAGAACCTATAGATGGAAGTATCGAAGCTATAAAACAACTTTCAAAAAAATATAATCTTATAATTTTTACCGGAAAAGCATTACCAGACCGGCCGTTAGTTAATGGTAAAACTGGCAAACAATTGGTTACTGAATGGTTAGAAAAATATGATTTAATGAAATATATTTCAGAGGTTACATATTTAAAACCTAGAGCCGAATATTATATTGATGATAAAGCTATTGAATTTAAAAATAATTGGTCACTAATATTAAAAGGATTATTATGATAACTGCAATAATACCCGTACGAAAAGGATCGCAACGTGTTAAAAATAAAAACAAAAAACAATTTGCTAATAGCTCGTTGCTAGAAATAAAAATTAATCAATTATTAGAACTACAAAAAAGAAACAAAGTTGCAGAAGTTATTGTGTCATCAGATGATGATGAGATGCTTGACATAGCTAAAAAATTAGGAGCAAAAACACATAAACGAAATTCATATTATGCATCAAATGAAGCATCTAATTCTGAATTTTTTTTTAATTTAGCAAACGAAGTTGGCTCTGCACCATGGATTATGTATTGCCCGGTAACATCACCATTAGTGTCTATAGAAACATATAATGAAATATTATCACAATTTAAACAAACTCCGGAAAATATAGTAACAGTTTCAGAAGTTAAACATCATTTATGGAAAGATGGTGCACCATTAAACTATAACATTAAAGAAAGTCCAAATTCACAAGACTTACCAGATATTTATTCGATAAACTACGGAATATCTATTATACGACGAAGTGATATGATTGTATATCAAAATATTGTTACAAATAATCCAACATTTAAAATATTAGACGAAATTGAATCTATAGACATCGATACTGATTTCGATTTTATGATTGCAGAAATAATTTATAAAAGGTTACATAAAAATGATACATCCAATAGTTAGTCATGAACACAAATTTGTATGTTTCTGGAATGCAAAATGTGCATGCGGAACAGTAAAAACATGGTTTTTAAATTTACATGGAATTTATGAATGGGAATATTCTCCACATTCTGAAATAGAAAACCATACACCTAGTATAGAAAAAACAGAGTTATTTAACAATCCATTAAATGAATATTATAAATTTATAGTAGTTAGAAATCCATGGAAACGGCTTGTTTCATATTATAAGAATAAAAAAATTTTAATGCGCCATAAAAATTTAAATTTTAACATTGACGTTAGAGAAAATAAATATACTGGAGATTATACGTTTAAAGAAATGTTGTACTATATTAAAGATATACCAGATCATTATCGGGAAGATCATATTCAAAGTCAATTCTCTCAATTAGAAGATTTGAAGTTTGATAAAATTGTTAAATTAGAAAGCTTTGATGTCGACATGAATAACGTTACAACAGTCTTAAATTTGCCAAATGTTATTGATTTTAAAAATTTTTATCATCAACCACCTTCGCCAATATCAAAAAATACAGACTTCGTATACGACACTAAACCATTAGATTTTTTACATGATAAATTACCATCATATGAATATTTTTATAACGATGAATTAAAAGATTTAGTAAATGATATATATCATTCAGATATTAAACAGTTTAACTATCAATTTGAGGACTAAGATATGAAATCAATTTTTAATGCAGAAAGAAATACAAATTGTTATTTTCCAAACAATTACGAAACTAATTATACATTACATCGTATGTCGATATTAGATATGTATGATCCATTAATTTATAACAAACGATATACCGTAAAAGAAACTCCTTATTATAAGTATCTCGAAGGAGATAAACAGCCAATGATTGATTACTTAAATGAAACTAAAGGAAAAACTTGGGCTCGGGCAGCAATTGGACAACAACATTTAACAATTAATGATATGTTTGATAAATTTGAAGATCTTATTAATAGTAAATTAGAATATCTAGAACCACCATATGACGATCATTATATTTTAGTTAAACGAGATGGGTTATTGGTAGATGGATTACGTCGAGCTTGTATTTTATTATTTAATGGTATAGAAACAGTACCAGTAGCTGTTGTATAATATGAAACGAGAAATTGGTCTACATTACAATTCGATATCACCAGATATTACTGGTACTGAAAATAATACTTCTAAGTATTTACATTTAACAAAAGGTGTACATGAATTTATTACTGTTTATGTCGATGAAATGATTCATTCTGTTGATCGTAATTGTAAACATAATGTTGCAATGCTTGTTGAACCAATATCAGTATCAGCTGGACTATATAATTGGATAGAAAAAAATTATAATCAATTTGACATAATTTTAACACATCATAAACCATTATTACAAATAAGTAATAAGTTTAAATATTATCCAGTTTGGCCTCGTATTAAAATGGATAATAGTAATTGGATAATACCAGAAAAAACAAAATTAATTTCTGCAATATTTTCTGATAAACGTATGACTGACGCTCAAAAATTTCGACATACTATTGCTAATCATTTCAAAGATGATGTAGATTTATATGGTACTAAGTATAAATTTATAGAAGATAAATTCGATGGTACCGGGAAGTATATGTTTCAAATTGTAGTAGAAAATATTTTTAGTGGATATGTTTCTGAAAAAGCAAATGACTGTTTTGCTAATGGTACTATTCCTATATATTATGGAAATTCTAAATCTAATATTAATGATTATTATGATATAGATGGCGTTATATTATTTGAAACATTAGATGAATTAGAATATATAATAAATCATACAATATCAAAAGAATATTACAATCAAAGAAAAAAAATAATTAATAAAAATTATAATTTAGCAATTTCTAATAATGTTCATAATACCATATGGAATTTTGGAATAAAAGATTTTTTTAATGAATAAAATAAAATTACATTTAGGATGTGGTAAAAAATATTTACCAGGATATATTCATATAGACATTGACAATGCACCGCATATAGATTATCCAGATACAGATATATCAAATTTGCATATGTTTAAAGATAATTCAGTAGACTTAATATATACGTGTGGTACGTTTGAATATTTTGATAGAAGTGAAGGAGCAAATGTTTTAAAGGAGTGGAATCGAATATTAAAATCAAATGGTAGTTTATATATATCAGTTCCTGATTTTAAATCAATTACCGACGTATATATTCAAAACAACAATGATCTAGACGGCGAAGGAATTTTGGGACCTATATTTGGTAAATGGAAGTATACTAATAATAATGGTACTGATAAATTTATTTATCATAAAACTGTATATGATTTTAAATCTTTAAGTAAGATGTTATCTAATTGTAGTTATACTAATATTGAATCATATGATTGTTGGGAGTTTTTACCTGATAATTTTGATGATTTTTCAAAAGCATATATGCCATATAAAGACAGAAATGGAATTCAAATATCAGTAAATATAAAATGTAAAAAGTTATGAAAAAAATTATAGATTTGGGAATGCATCCGTATGCAGATACATTTATATCAGATACTCAATTAAATAAAACAGAACCAGTATATCCATTGCAATGTTTATTAGACGAAACAACCGGTTACATTAAAATTGGATACAATACGAATCCATCTGACAGATACAATTTATATGATTATTCATATACTTCTGCAAATTCTAGTTTTTCTAGAAACTATTGGGATGAATATGCTAAACATGTTTCAAAAAAATTAAATTTAAATAAATCAAATATTTTAGAAATTGGATCCAATGATGGGTATTTATCAAATCAATTTTATCAATTAGGGCATAACGTGATAGGAATTGATTCTTCTAAATATATGACTGACATCGCAAATGAGACTTATCAGTTACATACACATTGTAGTGTATTTAATGATAAAGAAAGTTTAAGTATTAAAGAAAAATTCGGAAAGTCGAATTTAATTGTTGCTAATAATGTATTTAATCATGCTAACGATCCAATTGACTTCGCTCAGGGAGTTACTAATTTATTAGAAGATGAGGGGGTATTTGTATTTGAGGTGCCATATTGGTATAATACAATTATAGATAATAGATTTGATCAAATATATCATGAACACGTAAGTTATTTTACAGTTAAATCTTCTTGTGAATTATTAAAAAAAGTTGGACTAACTGTATTCGATGTAGAAGTTGTTGATTATCACGGAGGGTCAATACGTGTATATTCTTCAAAGACTCCAAAGGAAATTAATAGTAGAATTTACGATTATATTAATATAGAAGAAGATGCTGGGTTATTCAAAGAATCTACATATGTAGAATTTATGAAACAATTAAAAAAACGAAGATCTATTTTCCTAGAAAAATTGTATTCGATTGCAAAAGATAATATACCAATTGTAGCTGTCGGGGCTGCAGCAAAAGGAAATACATTTCTTAATTTTTATAATTTAGATAATACAGTAATTGATTATGTTACTGATGCGTCAAAACATAAAATTGGAAAATATACTCCGTTAACAAGAATACCAATACAAGATGATAAAACTGTATTTAGTAAATATGATACAGTTTATGTAATTATCTTATCATGGAATATATCAAGTATTCTTAAAGAAAAATTACGAAAACTTAATAACAATATAATATTTTTAGATATATAAGGAATCATATGATAAAACGACATAATAATAATATTAGTAATACAAATTTAGAACTACATTCTGATTCACGTGGTTATATTGTAGATTTATTTTATAATGATAATATCAATCATGTAGCAAAAATAGTGTCAGTTCCAAATTCGATACGAGGAAATCATTATCACAAGGAAACTACGCAACATATGTTAATAACAAAAGGATATTTAGAATATTGGTATAAACCAGTTAATTCTAAAGACCCGGCAAAAATGGTATTAGCAGAACAAGGAGATATAATATCAACTGAGCCTAATGAAATACACGCATTAAAAATAGGCCCAGCTGGTAATGAATTTATTGTATTTTCACAAGGATTACGAGGCGGGCAGGATTATGAATTAGATACATTTCGAGTAGAAAATATCATAGGAAACATATGATTAAGTTAAACATAGGTTGCGGTTGGAGAAATTTTGGATCTGAATGGATTCATATTGATGGTGGTGATTATGATCATTTAGATTATAAAGATATCACAAAATTAGAATTTGATAATAATTCGGTAGACTTAATTTATGCAAGCCATGTGTTAGAATATTTTGATATTAATCAAGCAAAAGCCACACTTCGAGAATGGAGGCGAGTGCTAAAACCGGAAGGCGAATTAAGAGTAGCTGTTCCTGATTTTGAAGCTATGAATACATTATATCATAATGGAAAAATAAAATTAAAAGATATCATAGGGCCAATTTATGGTAGAATGGCCATGGGTGACAAGATGATATATCACAAAACAACATATGATTATGAATCACTATATCTTTTACTTTTTGAATTAGCATATAATGATATTAAAAGATATGATTGGAGAGAGTATGAAGTTCACAGACAACATGATGATCATTCACAAGCATATCTTAATCCAAAAGGAGATAAAGATAACGGAACATTGATTAGTTTAAATGTAACATGTAAAAAATAAATTTTAAAAAATATGAAACAAATATATTCAAAAGTAGAGCCTGATAAGATATTACACATAATTCATCGATTACAGGATGTTGTAAATAGAAAAGACCAGCGATTAGATTTAATTGAAGAAAATCAATTTATTCAATGTTCTTCGTTAAAAATGCAAAAAGGAACAACGTTTAAACCACACCGACATATATGGAAATCTGGTAAACAAAATACTATTGCCCAGGAGTCTTGGTGTGTTATAGTCGGTTCCGTTAAAGGTTTCTTTTATGATTTAGATAATACTTTATTACATACTACAAACTTATATGTTGGCGATGTTAGTTTTACATTAGAAGGAGGTCATAATTATGAAATATTAGAATCTAATACTATAGTATATGAGTATAAAACCGGCCCATATGAAGGACAAACTCTTGATAAAGTTTTTATTTAATTTGTTTTTAATCAAAAATTTTTATATAATATATTATGAGCTTTAAAGTAGTAAAACAATTTGAAAATGAAATAGCAAAGTTTTTTGGTGCACCATATGCAGTTGCAGTTGATAGTTGTACCCACGGAATTGAATTATGTATACGTTATCAGAATTTATCATATATAAATGTTCCTAGGAGAACATATATATCAGTTCCATTTTTAGCAGATAAATTAAAAATACAATTGCAATGGAGAGATGAAGAGTGGGTTGATTGTTATTTAGTTAATAATCACCTTAAACCTATATACGATGCAGCTGTATTATGGAAACAAGGCAGTTATATTACAGGATCGTATATGTGTATTAGTTTTCAATTTCAGAAACATTTATCTTTAGGCCGAGGAGGCGTTATACTTTGTGATACACAAGAAGAATATGATATTTTTAAACGTATGTCATATGACGGAAGACTGCCAGAAACACCATGGCGCGAACAAGATATTAAAGTTCATGGTTATCATTATTATATGACTCCAGAGACAGCGCAACTAGGATTAGATAAATTACCAGAAGCTATCAAAACACCGCCCAGACAATGGAAAGTTACAGATTGGCCAGATTTATCATTAATGAAAGTTTTTAATCAACCTAAATGGACAATTGATCCATATACACAATACATATGAAAAAGGCATTTATAACAGGAATAGGCGGACAAGACGGGTCATACTTAGCAGAATATTTATTAGAATTAGGGTATGAAGTACATGGTATCGTTAGAAGAAATTCAACTCCAGAAAATCAAGATGATCGACTCAATAATATTATTGATAATATACATACGTATTATGGAGATTTATTAGATCAGGGTGGACTAGAAAGATTATTAGACGACATACAACCTGATGAAATATATAATATTGCAGCACAAAGTCATGTACGTATTAGTTTTGATATACCACAATTTACAGTACAAACTAATGCATTAGGCGTATTAAATATGTTAGAAGCATATCGAAGAGCTTGTCCCCACGCAAAATTTTATCAAGCATCTTCATCTGAAATGTTTGGATTATCTGTAGATACAGATAACTTTCAAAGAGAAACAACTCCAATGAATCCAGTATCTCCATATGGTTG
>TARA_R110001592_G_scaffold347275_3_pt1 | contig 12336 bp, 7 predicted proteins | sample TARA_R110001592 | Tara Oceans TARA_R110001592 (sample SAMEA4398387) | marine metagenome | biome: Polar Biome; feature: [SRF] surface water layer (ENVO:00010504); material: water (ENVO:00002006), including particulate matter (ENVO:01000060) such as... | depth 5 m
TACATCGTCATAACCCGGAACTGATATTCTAACTATGTTAGACATAGAACCTTCTGTTTTAGCAACTAATCCATAGTCTTTTCCATATAATGTATTTAAGTTGTCAGCAACTTTTACGTCATCTTGACCTGCTAAAGTAATACCACCTTTGTCAAGTTGTTCATTTACAAAGTTGGTTTTCTCTACAGTATAATCTCTAGCTACTTCTTTTGATTTCACTTTAGATGTAGACTCTCCATCAACATTAAATTTCTTGTCTTTGTTATAACCACCTCTTTCAAGAGACTTGCTAATATCAGACTCACCTGTTAGTAATGGACCTGCAGATTCAATAAATTCTTCTTGAGATTTCCTTTGGTCTATCTGTTCTCCTACAGAGGTTGCTCTACCGGCATCCACATCAGCTTGAGTTGCAGAAATTTTCGCTCTAATCATTTTTGGATTAGTTTCACTTTCTTCTTTAGTGTCATCAAAAGCAGGGTTATCTTCCATTACATAGAATGAAATATCTCTAGACTCTTCTTCTCCTTCAGAGTTTGTGTATGTAACAACAATACCATTCGCACTTCTAGTTACATCTTTTATGTCCTCATTTTGGTCTCTGAAATAATCAGTAGCACCTTTAATTTCCATATTGTCACCATTGTACAAGTCAGCTATTTTAGAAACTTTAGCATCTAATTGTTCGTCACCTTTTGCATCATCTCTAACATCTTTAGGTGCGTATGTTGGAGCGTTGTAATCTTTAGGTGCTGCTTTATATTCTTCTTTCTTATCAAGTTGTAAACGAAGTTGAACCTTCATAACTTCTTCAGCCTTCGCTTGTTGTTCATCAGTAAGTTCTGCTTCAAGCTTACCGTTATTGTTTACCATTAAAACTTTATTAGGGTCAGCCTTAGCCTCTTTAGGGTCCATTGTTGGACTATATTCAGCACCTAAAAAATCTACAAGCACAGATGCTGCAGAATTATCTCCTATACCTAATTGACTTTTAACCCAAGTGTCTTCAGCTTTTTCATACATAGACATAACCTTTACATCGGCAGGGTCAATCCCTGCTTTTGCAGCAATATCTTCTATCTGCTCATCAGTTAGGTCAGCCAAAGAGCCAAAGCCTTCTCGCCTAGTAATATCTGTTACTTGAGTAACTAAACCATTTGCTCTATAATTACCCATCTTTCTTTGTACTTCTACATCTGTACCTAAAGTTGCAGCATAAGAATCTACATTACCCATTACATCGTACTTGGTATAGGTTCCTTTTATTCTGTTCTCTAAATTTTGAACAGTCATTAAGTTATCTTGGTCAGGTATTCTTGGACCACCGGGATTGTTGGGGTCCTCAATCATTTTAGCCATAGACATAATCCCTGTATTGGGATTAATAATTAATTTACTTTCTTGAAAGTTTCCAAATCCCTCTACTAATCCCATAGACCAATTCTGAATCTCAGAAGCTTGTTCTCCTACAGGAAGATTAGAGTTGTTCATCTCCATCTTTCTTTTATATTCAGCATTGTAATTTTCAAATAAACTAAAAGCTTGATTTGTTCCGTCAGCTAAGTTTTGTCTAGTAATGGTATATTGTCTTGGGTCTAATTGTCCTGACTTTAAAAGAGTTTCTTGCATAAGCATAATCTCTTGCAAGTCAGCACCTGCATTTAAAGCGAATTCGTTTAATTGTGTATTCTCTCCTTGAGGTACATTATTAAGTACGTTTTGCATTTCCCGTGTAGCATCATCAATCGCTGCTTTCTTTTCTACACGAACTCTGTTTTCTTCTTTAAGAGTATTAGTAAGATTGCTTCCAACCTCTGCCCAATTTATTTGGTCTTCTGCCTTTCTTTCGACATACTTATAAGCTGTTGCCATATTTTATTGTGTGTTTGGTAGGTAATTAAAGTAGTCTAGTTGGTCTTGACCTGTCATATACTCTTGGTAACCTCCTGCGTAAGCCTTGTTATTAAATAGTTCTCCATTATTTCCATAAGACTTTTTAAAAGCATTAAAGTCTCTATTGGACATATTGTTAAAATCTATTTTACTTACATCTTGACCTGTGAATTTCTGTTGTCTTTTATTAAAAAAGTTAGCTTTATCAGGACCCTTTACTGTTTTACCATCATATTGTCCTCCTGCAGCCGCAGCAGTCATACCTGCTTTTTGTGCTGCTTGATTTTGTTTGTATAGAGGAACCATAGATACCGCTTGTCCTACTGTAGAAACTGCTTGTTGCAATCCTTGTTGTTGAGCAGAAGATGCCATTCTTTGAGCATCAGCAGCTTTTTGCTGATTTCCGGCAACCTCTTCTAAATCTAAAGCCACATCTAAATCTCTAAGTCTAGAGTCTTCTTCAACGATAGCGGCTTCAATGTTTGTTTGTTCATCACCCATAGCAACACGAGTTTGTGCTTGACCTGCTTGTTGTGCGGCAAGAACTCTACCTGCAGTAGCTGCACCACCTCTATCACTTTCCATACCTGCAGCCATTGCCTGTGCTCCTGCTGATAAATTAGCATCTCTTTCTAATTCATAGCCTTCTTTTTTGATAGACATTTGTTCTGCAAAGTTAACTTCTAACTTTCCTCTTGCTGCTTCCATTGCTGCATCCGCTTCTGCTTCTGCTGCTGCTTGAAGTTTTTTCTGTTTACCTGCTTGAGCAAAACTCATACCGGTTGATATTACACCTATTGCTAATCCTGCTATTGCTGCTGACATAGTTTTATTTTTTCTTTTATTATATGCTCAGGTAACTCATTAAAGTCTTCAGTGAATAGTTCTTTCTCAGCCTCTTCTACTGTTTTTGCATCTGTTCTATAGGTGCAAACCCATACGCAATCTTGATGCATATAAGCTACTCTTTGTGTTCCTATTTCTGTCTGCACCACCATCGGTGCTTTAATTCTTTTAACCTCTGCCTTGTCGTTTAAAATAGACATTTCACCACTTAAAAAAAATGATGGATGATTTACCTTATGTATAAAGCTTAGTACTAACATTCCTTTAGGCATAAAAATTTCCCTTGTGTAAATACCATCTTTTATATGGTGTTTCAAAGGCATTGTTTCCTGCATTTCAGACGTATGATGAACAATTGTTTCTTTTACAGAAAGCATTTGCCCTTTAAACTCGTTAATCTTCTCCCATAATGCTCCTCTGTATTGGCTTATATTTTCCAAAACAGATTCCGGATTTGATTGCACTAATTGAACTTCATCCATATTATAGCAAAGATACTAATTTTAAGGGAATGATTTCATTACTTCAGACTCTACGTTAAACAACTCTATTTTACTTGTATTGTTGTTTGTTAAAGTAAACACACTATAATGTCCAAGTATTCCGTGAGATTCTGCTACAGAGTTTTTAATATATAATATATATTCAGTTTGAGTGGGTGCCGGTTGTGCACCTCCAATGGTATTATCTACAACAATTTCGTTAATACCTGCAGGTAAATTTTGATTTACTTCTGTAACCCTGCCTAATAAAAGCGGTGCAGGAGTTCCAAAATATATCATATCACCAATGCTAATTATGTTTCCTAGATATAAAGTGTTTGGAAATGTTACAGTGGTTTCGTTACCTGCTACAGTTATTGTGCTACTTGTTCCAATACCATTCAATGAACGTAATGCGAATTGGTCTGCACTTCCGGGAGCAGTACTAGTTTGACCTGAGTTTCTTACAAAAGCATAAAACGCTCCTTCTTTTTTTTCAAACCAATCATAATCAATAAATCCTGTGTTTTGTTGGTCGCTTGTAAGTGTAGCCGCCCAACTATCATCTCCTTCTAAATTTAAAGTTTTAAATAATTTATTTTCTAAAGGTTGTATATTAAATACAGATTGCAAAACACTAGGGTAATTAACACCATAGTATTGGTTTCTAGTCTCATTAGTATTATGTCTAAATACATTACCTCCTTTGAATGTATAAAAATAACTATTCATTCCTATCATCCAATCCGGAGCATAAGAATAAAAAGATGGAAACCCTTGGACTCCGGGGTCATATGATATAGTGTAATCTGAATTTTGTGCTGCCATTTCTTTATTTATTTTTTAAGGACAATGAACGGTATCATCACAAGCATATGCTACTGCAGATGATATAGTTGCATTAAACCCACTAGTTCTAGTTATTATATCTGTTATTGTTGCACAACTTACTGCTCCTGAGCCGGGGTCTCCTAGTTGATATTGAACAACATCACCTACACCAAAACTGTAAGAACCTTTAGTAGCGGTCCATACTTGACTTGTTGTACAATCTTGCATATTGTAAGCATTACCTACACAAGTTCCTGTGCTTATAACAACACCATTTTGAACTTGTATAAAGCTTAAAGGATTTCCTGCTACATTTATAATACCATCTGCCGCAGGTGTTACACCATTTACATCAATAAATATCATATCATTAATTCCGGGAGCAGCAGCAGTTCCTGTTAAAGGAACGTGATAATAAGTAATAGAAGGATTAACTGTACAATCTTCAGAACTTAACACAACACTTCCTTGAAAACTATTAAGTGCCGTAGGACAATCAATCCCAAGAGACCAAGCAGTATTTCCACAAGGTCCATAAACTTGTATTTGCATAATATTTGGTGAACCTGTAGGTTTTGGTATTACCATCTTACAAGAACCCGGTGCTGCAGCAGTTAGTCTATTTCCTACAGAAGTAATAGTAATTGTTTGTGTGTTTCCTGTAGAAATAAATTGACCTCCTAGATATTCACTTTCGGCTAAACTATAAGTTCCTTCAATATTATTGTTAGAACCACAATTACCTTGACTTCCGGTACGACCAATAAAGGTAGGAACAGTAACATCAGGAGTCCCTGCATTGTTTGCTTGTAACACACCCTCAGTTGGTGACACTAACTTATTATAATTTTGACTATTATAGTTTACTATAATTCCGTCAGGAATACTTGCAGGATTAAAAGTAATTATTGCTGCTCCTACATCATTATTTGTTCCTCCCAAGTCAATATCAAGAATAAAACACCCTTGATTTTCACTTGCACTAATTGTACCATCACAAGGTTGAGCACAAGTCACACAAGTTAATCCCGGAAGAAAACTACAATTAACTAATTCTCTTGATATAACACCATCAGAATAAAATCCATCTGTTGCACAAGTAGTTAATCCAATATCAGTAAAAGCTGATGTTGAATTTGTTAATGTTGTTCCGTCTAAATAATAAGTTGCCATAATTTAATTTTATATTTTAACAGGAACCTCCTGTGCTTAATGAATTTAATCCTTGATTTACTGTGCCTGTTTGTGCACAAAATGTTTCTTGGTCATAACCTCCTACTCCACCTATAGAGCCTCCTCCTGAAGTTCCATCACAAGCAATATAACTAAAACTATTAGCTTGTGGAGAACTAGTGGAAACAGTGTACTCTGTACAAGTAACTCCGGTTCCGTCAGATATGTTACAATGTGTTGTGTCTCCACATACATAAGATACTCCTGTACCATATAGGAATGCAGTTGGAGTTAAGGTTGATGATGCTATAATTTCACCACATCTAATAAATCCACCTTGAGCAAGTTGATACTGAACAACATCTCCTACAGAATAAAGACTATTAGGGTCATTAATTATTCTTAAATCTCCTGTATCACAATCTGATAATCCCCACTTACTTCCGGTGTTACCTGTGTCTCCACATTCACAACAAGCTATTGTTGCACTTGCACCGAAACATAAATCAAGAGGTGTGCTTGTTCTATAATCCCAAATCAAATATAAAAACTCTCCTGTATTAGGCATAGTAAAGTCAGCCGTGTATGCAACATTACCATTAGTAGGCACATTGATAGGTGTGGCATTACTTGAGGCTGCTAATAAAGCACCAATGTCTGCTGAATTGTTATTATATACGGTATCACTTCTTAAATATTTAAAATCATCTTGAGCAATATCAAAGACATAATTGTCACTTGAAAACTTGTTAGACTTCATAGTAATTGTAGAACCATTAGTCGGTATAACACCACCTCCTTGTGGACCTGTTATAATTTCAAATAATGAAACCACAGGGTATGTACCTGTTGCAAAAGTAACTGCTTCACTCTGTAAAGGAGATTGGAATGTACCATCTACCCAACGATACTCATCGTGAATTGTTAAACCTGCATCATTGTCACTGCTTAAGTGAATTAACTTTATTGTAATAACATCAGCTTTTGGACAACTTACTGTAATAGTAATTATAGCAGAGCCTGAAGTTCCTAAATTTAATTTTACTTCATCAACAAGTATTTTGTTTTTATTAAAACTTAATTTACCACTTGTAGTTACATTTCCTGTAGTAACAGTATTACCATCATAAAGTGCAGAGATATTAAATGTTCCTGAAAGTGAAGCAACCGTATAGTCTATATCTACAACTCCAACAGTTTCACCTACATCTACGCAATAATCGAATGTAGCTTTTTGATTAACTAAATTAATCTGTTGTGTGATTCCACATTGATTACATTCAATAGGTAATGGTATTGGTCTTTGGTTTGAACTTAAAACATATTCATTCATATAAGTGTCATACCCACCTAGCTTTTGTGTACCTAAAGAATTATTAAATAAATCTCTAAACCAAGGTCTCATCCCTTGTGCAGATATTGCAGTTATTCTATCATTCTGTGCAGAAGTTCCCGTTAATTGTAACACAACTCCTCTTTTTCCGTCTGTAAAATACTTGTCAGGTCCCCACTGAGAAAAGCTTTCAGGATTAAAACTAATACCATACTCTTCTATTCTAGCTAGTTGTGTTCCTAAAACTTGAGGCACAGATGTAAGAGAATCACCTCCACCTGCATCAGAAAGTAAATTCTTACCTGATAATACATAAGATATCTTATCTTCTTGTAAAGTAAGCACATCTGTTTCTCTTGCAAAAAGTTTCATTACAGGACCAAAAGATTGTTCTAATGGTTTAAAATTTAATAGTCCTGCATTAAATTCATTTAACTTATTTACATTACCCTCTTCATTATATATACCACTATAGGTAATATCAGAAAATCTATGTTCTGTTTTATAATCTTGAACTGTTGTAGTAAGTGCTCTATTACCTAATACTAATTCTTTACCAATTATAGAGTCTTGAATTTTCCAACTTTCTACTCCATTACCAAAAGCATAACAATTAAAAAATGCCGTTTTTATTATAGCAGGAATGTTAGATGCAATTACTTGATTTTGCTCATTACCTTGATGTTCTCCAAGATTGTTTATTGCGTATGATTTAGAACTTTCATACCATATGTTTGGAGCAGAATCTAAAGGTTTTGACTCAAAAACAACTGTTCCACTTGACCTAATAACTTCAATATCTACTCTCGCACTAGCATTCTTTTTATTACCTCCATATCCTAAAGAAGATTTAAAAACAAAATAGGTTCTTCCTCCTGATTGGTAAAAGTTACTATAACATTGACCTACATTACAAGGTCTATTGTTTCCGGATTGATAAGTAGAACTATAGTTAGGACCTTCCACACCTGTTCCTTCATCGTCTGCAAGTCCTTCTAAAACACCTGCTATATTATCACCTTCAAACCAAGCTTTAAAACTAGGGTACTCTTGAGATGCAGTTAAATTAGTGCTAACTTTCCACATCTTCTTAGGTACATTTCCAAATAATGAATCTTCGTTTCCTCTTCTATAACTCCTTAATACAATTTTAACTTTAGTTCCTGCCGGTAAAGTATAATCAATATATGACCCCGGATTTGCAGGGTCTTCTGTGTCAACAGGATAATTTATAATTCTACAACTTGAACCTTTACTATTCTTTTCTCCATAAGCTACAACAGGCAAGTCTCCTACTTCAGTAGAAAAATTGTTTGCTCTTAGCTTCATATACGTTCCTGCAGGTACGGGTATTTCTGTACCATTAATATCAACCGGTGCAGGGTCTAAAAATTCTTTTGTCTTAGCATCTTTTTCAAGAACGGTTGTAAAAGTACAAGTATCTAGTGGACCTTGTGTATCTGTTTTTACTATTAACTCGTCACCAAGTTCAATTTTTTGTGAGTTCTGCCCTTCTAATAAAAAGTAATCTGAACCTGATGCGGGGTCTCTAAAAAAGAATTGTGAGTATATAGTATTAAAATCTTGCTTATCAGGTTTAATACAGAACTTGTATCTAGTCGCCCACTCCGGAGCAATTTGACTTGTTGGTATAGTAACTTGTATTTGATTTTTAAATTCAGATGATGAACAAGGGATACTAGCAGTGTTGTTTAAACTTACCTGTGCAGATGTTGCTCTATTGAACTCATCCATATATACTATACCTATCTCATAACCTCTATTGCTATGTAAGCTAGAAGGTTGTCCTATATCTTGAAAAACAACATCAGATAACGTAATCTTATAATACTCAAAAACAGTTTGAGTAGGTGTAGTTACATCGTCAACAAAAGACATTGCCGGTAACTGAAACTTTATTACACTTGAGGCAGGTGTAGTAATTATTTCTATAGCTTGATTAATTGCAGAAATTCCACTTTGAAATTTAAACATTCCTGAAAGTTCGTTTGAAATAACACAATTGAATAAATCAGTAAGTGTAAGTCCATTACAAGAATTAGCAACGGTTTGAATATTAGTAGCAACTCCTATTTTTTCTGAAAAATCTACAGAAGATGCTAAATCAAAAACAGAGGCAAAACCTTGTGGCAATATATACGAAAAATTAATTGCTTGTTCTTGAGTAGTGTCAACAGGAAATGGTGCTTGACCTGTCCAAGAACTATGCTCGAACCTAATTAATATATTAAGTATGGCTCCTTGAATAAGGTCTTGCCCATCCAAATCAACTTCTAAAACACTCTCTGCTATAGTCTGACTACCATTAATGGTATAGTTCCCTGAAGTCAAAACTCCTTCAAGTTGGTTTCTACCTATCTCTTCAGACGTGGTAGTTACACTATATTCAAACTTAGTAGGTACACCACCTCTTTTTAAATCATATTGCTCATAATAATTTCCATACATTAACCTGTTGCCCATCATTGTTTGAGCCTGTGCTAAATGCGGAACATTGTCATATAGTCTTAAAATTTCAGACGTTGGTAGTATTGTAAATATTTTACTATTGTTAAATACAAAAGTATAATTTGTGTTATCTGCTAAACCTTGGTTTACTTTGTTAAATGTTTCGATAACTTTAATAACCGAACTATTCATATCTTTAAACAAAAGGTCTACCTCTTTTACTAATGGTCCTCCTGAGTTGTAAACCACCTCAGCAGTGTTAGTGCTATTAAGCATACCTTGATTTAATGCAGTTGCTATATCATACTTAAATATGCTAGGTATAAAAGATGGGTCTGAAAACTGAGAGGTTGCTGAATACTCACCATCTTGATATTTATATCTATAAGCAAATGATATAAATCTATCTTCTAAAAAGTTGTCTTGACTAGACGTTGCAACAGGTGTAACTGTTGGAGAAGTAGTTGGTGGTTTTTTTATAACTAATATTTCTTCATAAGTAAACCCATCTACACCTGCAACGGGATTTCCATAATCATTTCTTACATTAATTTGTCTTGGAGGATTAAAATTATCAGTAAAAAATAATAAGTTTTCTACCTTGTTAACTCCTGTAATTAAATAATCAGGGTCAAAATTTAATGTGGTTTTTGTAGCATCATCAGGGTCTCCTACACTAATAACGTGATACGTTAGTAAACTTAATTCTGTGTTATAAGAAACAACTAAATCTACAATACCTGCACTTGTTCCGCTTCCTGTAAAAGCAGGGTCGTGTACAAACCAATATATAGTTTCAAAAGCACCATCTTCAAATGCTCCAATACATTTTGCAGTAGAACTTAAGTCTACTCCTAAAAATTGAAGCTGAGTTAATCTTTCGTTACCTTTTGAATTTTCTACTACTCCTATCTCTGACCCTTCGGTAGAACCCATACGAATATTTAATGCATCAACATATTGCCCATCAGGGACAAGACGTTCATCCACCATCTTATTCATTTTACCTTGAGTAAAATTTCTAGTTACATTTGCCATATTATTTTAACCACTTATCTCTACCCCTTAGATTTTGTAGCAGTCTTCCGGGATGTATATTACTAATTCTAATTTTTGCATTTCTCAATAGAGCAGTTCTTTTTTTTCTAAGTCGTGTTACAATGTATTCTTGTACACCTACTTTAGAGCCTAGAATAGCAAACTCTATTGCTGCATAAATATAATCTTCAAATAATTTATTTACAGTTATAAGACTGTCTTTCCCATTTTCCATCCCGTCTGAAACATATTCTAAAACACATAACTCATTTGCCATTCCTGAACTAAAATTAATAACACCCCCTTTAGGGTTTATTTTAAATGTTGGATTAGCATTTGCAGTTTCTGTATTTAAACCATAGTTAGCATTTATTCCGTATTCAAAGTACCAACCTCCATCATAACAATACCCTTCCATATTATTATATGGAGAGTTTTGATTTAAGTATATAGACCTTTTTCCTCCATAGATTCTTTCAAAATCTATAGTAGAATCTTGTGGACTTAATGCATTACCATCTAAGTCAAATAAAATTCTACATTCGTTATCTTGTAAATAAGCACTTGACCAATTGGTTTGAATGTTTTCGCTAAGTGGATATAAAAGACCATTCTTATACATAGAAATTCTAACCCAATTAACATAGTCTGAAGGCAATACATATCTTAATGTATCACAAACACTTAATTCTAAAATTTTTATTTCTTTAAAAGCATCATAATTTAATTCTTGAATTGCTCTTTTAGCGTGAAATAGAACCTTATACCTTTCTTCATTATTTACTATACTATGGTTTCCTGTATACATCAACATAAAATTGTTAACGATATCTTCTAAAGAAACGTATTGATATGAACCCCAATTTTCATCTTGAGGGTTTGCACCTCCGTTTTCATAATACTGATACTGTGATATATATGCCATAATTATTTTTCTTGTTGATTACTTGCTGCCTGTGATGCTCCTGCAAACTGAGTTACTTGTATTTCTCTAATACTCATACCTGCATACTCAAGTATTTTCATTACAAGATTAACCTCATCATCATTTGGCAATTCAAAATCTTGGTAATCTGCAGCCGAAGCATCGAATGCAGGTTCTCCATTAGTTAATGTTAGATACGTCCATTTAGGTACGAAAGGAAATCTAATATATTGAGATACAACTTGACCTATACCATCTACACTATTTGGGAACACTTCTGCTAACAAAGCGTTTTGTATATAAGCAGGATATGTTAAATTAGGTTTAGTCAGTAAAGAGTTGTTTAGCATTGTTATTTTAGAATGCGTAACTTTTTCAGCTTCTTTAATATCATCTGCTGAATAAATATTGTAAGTCTTTCCAATTGCATTCCAAACTTGTAATCCCGGTGTTGTTGCAACTATCAGTTGTGTTGCACTTAATATCGAAGTGACTACTGTATTATATGTAACACCACTTGTAACGGTTGAGACAATATCTCCAACGCTTACACCAAGTGTTATAAAATCTGCCGTAGTATCAAAAACACCTACACCACCACCATTAGTTCCGGTAGTAGTTCCTTCAGCTAACTCTTTATTATAAACTAAATTCTTGTTTATTAAATAATAGTCATTATTAGTTGTTGTCAACGAGGGTAAAAAATACTCATTATTGCCTCCGTTATTTAACAGAGGTAAGGTAACTGAAAAAGTATCTATAACTTCCTCAAGACCTTTTGTAATATCTGCATATCCCGTACCTGATTGTCTAGCGTTTTCCTTCTGTATCTGATAGTTATAAGAATAAAAATAAGTTTCAAATAAATCTAATTGTGCCTGTTTTGCAAACAAATTAAAATCTGACGGAGATATGTATCCGTAGTTATTTTTATTCAGAACTGACATTACTGTTTGTCTAACTGAATTTATCATCTGTGATTCTTTTGTACAAAGATAAACAAAATAAAAAGACCCCTTCAAAATAGAAGAGGTCTCTAAATAATCTAAAAGATTTGTTTAATTAAGCAATAGTAACATTCGTTACTGCTTCTCCTGCAGGTAAATCAACCGGGTGAACTACTTTCATCCAATTAGTTTGTGCTGCCATTACTAAAGCTGCATTAATTGCTTTTTCCATAGCAACAGTAAAACCTGTTCCTACAAGTGTGTAAACTACACTAGAATCTGCTGAGTGTAATTTAATAGAAGTTTCTGCAACTACTCCTACTGTTAAACCACCGTTGATAGCAATCATTAGCGGCTCAAAGTCTTCGACTTTAAAAGTTAAATACTTGTTCATAATAA
>TARA_R110001592_G_scaffold161671_2_pt1 | contig 12334 bp, 21 predicted proteins | sample TARA_R110001592 | Tara Oceans TARA_R110001592 (sample SAMEA4398387) | marine metagenome | biome: Polar Biome; feature: [SRF] surface water layer (ENVO:00010504); material: water (ENVO:00002006), including particulate matter (ENVO:01000060) such as... | depth 5 m
ATGATTATAGATTTATGGTAGAAATTTTCCAACCAGAGTCTGTTTTTGGACCATAAATTGAATTTGTAGTGGAATCAATATAATAATCTCCAATATCACCTATAGAATTATTTGGTACCCCCGCCTGATTTATTACTTGACTTGGAGCTTCTTTAATAGATAATAATAAATCACGTTGTTGTTCAACAAGCTCTTCAATTAATTGTAAACGATTGGATATGTCTTCATCGGATACATTTAAATCTTGATAAAATTCACTTGTAAGTGCTCCTGATAAATCCATACCATTTACATTTAGTTCATTCATTGCATTTGCTACGTCTTGACTTACATCAAAAATTTCATTATTACAAATACTTCCTAATGTGTCTATAGATTTTCCAATCATAGAATTAATATTATCTAAATTACTATTAACTGTATCTAATAGACCCTTTAAACATTCTATTGCAGATTTAATATTATCTATAATAGCACTAAAAATTCTTATAAATTCAGCCACAGGACCTCCAGGGACTCCTGGTACTGATGGTATTGCTAATTGTATTAGTTTTAAAAGTTGAGCAAGTATTCCTACATTTTGCATTATAGGTATAATACGATTTATTAATTCTAATAAACGTTTTAAACTTTCAATTGCTTGTTGTATTTTTTTTAATTCATCTATTAATTGCTGAACTCGTGGATCATCACATTTAATATTTGTTGGCAACATTTGACATTTATCTTTTAAATTTTGAGCAAATTTTGATAATTGTGTAGTTTGTTCCATTATAGACGGTATTATACGCTTTATAATTTCAATTGGTATTGTTGTTCCTATTGCCATATCAGAAATCCAATGGATGTTTATCGATTAAAATATTATCATTATCTAATTTTCGTAAAAGAGTATCAAATCTAGCTTTATAAATTGCTGTAGATGCAGCTCCCGAACTATCAGCAAACCCAATACTTACCATATTAATTAATTCTTTTAATATTTCTTTAACAGCTCCACTATGAAGCATTGGTTCTTTTTTATCACTAATGCCTATATGTATTCGTTCTGCATTTAATTCAATTCCAGTTTTTGCATCTAAGGCTATAATATCTGTTTTTGATTTTAATATAATCCTATCAGCTACTCCTACAAATTGAGATTTTGTATAACCAGATTCAGATTCTCCTATAGTAAGTTTATTATTTAATACCAATCCATTTAACTTTTGTGTAGAAGTTAAATATAAAGAAGAATCATCTGTTTGTATATTTTCAACGATAAATTGTTTTTTGTCTGCATCATCTTCTGCTGGTCTTTTTGATGTATTTGATAATATAATAATAGGATCATTTACACTATCTCCATTCCATGTAGGTTGTATATTATATCTTGTTTCATCTTGTTTAGAGGTGCTGCCAAGCCTAATACGGTTACCATGTCGACCTTCATTAATAATATCTCCCTCATATGGTTGTAATGGACTAGTCGATATATTTTTATCAAATGTTTTACCTGGTAATGTATTTTCAATTTGTTCTTGTGTTAATATTCCGGACAATCCTGGCAACATGTTATGTGATATAGATGATTGAATTGAAAATATTGACACATAATACCACACAGTGCATAAACCACCATTTTCTTTATTTTGGCTAGTTTCATCTGGACCTGCTATCAATAAAACATGTTCTCCTGTTAAAGGAATTTTTTTAGTAGTAATATCTAAAGGTCGTGCATAAAATAAATCATCCTTATATAAGTCACCATAAACACGAACCTTTATCGCAAACAAACTATTAGTTGTTTTTTGATTGTCTGAATTTATATACTTATACGTATGATCTGACTCTATAACTTCGCCATATTGAAATTGTATCATTTGGGCTTTAGTCCTTTTTTAATTTAGATTTAGCTGTTTCTATTTTTTCATGTAATTGTTTTTCTTCGTCTTCTATAGAATTTAATTCAGATTCTAATTCGCCCGTTAGTGTATCATCTGCAATTTGTAATAATTGTTTCTTTTCATCATCTGATAATAAACTATCAGATCCAACTATAGTTTGTTTAGTTGAAATATATCTTTGAACTATTGCAGTTAATTTTACTAAATGATCATCATTCTTAACTGATACTTCTAAATATTCTTTAATTAATGGAACAATTATAGTTGCATCAGATGAATTACGTATTAATGGCTGCAATTGACCAATTAATTGATTTATCTGTCTAGATGTACGTTTAGAATTGTGATATACGTCAGACATTAAATCTGAAAAAGACACGCCTTTAAATAATTCTTCTTGATTGTCCATAAAACTACATTTTAAATATAAATATTAAAATGGCAATTTTATAAATTCAGTTTGTTCGTATTCTTTAAATTTAACTTCATAAATTTGCTTAAGTGTCTTAATAACCCGGGTTATATTATTAGTTTGTAACCCAGTTCGTTCGCGTATAAATACATATAATGCTTTCTTATTAAATTCTTCAATATTTTCTCTAGTTTCAAATATATGTAAAACTGAGTCTGCTACATGAATATCAGCAGGATTAGAAAAAATATAATTAAGATTATCTTGACAATAATCAATATAAGCATCCATAAATTGTTTTAATGTAATTCGCATTTCATTATTATGCATTTCTATTAATACATTTCTACTTTCATCAATATCTATAGGAGCTGATTTTTGTTTTAACTTAACATATGCTTTTTGATTTTCTGCAATTAAATAGTTAAACGATGATCTTGTATAATAAGAATATGCTTTTCCATTTAATGGATTAAATTTATCTAATCTAGCAGTTAAGTATGTTACTAAATCTGTTTGTAGATCTTTAAACGTGGAATCAATATAGCCTGGTTTCATTTTATTTATAAGATTTTCTGCTAATTTCATAAGAGCAGGATATACAAATCTTCTATATATTCGTTCTCGTAATGTAGGATCATCAATTGTACGATTATACGCAGAAATTGATAATTCTGTTATTTTAGTCCAATACCTATTACTCTTTTTCCTCTTCCGGCCCATCAAATTCTCCTTTTAGTTCGTCAATTACTTGTTTTAACATTTTAAATGTTGTCCCGGCTTCATCTTCTGATTCAAATGCTCCGATATGATCAATTTGTTTCATATTATTATATGATGACTGTATTTTGTCATACATAAAAATATTTGTTTTTTCTACGTCGTTGTAATATTCTTCAATATCAGCTAATAATCCTGCTAATATATAAGCTCTATAACTCATATAAACAGCGATTGCTGCTAGTAGGATACATAATATAATTAGTATTATCATAATGATTAATCTTTATTAAATGAACTAAAAATATCCGTTATAGACTCTTTTATATCCGGATTTGCTTCTGCTAAATTCTTTAACGCATTTGATTTTGTAGTTTTTGATTTTTCAGAAGATTTTACTGGAGTTCCATTTTTATGATTTCTCCATCGTTCATATTCAATTTGTGCTGCCATATGATCGGCATGATGTAAAATAATTGGTAAATTTGTTTTTAATTTTGCTTGTGCCGATCTAGAAATAAAATATGGTTTATTAGCATCATCATATATACCATCATGTATTTTAATTGCTTGATATTCATTCCACGACATGGTTATTTTATAGTTATGAAGTAAAAATAAAGATAAATCTGGTACCATAGTAAATGGAACCGTTTCGTTATATTTATATAACCGTCCCATATTTTTTCGATGCCACTCTGAAGTTTCTGTTTGATATACTTCATTACCCTGTCCTGGAAAACCACATTTACCTAAATCATGATGCATAGCAGAAAATAATAATTCTTCTTTAGTATAACCTGACATATCAGCACCTTGATGGAACCAAACATCATATAAAGTTTCTGCGCAATCTATAACTCGAAGCACATGATCTATATATCCACCTGCAAATGCATTATGATAATGAGCCATGGAAGATGCTGGCATAAATACCAATCTTTCTTCGAGTTCATCATATAATTTATTTAATTGAGTTTTTCTAGTAGGAAATGATGTATTAACGAACTCTCGATATTTAGTCCAATTATCTTTAATTTGTTGTGCTTCTAACATTTTATTTTAATAATAGATAATTATTTTGATAATTCCAATATTTGTCCATTAACAAGTTTAGATGTGCATTTCCAACATGTATATGCTGTGGTTCTACTATCAACTTTATTTGATGTATATTCACAATATTTACATTTCATTTTTTTAAATCCATGCTTTTCTACATTTTTATTTTTTCTCATGATACGCTTTTAGGTAGTTTATGTATAACTGATTTTTCTTTTTCTTCTTTAATTGGCTCTTTTTGTATTTCTTTAATTGTATCTTGTTTTTTTTGTTCAATTAAGTTTTTTTGTATTTCTTTATTTAATTCATCTCTAACTTCATTAATTAATTGTTCTTTTATATTATCAATAATAGTATTATCTTCAACTATTTTATTTATAGTTTGGTTACGATCTTTAAAATAGTTTTTTGACTCACCGTATATATTTTTTTTAGACATATTCATTTTAAAAGCATGTTGTGCTGAAACTAATAATATAACAGCTAATGGATCAAATACAATAATAAACAAAAGAATAAACCAATTGACAACATTATCTATCTTTAATCCAGAAATATTTGCAACATATTTTAACGGACCTATTTCAGCTACTGCATCAGAATTTGTTTGCAAATCTAATATTTTTAAATCAATTATTGAAATAGAATCTGTTAATGCATATTGTTTAACTGCTAATGTATCTCGTCGTTTAATAGAATTATCTAATTGTTTTTCTAAAGCTCTTCTAGTTGATCCAGATGTAGTAGTAATAATATTACCATTACTGTCTTTTCTTTGTATTTTATTATTAGTTAATCCCGTTGTTAATTCTGTAATATTTTTATTTAATGATTGTTTTTCTGTAGAAATAGTTTTTAATTGTGACTGGAATCTAATTTTTTTATTATCTTGTAATGCTATTTTTTGATCTACTTCTTGAACATTGTATGCAGTTTCTTGATAAGCTGAAACTAGAAATCCATATATACCTAATGATGTTATACACATTAAAACAAATAATGCAATAACTAAATACGTTTTTATAGTAAAAACTACTTTATTCCAATATCGATGTAAATATGTAGCGGTAATTAATTTACCAGCTTCTAATGCAGAAGCCATTATGATTACCGCTGTTGCTTGTGAAGAAAATAATTTGCTTAATCCAAATACACTATAATATGCTGCAATTGATGCTAAGATCAATGCTATACTTAAAGTTAAGTATGGAAAGAATTGCCGCATTATTATTCACGATCAACATAATATCTTGCTGATTCTATTTTCTGTTGTGCTCTTTTTAGATTTGATAACGCTGATTCTTTATCAGTTTTACCTTCTAATAACATACGATGTAACTGTCTAACAATATCTTTTGCATCTTCTAAATCGTCTGTAACTTTGTTTTTCCATTTGTAATGTGCCATTTTATAACTCCTTGATTTTATGTTTTGTTTTTCTAGTATATCTTTTTCTATTAGCATACACGTTTGGTCTTGTTGCCATTTTAATTTCTTGATATGTAGCTTTAATAGTTTGCATTATATTAATAAATATATTACTCTGTAATTATTGATGTATTTTGTACACATTGAACATTTATATTCTGTAAAGCCATTTCTTTTGCTTTAGCTTCTACAACAATATCTAAATTATCTACATCATAAGTATTAGGAAGCTTAGTAATATAATCAGCATGAGCCTGCTCTTTTATTTTGCTAAATGCTTTGTATTCTTTATGAAATGTCGGCCATTGCTCTATGTTATCCATATCAATATTATGATGCTTAAACATTCGCTCAATAAGCAACTGATTCTCACGGCGTCTAGATTCTGAGTAATGAGTGCATTGAGTAACACCATGCTTATCCCAAGTCTCACGAGCCATAAAGAATGCCTCGGCCTCAGTCAAATCACCAGTATTAAAAGTATGATGCCAATAGTCAAACGTAATAGGAATCTGAGTAACTAAGTGCACCATTTCATATAAATCACGAACAGAATACATAGATGCCTTATCATCATTTTCTATAACTAATCTAGAACGGCATTCATCAGATAAACGATAATAATTTTTAACCCAACGTTTAGTAGTCGAATCTTTGTCGTTATAAGCAGCGCCAATATGAATATTAATTTTATTCTCAAAGCTAGGAGCATAACCAAGCATATCAAACATTTCAGAATGACGTTCTAAACCTATAATACTATTTTCAACTATAGTTTCATTAGGACTACCTAGTATATGAAATGGACCAGGATGAGTAGTCAAACGATGGCCATGCGCTCGAGCATAATCACCAGCAGCCATAAGCACTTCACAAATTTCTTCATAGTCTGGAAGATCTTTTATTTCGTAATGATTCCAACGTGGAAACAATTCAGAACCAATGCGAAACAATTGAATACCATTTGCTTCATTCCATTTGAGAATCTTGATAAGATCTTTTGCATTTGCTAAAGAACGTTCGGATGCTAACGGCATACCACCTTCTTTAAACTTGCGATCAATCATAGTGCGACCCGTACGAATTTGCTGCTTGCCTAAGTGCATATTATTACATGCATAACCATATCTAATCATAAGACTTTTTTTATTAATATAAGAAAAAAATTCCGTATATACAAATAACCGATAAAACTATATTATATTATATTTATATGTATATAAACTAAAATTACGTTTAAAAAAAGAAATTATTATGATTAAATTAGCATCATTATTAAATGAACAAAATGTTCCAGGTCTTAATGCGTCATTAACACTACCAGAAATAGCTTTCCAATCAGGAGATTATCATATATCAGGAGCAGATGCTGCTAAAATACGAAATGCAGCTAAAGGTATTATAGATGCATATAATGATCCAAAAAATCAAAACTTACAAACTACATTAACAATAGAAGCCGGAGCAACATCTTCAGAAATTACTCCAGAGATGTTAAAATATTGGTCAAAGTCTTCACAAAAACCAAAAACTGGTGTAGCAAATGCAGCTGCTGATAATAAATTGTTAGTTAGTAAAAGAGCGGGTACAATTTATAATATATTATTAAAGCACATTGCTGCTAATGTTAAATTTAGCACTAAGCGTGGTAATTCTACTAGCGTTGGCCCAAAAAGTGTAAAAGACTGGCAAAACATTATAAAATATGCCACCAGGTTGAATCCTGCTGCAGACAAAAAATATGCTGTAGGTTTTATAAAAGTTACCGGCCAGTTAAAACCAGAAAAACAAGATAGAGATGAAAAAGAAAATATAGTTCCTTGTAATTTTGATTTTATGTCAGGTAAACAAAAAAGAGCTAAAGCCGGACAAAATTATACTTGGTCGTCAGGACCTATGTACTTTTCTGCAGAGGTAACAGACTCTATGCAATTTAAAGGAAGTATAATTGATATTCCTGATTGTTATTATGTAAAATATGGAAATCAAGAATATTTCAGCGGATTCCGGGGTGATAATGTTATGAAGAACGATAAAATGATCGACGGTGATTATTTTAAAGAAATGAAAGAAAAAGGATATATACCAAGTACAGCCAAATTAGCTAAAAAAGATAAGTTAATTGGAAAGTATATGAAAAAAGAGAAGGGTGTATACAAACGAAGATATGCTTATGAACTTGCATTTTTAATAAAAGAAAAAGGTTTATTGGATGCAATTAATGCAGAAATTGGAAACTTAGGAGGCACTAAAAAATTAGCATCAGAGTTAATGCCAAATTATAAAACAATAATGGAAACTATTGACAAATTAAAACCGGATCTTCTAAATTATAGAAATCTTAATGACAGAAAAAAACGACAAGTTTTCGAAGCTTGGAAAAATGGTAATAACGGTGGTTGGAAGACTAATGATTCACAAACTGATACTAATGTATTTAAAAATAGACAAGATAACACGCCTATACAATTTTTATGTTTTGCTCCTTTGTATTCAACCGGTTGGTCTTTAACGGGTAAATGTGTTTCTGCATAATAAATTAATTATATTTTATTCTTTATAATAACACGTTTTTTTAATATCACCTGGATATCCGATTACGATATTAATATAATAATAATTTCCATGCATTGTTATAGCAAATCCAAAGTCTAATATTCTTGAAGATTTATTAAAGTGACCATCTTTTATAATTTTTACTATTTTAGTTACTAATTCATGTTTATTAGTACCACTAGCAAATTTAATACATGGAATTACAACTCCATATTGCTCAGAAAATTCAATAAGATCTACAACATAATTTTTATCATTTTCCCACAACATTAAATCATCTTGCGATGCTTTTCTAAAAACACCAGTATCAATTTTTAACGATTCTTCACCACTATCAACAAGAACTTTATTAACACTATTAATAGTTTCGTTGAGTAATGAATCTAAGTCTTGAGAAAATATGCTATTTGCTATGAATATAGCTACGAGAATTAAGATTGTCTTTTTCATTTGTTAAGTATTTAATTATTTATATAACTATAATATATAATTAATTTCATATATCCAAGAAAAAACTATTCTTTTTTCACAAATCCGTTTAAGAAATCTTTTTGTTTTTGGATGGCATCTTTAAGTTCTGTATTATCTTGTCGCTGTTTTCCACTGCCTTTACTGATTCGTGTAGAGCTAGACTCATTAACACTTTCTCTGGAAATGTTTCTGCTTGTTGTAGTCTTGGAATTATTCCCATAAACATCTTGGTTCCGGCTTTTATTGTCATTTCTGCCTTCATCAATTGCCCGTCCTCTGTCTTTAAGAAGTTTTTTAGATTCTTCTCGTAAGATACATCCGACATCGTATGGAGTTCTATATCCTTTGATTTCAATTCCACATGGGTATTTGTACGTCTTCCCGTACTCTTCTGCAACAACCAAGTACTGTACTCCGTAATTTTGCGTAGTAATTTTTTTAACATAACCTTGTTGTTTAGATCCTAGCCACGTAAAATAAACCCAATCTCCTATTTTAAATTGAGGACGTTTAAATTGTTTGACTATATTTGCTGGTGTTTTTTTATATTGTTTCATAATAAAAAAGAATTAGTAGGTCTCATTTAGATTAGTTGTAACTAAAACATGATCCCTGATTTATAATTCGGAATACTCTCATATATTTTGTTACTTTATCTTCTTTAAATGTTTTTTCTAATTCATAATCGCGAGACATAATATATCCAGATTCCATAAATTTTCGTATTACTTTTCTAATAGCACGTAAACTATCAGATTCAATCATAATACGTTTATCGTCAATTAATATATCTACTAGACTATAATTCTCTGGAATTAAATTTTGTGTTAAATCAATTTCAATTGAATCATCTTCTCTATCGTCTAATGCATCTTTAATATTATTAAAAAATTGTTTTAGATTAATATTTCCAGATTGCACATTATGTTCAGCTTCATATAATTCAAAAAAGTATGTTAATTGATCAGTTGGAGATAGCGTTATAAAATAATTAAATTCAGCATCTTTAATTTTGATATGTTCTAACGTTTTTTTCATCTTTAACAGCTTTTTTTATTTCAAAAATTTGCATCGTATTTGTTATAGATATATGTTTTATTGATGAAACATTTATTTGTGCTTCAAACAAATCCATAGCTTGTACTCGACCTATTATTTCTTTTTTTGAATCTGTTTTATATGAGTATGTATATGTATTCATCTTCTATTATAAATATAATCCTAACTCATATTTTCTTGTAAGAGCTTTGATTGTTATGTGAATTGTTTCGTCTAGACGGTCTATTTCATTTTTATTTAACAAAAATGTATGTGATTTGATATCAACTGGAAATTTTTCTTCTATAGTTGCTCGATAACTATTGTTAACTTGTTTTTTAATATATTTGCCAATACTAAGTAAATCTTTGTATTTTAGTTTAATATTCATATTAGAAATATATAAATTGCCTACATGTTGATCGAACATCGCTTCTCGCATATTATGTTGTGATAACCGTTGATTAATTTCAAAATCCATATCGGCCCACGTGGAACCCATTTTTTCTCTTATTTTTTTAGATATACCCCATGGGTGATTAATGCTACTTGTCATATTTTTATTAAAATTTATAAATTGTTACTGTATATACGTCGTTTGAATAGTTATTTCTAACTGTAACATAACGATATTTTTCGATTAACATGTCCATTATTAATCCGGGGTGGACATAAAAAAACCCTTCTTCTATTTTGTTACCAATTGGCGATAATAAATTAAATGCAACACAATTATTAGATAATTCATACATTTTATCTATATCTTCAAATAATTTTTGGAGATCAATATTCTCCGTTGCATTTCGTCTAGCAGTAAATAATCCAGATGCAACTACCCAATCTGCTTTTTCTAATTCTGCAGATTCAAATGATCCTAATTGAATATCAATATTATATCGTTGTTTACCTAAATCAATCATTATTGGATTATGATCTATTCCGTTATATGACATTACTGTATTATTGTATGTTTCTTGTAAATGTCCATATAAATCTCCACGACCACAGCCAATATCTAATAGAGTATAATTTTCTGGATGAAATCCTACTAATAAATTTTGAAAGATATATTGTTGTTCCGATATACTTGAATATCCAACCGGATATGGGCTATACATCATATAATCTTTGTCTTGTACTGGATCTAAATCATCATATTTAGATATTTCAGTATCCCCAGAAATAATTTTAGTTAATTTTTGTTCGACATCATTTACTGATTTCATACTTATGATTTAAATTCTGGTAATAAATCGTTTTCAACTAAATGTTTATATGGAATAGTTGAAGTAATTTCTTCACTTTCGCATAATGATTTAGTTAATGTACGATTAATATATATGTTATTGTTATTAGATGTATTTAACATTGTTATAACACTTCTATTTTCTAACATTACATCATACATAGTTTGTTTTCTTATAGAAAATTGATCTAAAACGACTCCTACATGATTTGTATCATCGTTAGTTACTATAACGGTTGTTCCTGGTTTATATGACATTATTCTATAATTTTAATGATTTTACTTGAATTTACTGCTTTTACCTCGAAGTCCAGGGTTTCTCCTTTAAAATCATTAATAACTTTAGCTTCTGCTTCGGTTACGGATAATGCTTCTACTAAATAGATTTCGGTTGCACTTTTTTCTTTAGTGCCCTTTGATGTGTCAATTAAGTGTGTTAATTGCACCTTTGCTGTGTAATACGACATATTTGATTATTTTTATAACTTTTTATACTTATAATATATGAAAATTCATTATATTTTCAAAAATATATTGTAATTATTTTTCTAAAAACTTTTGCAGTCTTTTTTGATTTTTATGAAATTCATATGATCTGCGAATTTGAGCATCTGTTAAATCAAAATTTAATTGTAATACATCTAATATGTCAGCAATTAATCGTTCCCGATCTAATTTATTTTTTGATCTGCCGATCATTTGACTAATAACACGTTTTAATTGATATACAAATTCTCTAGGTACACGACGTAAAATTCTAGATGTATTTATATGTAACTCTATGTCCTTAGGTCGTTTTTTTTTACGTTCTAATACTATTTTTTTAGCAATTTTAGTAGATTCTGCAATAATATCTTTGAAATTAATTACGGATTCCATTGGAGGTCCTTCCAGGTCAGGTGGTGATTCTGCTGGGGGTGGCGATGCTCCCATATCTCCTCCTCCCATATCTCCTCCCGGAGCTGCAGCTGCGTCACCTGCAGGTTTTTCTTCACCAAAACCTTTTACGTCCGCTAATGTTAATTGTAATTCTATAGTATAATCAGTATCTCTTCCATATCCACCGGATGGAACAATTTTTATAATTTTATCACGTAATAATTGAAATATCAATCCCGGAGTACAATCTAGTTGTGCTCCACTACGTGTTATAAATTCTCGTATTCCAATATCAGTTAAACTATATATAATACCTAAATGTTTAGAAGCATATGTATCAAATTTTCCTAAAAATTTCTTTTCAGTTTCAGAAAAAATAGAATCAGAATCATCATTAGCATTACCTTCTGGTGCTGCTGGTTCTTCTTGTTCTACAATCATTTCATGTAAAGTTTTAAATATAATATGTTCATTAATTTGTTTCATATTCTATTTTTTCGTTTCTGCTAATTGAGTAGACCGATATTTACTTGATAATTTTCTAAGCTCATTAATAGCCTTTCTGGCTCTTACTGCTGCAGCTTTAACACCTTTTTCATTAAATCGTTCATGATTTTCTTCAAAGGTATTCCAATG
>TARA_R110001592_G_scaffold133680_1_pt1 | contig 12332 bp, 7 predicted proteins | sample TARA_R110001592 | Tara Oceans TARA_R110001592 (sample SAMEA4398387) | marine metagenome | biome: Polar Biome; feature: [SRF] surface water layer (ENVO:00010504); material: water (ENVO:00002006), including particulate matter (ENVO:01000060) such as... | depth 5 m
GGATTAACGCATGGACATCATCAAAGGGAACACAAAATGCTCCACAGGAAACAGAAATAGATAGTTATAATATCGGTTCTGTTAAGTCTGACTTAAATGATAGTGCGTTTGACGACTTTGACTTTTAGTAATAATTAAATAGATAATATAAAGTGCAGGCAGTGTCTGCACTTTTTTTATGCTTTAGAAAATCTAAAATATTATATTTATAAACAAATGGCTGACGGTAGAAAACGAAATATAAATTTTCCATTTAAGGATAGTAATGTAGGTGATTACATAGAAATGACTGAGGTATCTGGAGATGCGTTAAAATCAAATCTATTACATCTTTTATTAACTAATAAAGGTGAAAGACTATATCTACCAGATTTTGGTAGTGATTTAAGAAAATTTATATTTGAACCAAATGATAAAATAACACACGATGAAATTAAAGACCATATAAACCAATCAGTTAAACAATATTTTTCACAGGTAGAAATTACTAATATTTCATTTGAGAATGTAGAAAATGAACAAGTTATTAGGGTTATTATTTCATTTACAATAACAGAAGGGGCTTTCCAAAGTCAAGAAGAAATAGATATAACATTATAATATGGCTAAAAAAATAGATTACAATGCTAGAAACTTCGCAGAGGTAAGAAGTGAATTAGTAAATTTTGTAAAACAATATTATCCTGATGTGTATTCTGATTTTAATGATGCATCAGTAGGTATGATGTTATTAGAATTAAACGCTGCGGTAGGTGATATGTTATCATATCATACTGATAGAACATTTAATGAGACACAAATAAGTTATATGCAAGAGAAATCCTCTTTATTAGAACTTGCAAGAACATTTGGGTTAAATATACCGGGAAATAGACCTAGTGTAACTATAGTAGATTGGACAGTTACAATACCAGTTGCTGGTACAAATGCATTAGGGGATACATTTAATTCATCTTATGCGCCAATCATAACTAGAGGTTCACAAGCAATAGGTGCTGGTAAGGTATTCGAATTAATGGAAGATTGTGATTTTTCATCTCCATTTACTAGTGGAGGAATTCCAAATAGAATATTATTACCTAACTATAACGCTAATAATAATATAGAGAGTTATACCGTAACTAAAAGAGAGTTATGTTTTAATGGTTTCACTAAAGTATTTAAGAGAGTTATCAATACGGAAGACTATAAACCATTTTTAGAGATTATTTTACCTGAGACTAATGTACTATCTATTGAAAATGTATTACAGGTAGAAGGTACTAACATCTCATCTACACCAACAAACGAACAGTTTGCGGTTTTTGATAATAACTTTTACGGTGTTGAAGCACTTGCACAATCACAAATTTTCATAGAGGATAATGCTGTAGTAAGTGATAATTCTGCAGTAAAACCAGGAAAATGGGTAAACGTACCAAAGAGATTTATTAAAGAATTTACAGATAAAGGATTTTGTAAAATTATTTTAGGTGGTGGTGATGAAGATACATCAGCATTAAATGATTTTGTTGGTTGTCAAGGACAAATTGATAGAGTAGGTAATTTTGTTAACAATTTATCTTTAGGTGAAATACCAAAGGTAGGAACAACACTATTCGTTAAATATAGAGTAGGTGGTGGTTCTGCTAGTAACTTAGGTGTAAATAGTATTAATGGTTTAGGTACTGTAAATGTTATTGTTGGGGGAAATGATGCTTCAGAAAATAAAAAAGTTAGAGATAGTGTAAAGGTGAATAACCCAATACCTGCAATTGGAGGTAAAGGAACACCATCAGTAGATGAATTAAGAAATTTAATTAAATATAACTTCGCTTCTCAAAACAGAGCAGTTACTATTAAAGATTATAAAAATAGAATTGATTTAATGCCAGGTAAATTTGGTGTACCATTTAGATGTGGTGTATGGGAAGAAAGAAATAAAATAAAAGTTTCTGTCTTAACTTTAGATAGTGAGTCTAAGTTAAGTAATACATCTACATCAACAATGAAAGAGAATATTGCAGAATATCTATCAGATTATAGAATGATAAATGACTATATAGATGTTAGTAATGGTAAGATAATTAATATTGGTATTGATGTAGACTTAGTTGTAGAGAGAGGTTCTTCACAATCTGAAGTTATCAGTGGAGTTAATTCAGTGATAGTAAATTATATGGACATCAATAAGTGGCAGATGGGAGATAACGTTTATATCTCTCAACTTATAGAATCAATAAGTAGTGTTGCACAGGTATTAAATGTTATAGATATAAGAGTTTTTAACAAAGTAAACGGTGAGTATTCTACTAATGAAATATCACAACCATATGTTAATAATGATAGTGATTTAAGAGAGATAGATTTATTAGATTCTTACTTATTATATGGTGAGCCTGATGGAATGTTTGAAATTAAATATCCTAGTAAGGATGTACGTATTAGAATAAAAACAACTTAGTATTTAGTTTTAATTAAAGTAATATTAGTTTTATAGTAAAATTTTTAAGATTATGGCTTGTTCTACATGTAAGAAAAAAAAGAAAAATACCTCAAAAGAAAATAAAGTAACATTTGAAAATGTTCAAAAAAATAATAAAGAAGAATCTTTAGAAAAAACCTCTATAGGTGAGGATGTTTTTAAGGGTTTAGGTGATATTATACCACAAAATGTAGGGATAAAAATCATCACATTTTGTGGGTTATTAGTTGCAATCCCACTATTCACAGTTTATTTGTTAGGGTATATTTTTACAATGTTTTTCTTCACTAAAAATAGTAAAGGAAACGGTATATCACTTAAAGGGTTATTTATGTTTTTCACATACCCAACAAGAAAGTGGAAATCATTTAGAGGTAAGTTAAGAGAAAAAGCAAAACAAAGAGAGTTTGCAAAAACTATTAGTTATGATGATATGGATGGGATCGATATTTTTGTAAGTGATAAAAAGAAAGAAGATATCAAAATTGCTGAGGAAGAACTAAAAGACGTTGAATTAGTATTGGTAAATGAAAAAGATAATAACAATGACTAAAGATAATTTATGTCAAAGGCAATTAGAATTAAAACAAATCCAGGTTCTCCTAAAGAGAATTACGTAAGTATAAACCTAAATCAAGACTTTGATCAACTAAAAGTTTTAAGTTTAACTATTGATCAAGAAGATGCTTATAAAAGTTTTGAATCTAATTACGGTGTTGTTGCTGGTAGGGTTGATATTAATAATGGTTTTGGATTAAAGAATTCTAAAGTATCTATTTTCATTCCTTTAGATGATATTGATAAAGAAAATGAAATAGTAAGTGAATTATATCCTTATCAAACAATTAGTGATAAGAATAGTAATGGTGTAAGGTATAATATATTACCTAGTCTAAAACAAAATAAAAATCACACACCTGTAGGTACATTCCCAAGTAAAAGAGAAGTATTAGATAATCCAACAATGGTTGAGATTTATGATAAGTATTATAAGTTTACAACCACCACAAATGAATCTGGTGATTATATGTTCTTTGGCGTACCTGTTGGCGAACAAAGAGTTTTCATTGATATAGACGTTAGTGATATTGGATTCCTTTCGGTTAGACCATATGAGTTGATTGAGAAAGGAAAACCTAAAGAAGATTTTGAGGATAATTATGTTTTTAAGAGTAGTAATGACTTAGATAAATTACCACAAATCATATCCAATAGTGAGGTAGTTAATGTATTACCATTTTGGTCTGATGATTTAGATGGGGATAAAACAGTAGGTATCACTAGGTATGACTTTAGTGTTACAGAATATGAATTAACACCAACAGCAATGTTTATGGGTGGATTGTTTTCAGACAATGAAAATGACTCAATAAGTAAAAACTGTAGACCTAGAAAGAAGATGGGTCAGATGAATGAGCTTACCACAGGTGCTGGTGTAATAGAGGCAATAACTAGAACTAGTAATGGTAATATTGTAAAATCAAAAGAAATACCAACAGATGCAATTGATGAGAATGGTAACTGGGCAATAGAACTACCAATGAATCTAAGGAAAGTTGTTACCGATGAGTTTGGTGCATTAGTACCTAGTCCAGATGGTAAGAAAGGTATTTTCTCAGAGGGTGACTATAGATTTAGAATTTCTATGGGTAGTGATAATGGTATTAGTAAAAAGAGAACTAGGGCTAAAATGTTAGTTCCTAATATGACTAATAACTATGAGTTTGGTGAATTTAGTGGTGGGGAATTAATAAAAAATCAAAAAAAGGGTACACCTATTTTTAGTATTAATGAACAATTAAGTTTTTTTAATGAAACTGATTCTAAAGAAACTGACCCAACAATACAATACAATTATTTAGAAGACTTTTTCACATTTAGGTGGAAAAAAGTATACACCGTAAGGCAGTATATACCTAGATATCAACCAAACTCAAATGAAGGAAAGAGTCAAAGAAATTTTATAGGGTTCAAAAAAATATTAGATGGTAATGGTGTAAATAAATTACCATACAATAGACTATATACTAAACTTAACCCATTATACTCTATATTATGTTACATATTATTATTTGTTGGGTTTGTAACTGCGTTTGTTAATTCATTTATTCAATTTATGAATAGTATTATTAGTAATATTTGTGAGTTGAAGTTACCATGGATTTGTATTTATTTTGACTTTTTATTTGGTGCTAGTCCCGATGCTTTTTACCATAGAAGTAAAAAAACAAAGTTTGAAAGGAGTTTTCATAGGTACACTAATGCCAGTTGTAGTGCGGGTAAAACATCAGGATCAGTTAAGAGTGAAAATAAAATTGGTAAAAATGTTTTTAAGACTGGTAGTTGGGAAGACGGATCAACCCCTAAATATAAAGTGGAGGGTGGAAAAGATGCTATTTTATGGTGTACAAAAGATGCCTGGTCTTGTATTAATGCCGAAGATGCTGGATTACTTAGGGGTGACGCAGACGTTAATATATCTATTAATGATACACACTATGTTAAGATGTGGAGTAATGGTTGTTGGACTGACTCGTCAAATACAAACTACTTTGATTATTGGAAAGAAGATAGTGTAACCGTAGATAAAAAGGCTGAATGTATAGCTTGTGAGGAAGAATATTTTGATCCAACAACAAGTAAACCACATATAAATAAATCCGCTGCAGTGGCGGCTGGTGATGAGGATAGAACATATAAAGGGCTTAAAAAATATTTTGGTTCTTTCTTATTTGGGTCTATCGATATATGTATAAGATTTTGTTATTACTTTAGAGTTGAAACTAGAACTATATGTCCAGTTAGTGGATTATGTGATAAATGTACTAATGATGATGAGGTAGACCCTGAGGCAGAAAATGCTGGTAGGGGACCAAACGATGATGGTGAAGGTTATGGTGTAAATAAAGGTTGTTGTAATGGTTGTGTTGAATGTGACGAAGTAGGTGTAGAAAACGAAAATGGTAACAAAGTATGTCCAAGGAACTGTTTAGATGGTAAATGTTGTGAAAAAATTGCACCAATAGGATTGAAATGTGCTGAAGAAGGATTAATCACTCAACCAACTTTATTCTCAACTGGTACTTGTGGTATTGATGATAAAGTCACTAGATGTAAAACATGTTCTGGAGTATATTGGCATGGAATAAGTAATTGGGTTGAATGTACGTTAGAATCTTTTGCATCATCAACAGGGATGTTAAACTTTGAGTTTTACAATGATTGGTTAAATGGTTCTTTATATTTCCCACTTATTAAGAGAAACCTTAAATTAAGGAAACTAACATTTAGAGGGAGAGGAAAGGGTCAAGTACAAAAAGATGTATTCTGTGATTATGATTGTGATGGAGAGGATCCAGATTATCAAACACCTAATGGTAAACAAAGAGTTTATTCTGTTAAATTAAAAGGTGGTGGAAAAATAGATAATTACGAATTCGAAGGGTGTGATGTGAATTTACCTAAAAATAATTTTAGTTCTAGAGAATGGTTTGACACAATATCTGAAGGGTATAATTCTATAGAATTTAGTGGATTTAGAGGTGGTGATATTAGTAAACCATGTAGTTTCACTTTATTAGACTATTGTACGAAATATTTAGACTGTGGTAATAATGTTAAATTACGTAACACAAACAAAAAAATTAAAATTAAGGAGAAAAAAGTTGAGCAAGTACATGGAAAACCTAAATATTTTAAGACAACTGTTGAAGGTACTGACGGTGAAGATATTGAAATATGGAAAAATTTTGGTGGACATGGACATCATAAGAATAAGTGTAAGGAAAATTATTTAGTTGAGAGATTAGAATATGTGAAAACAGATTTAAGTGATTGTCAGTCAATGAATACAGATAAAAAAGTACAAAAGGCTACTGATGAAGATGAAGGTGTGTTAGCGATTAATCAAAAAAATGAGGATACAGGTGGAGATGAAATAGTTACAACATTTACTACGGAAGAAACTTTTGACCCTAATGAAACAAAAGTGGTTAAACATGATTTAGGTGAAACTAATGTAGAAGTAAAATTTATTACTAATATAGGGAGTGTAGACATAACTAATAGTGGTAATGTAAGTTATAGAACAGAAACTAAAAATAAAATAGAAGTTACTTTTGCAGGTAGTAGTACAACTAAATTAAAAATAATTATTACATCAAATGATGATTCTTGTTCATTGAGTTGTGCCGAACAAGGGACTGCAGCTTGTGATAAAAGAAATGGGTGTAACTGTGATAAAGAAAAACTATATAACGAATCAACACCAATATATCGTGGATTAATAAGGGAGAAAAATGATGAAATATATTACGCATCTATTGTAGAAAGTACTGACCCTAAATTTAATAACGATTACTATAAGAAAAATATGGTATTTCCAACGAACATAACAGAATTAGGAAGTTCAGTTACTTGTGATATTGATGAAGCACCATTTATTATACCTAATTTAGAACAAACAACCTATCAAGTAAGTGAGGAAGAACTTAAAAGTAAGGGAGGAAGAGGTACTGAAGATAAACCTTATAAACTTGCAGAAAGAGAAAGTATTGTTAATTTAAGTGCGTATGTTGATTTTGGTTGTAATGGTGTAAGATGTATGAATGTTAGGTCTTCTTTAGTTACTGCACAAGTAGGGTCCGAATTATATGACTTAAATGATAGTGGTTTAGAATGTAAGTCTTGTAGTTCTTATTCAGATGTGGATTCAGATGTTAGAGGGTATTTTTGTAGAAGATTCAGTACTTTTACACCTACCAGTAGTAGTGATAGTATAACTAATATGAAAGTTAACTATGTGAGAGCTGGTGGAACACAGGGTGAAAATTATTATGAGACATATAATGAGGTGTCACCTAATTGTAGGTCAGAGTTTAATGATAAAACCGCAGTGTTATTTAATGAGGATGGTGATGAGAGCCCTAAATTCACTATTGATAACGACTTAAATGATGGTGATGCGATAACACCGGGAGATAAGTGTGGGTATTTAGAAACAGATTCATTGAAGGACGCTAAATACTTTTATGCTATGGATGCATCTTCACATACTAAAAATGACTTAAAACATTTTCCTTTTAGTTCATCTAAATTGGGAAAAGATGGTGATGCTGATTCTACTATTATTGTTGAAGATGATAAAGGTATTAGCGTAACATCAACACAAACACCATACTTCTTTTACTTTGGTTTAATACCTGGTAAAACAGCATTAAATAAATTAGTAGCTAAATATTTTTCAGACGTTATAAATAGCCAAACATTAGAAGATGTATCTGGTGATGAAAATAGTAGTGGAGAATCTGGTGATGGGGAATCTGATGACACAGATTCTGAAGAATCTATAAATTCATTAATTGGATCTTGTCTTAAAAATTAGGGGATATGGAAGAAAGGATAAAGAAAATATTAAATAGTGAAAAGTCTAGGTCAGAAGATAATCTTATAGAGAAAATGAATCTAACATTAAACTCAAAAGAGAAGAGTATTGATGAAGATGTAATTACTAAGATAATATCAACCAACACTCAGTTTGAGACTGAAAGAAGAGATAGTGGTAAGTATAGATTGTATGGTAATATTAAGTCTATGGTTAGTAATGTATTATTTAATGATAATCTAAAAATATATAGAAAAGATGATACTACAGAATCTGTATACACTAACAAAAATGATATTGTAGAAAGAAATGGTTGGTTGGGTTATATAGATAATGATTCAGAAACGGCTCAAACATATGTTAAAAGTAATACAGATTATTTAGATAATAAAAGTAGTTTATGTGAGTTTATACCTTTTGATCCTGGTTATGATAGATTAAAGTTTGATGACCCAGATGGAAAACCAAATTATATGTTAAGGGTATCTTACCCATACACAAATGAAGACATTACATTAGTTGAGAATGATAGTGGGGTAACATTATCAGATGGGATACCTTTTATTAGTATTAATGAAAAAGAGATACAGGAAATTTCTTATACTATATTTAAGACACCAATTAATCATGGATTAAAAGTTGGGGATAATGTAAGATTATTCGGTATTGGTGAGTTTTCTAACGAAACTTATGAAGTTAAACAATTAGGGGATGAAAATGGAAATAAACAAAATAGATGTTTTATTTTAGGTATTACATATTCAAAAATAGATTTTTCTAAAGGGGTATCTAGATTTGCTAGAGAAGTTGATGGTGTATTATCACAATATTATGTAAGAAAATATAAAACACTAACTGATGGGTTTAAGGATTATGATAGATATCCTGCGGCGTTTTCACAAAGTTATTTTGGTGATGAAGAGGTTGCTTTTAATTTTACAAAGGACGTAGATGTTAGTGGGTTAGTAGATAATTTAGGTAGACCTTTATCTGAATTATATTTATCAATAATAAAAGTCGATACAGACAGTAATTAAATGTTATTATTATGGCACAAATAGGAAAAGGTGGAACCCACCAACCATCCAATGAACAAACCAAAGTGTATGGTGTTTGTAATAGAACAGGTAGTAACTTTGGTGATAGATATAAAATTAGTAGTGGTGAGTTCTTAGGGACGTTATCACGTTCTCAAGTATCCTCAAACTGTAGTGACGGTAGTTATGATTGTAGTAACGCTTGGTGTAAATCAGGTGGTGCAAAAAATACTTCTTTAGCTGCTAACTATAACAACCAAAATGCTCAAACAAATCAACAGAATAGAGGTGATGAGGGGAGTGATGATAGAGATATTTTTGATAAAGATTATGGCCAATCCGAAGATGATAATACTAATAATAATGATGATGACGGAATTAAAGGTTTTGCTGATGGGGCTACACAAACCGCAGATATTGGTGAAACCGATCAAAATGTTGATACTAATAGAGAACAAGACTTTTTTGATGGTGAGTATGATGAAAGTACGAATAACCCTAATAAAACTTATAAGAATACCTATTGGATAAATAAAACAAAAGATAATCAAAATATACCTAAAGGATTAAGGGATAGGTTTTGGACACATATTCAAGCAGGGTTTTTAACAGAACAAGATAAGAAGACTAATTATAATGTCAGAGCAATAGGTGATGATGATTACCCACAGGTGCATTTTGGTAAAATAGATGATGGTATTGATGAAAGTGATGTTGAATTTATTGGTGATATTAGTGAATACAATTCTGCAGAGTTGATAGAGAGGGTTTTAGAAAATAGTTATCATCGAATAAATACAGTATACAGAGAATATAGAAAAGAAATTGTTAATCTTAGTGGTGGTGATATAATAAATGAAAAAACGTTTGAAGGGTACTTCAATAATCCACAAACAAAAATATTTAAGCATAATTTTGATACGAGAAATATATCGGTTAACTTTTTTAGTAATAGTAGTAACACTAGTATGGACAGTTGGGCTAGTATAAGTTATAAAATATTAAACTCTAATGAAGTATCTGTTACGTATGACGCTAAGGGTAATAATGGTCATAGTGTTTTTACAACAATTAATAATTTAAGTGAAAGTTCTGATGCTGATGTTTATGAAGTTGGTAACCTAAAAGAAGGTTACATATATAAACCACATTATAAAATAAAAATTAGAGAGTTCGATTCTACAATTACGTTTGAAGAGGGTAGTGATGTTAATGAAATACCTAGCTATGCTACTTTAGATTTTACAAGGGTCGAAACTACATATGATGATACTGGTACAAGGTCAATATATAGTGCCCCAACAACTAAAGAATTTAATACTTATAAATATAGAAGGTTATTAGATATTGGAGAAACTGATATATTAGGTTTAGGGGTAGATTATCCATTTAATAGTGGTGCACATTATATCTATTTAGATAGTAGATTTTATTTACAAAGACAAGACCCACCATTTGATTCATATAATAATGAAGTTGAATTAAAGGTACCAACTAATGTAACATTATTAAATTATTTAGTTAAGTCACCTAATTATTTAACTTTTAAGATAGATGGTACGACCTTTGAGGAAGACTCAAATATTGGTAACTCAGTAACTAGTGATGTAATAGATGGGGATGTGTCACCAATAGATTTATCGGTTATCCTAAAAGAGTATGAAGGAAATTATTCTTTAGGTGATAGATATATATCAGGTAGTAAAGAAACAGATACCTCAACAATAATAACTAAAGATTTAGATGATGTTTGTTAATAGAAAAAAAATAAGGATAGGTGCAATTACTGGTAATACTATTAATTTTAATATACCAATACAATCAAATGCGAATCCACTAGATAATGAAGATTTAGTTAAATCTACCTTTGTTGAAAAGGAAGTTGAAAACGCTATTAATAGTGCAACTGATTATAAAAAAGTTAGATTTAAGCCTGCGATTGTAAAAAATGGTAAATGGAAGATAGTACCTGAAATTAAAATTGAATTAAATTTCTTAAATAGTGAAGGTTCTTTTAGTGGGGTATATAATATTTTAGGATTTAATAGTGAAGATTTATTTTGTAGAGTTAATAGAGTGATAAAGAGTTATTTGTCATTAGATTATTATAATACTACCAATTCTGCAGATAATTTATTTTTAACATCAACAAGTATCTATACTCAAATGGGGAGTGATCAATTAAATAGTGTAGGTATACCTAAAAAATCTAACGAATGTCCAATTAGTTATAGATTAGGAAGTCCAACTCTAAGACCTAATATGGTACATGAAGGATTTCATATTTATTGGTTTGCGGCAGATATATTAAACGCACCAAATCAAGAATACGTTATCTATTTAAGTCCTACATATCAAAACGCTGGTAATGGTAAAGTATCTATTATGTCACCATATACTGGAAATATTACACCATTAAACTCTGAGGATGTACAATACACTAAAGTAATATTAAAATATTATAACGGTAGTTTTGTTTACACTATTGAGTCAAATGATACAAGGCAATTGAAAGAAAACGGTGGGGGTATTGATTGGAATGATAATTCAGACAGTATACCCACAATAACATTTTATGAGGCATTAGCTAATAATTCTAGTAGTGAAACAAGTGATATGACAACTGGTGTGTCAATAGGTGAAGACTCTAGTGCTACTTAAAAGATATTGTTATGGAATTAATTAAAAGAAAAAGATTATTAGAAAACTATAGAAGTAGACAGTTAGGTAGTTATGGTGAAATAACAGCATCAACTATAGATATATCTTTATATATAACACATACCTATGAAGACATGGGAATATATAGTAATTCTTTTTTCGACCCATATGACGATGATTTTATGGGGACATACAAATTAAAAAGAGAAGATATTAACATCCCTGTTAATTTTAATCCGGCAATTGATGGTAGACATCCTTTGATGGGACCTGAGATGTATAATCAAGATATAACAACTGTTTCAGGAGAGATGGATGATAGATATCTAAATTCTGTTGCTTCATATCAAGTAGATAAAAATAATAATCCAATATATAAACCTAACTTAAATATGTCTAAGGATATCAATAAAATATATGACGGTGTTTTATCGGTTTCTGAAGATGAAGTGAATTATGTAACTGGAGGGATATCAATGAAGGGGGGTGAACATAAACCAAATACAGGTATTTCTTTTAATAGTAAGATCAATTCCTATGTAGATGATTTAATTACTGGTAAGAGATGGAGAGAAACTACATTTACACATACTATGGGTGGACTTAGAACTACAAGTAATGGTGAGTTAGAGGCAAACGTAAGTTTATATGCGTTGTATAAGAAAGAAGAATTACTAAATATTGTAGAACCACCAAAAGTTAGAAATAGGGTATTTATAAGTAGAGGTGGTGAAGATATTTTTGAGAGACACTCAATTATGTCTGAAATAAAAACCAGAGATGATAT
>TARA_R110001592_G_scaffold278597_1_pt1 | contig 12331 bp, 4 predicted proteins | sample TARA_R110001592 | Tara Oceans TARA_R110001592 (sample SAMEA4398387) | marine metagenome | biome: Polar Biome; feature: [SRF] surface water layer (ENVO:00010504); material: water (ENVO:00002006), including particulate matter (ENVO:01000060) such as... | depth 5 m
TGTAGCCGCTAGCTAATGAGTGTATAGCATTTTTAGTAAAAAACAGGTATAAACTGTAACTATAATATATACTTAAATTAAATAATGTCTAAAAATAAAATACAACAAAAAACCAAGCAAGAGTTATCTGTAGATTTTAGAAAAAAAGTTGAAACACTCGAACAAACTTTAAAAAACAATTCTCATTTAGATTGTGTTATCACAGGTAGTAAAGAAAAACCTATAGTTACTGATAGTGTCGAAGTACCTATTAAACATTTTTTTATGAAAGGTGTTTACGTTAGAGAAATGACAATGTTTGCTGGGACAGCTGTTATAGGGGCGATTCACAAACACCTACACATGTGTTTTTTATTATCTGGTCATTTAACTGTTACCGATGAAAATGGAACAAAAGACTATATAGCACCTTGCTACGTAATTTCAAGCCCTGGTATAAAAAGAGTTCTATATGCACATAAAGACTCTACTTGGTACAATGTCCATGAAAATCCAAAACAAATCAAAGATATTAAAAAAATTGAAGAAAATCTAGTTTCAATAAACTACAAAGAATATGAAAAATATAATAACGCAAAAAATTAGAATATGGGGTTTATAGTTCACGCAATAGTTGGTACAGCACTAATTACAGGGTATTTTAGCAACAAAGCTTCAAAAAGAATGAATAACACTGCTAACGCACAAGCTGCTGAACAGTTAGCTTTTCAAAAACAGCAATCTAAATTACTTGAAAAACAAAAAGCAATATATAGAGAGTTTGAATTTTCAAACCCCTATAGTAATATGGAAAATACATATGCAAATATGGAAAACACCATGGAAGATATGACTGTCAGTACTCAAGCTGCGGAGTTTCAATTAGAACAAGGCGCTCAACAAAGAGCTAATATAATGAGCACGTTGAAAGATTCTGCTGGTGGTTCTGGTATAGCTGCTTTGGCACAGTCGCTAGCAAACTCAGGCGTTTTACAGGCAAGCCAAGTTTCATCTAACATAGCTCAACAAGAACAGCAAAATGCAATGGCAAGAAATCAACAAGCTGGTCAGATTCAAGCTATGGAAAGACAAGGAGCTTCTGCTGCTGATATGGCACAAAGAGGTGGTGATGCTATGGTTCAACAAGCTGAAATGGCTAGACAATCAACCTTACTTGGTATAGAGTATGGTGGTATGGCTGGCGCAAACGCCGGTGTTCAATCTGCTTATGCAAACCAAATGAGTGCTCAAAACTCTAGTATGCAAATGCAAATGTCAAACTTGAATGCTCTAAGCAACAACATGACAAACTATCTAATAAATAAATAAAAATCATGGCTACAAAAAAAGCTCCAACACCTATGCTTTACGATCCAAGTGCGAATGCTAATATTGTAAAAAACGCTAACGCCGCTGCGATGGCAGCCGTTCCTTTTAATGCATCAGCACAAAATCAAGCTATGGCTAATACTATAGCTAATTTAAATATAGCAAGCACTAATAATATTAATAAATTATTAAAGGCAAAAAAAGAAAAAAGAGAAGAGCAAAACGGATATATTGCTGATGGTTTGACAAAAGCTAATAATGGTCTTATTAACAACGACATGGCTAAAGTTAGAACTGATCACCTTATGTCTTTGAAAAAAGAGCGTATTAATGGTAAATATGATAAAGTTGGAAACGAACAAAAATTAGAAAACTGGAAGCAAAAATACAATAGAACAATGCGTGGTTTTGAAGCAATTCAAAAAAGTGTGCTTAAAACCACTGCAATGGTTACGAATGATGAGCATATAGCTAGTGGCATGACTGATGCTGATGTTGACAGTTTAGAAGCGCTTACATCTTTTTTTGTTGGTGATGGTAAAAATAAAGAAAAAAATATACAAGTAAAAGAAATATATGACAAGAAAACAGGGGCGGCATCATTTGAAATTACTACTAATGGAAATAAGCGAGTAATAACAGAACACGAACTAGCAAAAATGGTACCAGTACAAGATCATGGAGCTGTAGCTAAAGCAGAATCGCTACTTAATGATCTTATTACTGTTTCGCAAGGAGCAAAAAGAGGGAAAAATGGAAAATTTCCTACTTATGATGATTATAAAGCTCAAATATTAAATGGTATTGGCAATATAATAAACACTTCTACTAATAAAGAAGGAGGTAATAATTCTAAAAACGCTTACTTAACTTTGATAGATTCAAAAATGTCAGGCCAATCCGCAAGTTTTCTTGATGAGTTAGAAAATACTGAATCTAATTTATTTAAAGTTGTATTGCAAGAGTTAGCAACAATACCAGGTATGGTTAAGCTTTTGGATGCTGGTGATCAAGACGGAATACTAGATGAAAAGGATTTTACAGAAGCAAACAATGTTGTTAAGTTAATAGATGCTATAAAAAAAGATGTTAAATTAGGATCTAATCTTTATGCTAGTTGGCTTGCTGAGGGAGATGGAAGATTAAATTTTGAAAAAGGTGAAAATCTTAGACCTGAGGAAAAGACTGATGATGGTCTTGTAAACTACAGTGTTCAAGAAAAACTTGGAAGAGAGTTTGTAAAAGCTATGAGTATGAAAAACCTTCCACCAGAATTTACAGGTTCAGATGGAAATACTTATACTAAAGTGAAAATGACCTCTGCATTGGCAAAAGAAATAAATAAAGATCTTGTTAAAGGAACTTCTGGTACTAGAAAAGGTTTAAATATTTTTCAACCTGGCATGGATTATTACAAGCTTACGTATGGGACTGGTCAGGTAGCTTGGAAAACACCTGCGGATATGGTTAGAAAAGAAAAGTATGCACTTCAATTCATGAACCCAATAAGTTACAAAGGAAGTGTTAATTACTTTCCAGGTTTTGTAGGCGATGTTAATGCTTCTACAGAAGGTTATTTACAGACAAAATAATTAAACCAAATAAATATGCTAGATAACACTTTAAGTCAAGAGAATTTAGAAATTGAAGCAAATAGAGCTGGTTTGACTGTTGAACAATTTCTTGAACAAAATCCAACTATAAAAGTAGATGTTCCAGCGGTAGAGTCAACAAAAGAAAAAACTGATGACAAGCAGCCTAAGGGTTTTGCAAGTAGCATGATGGCTTCTTTTGATGGTACTTCTTTAATGAAAACCGTGCAGACAGATTATGAGTTAGAAGGTGGGGATTACGAAAATTTTGAAGTTAATAGCGAAAGCGTAATACCTGTTGAAAAACAACAAGCAATACTAAACTTGTTCCAAGACACAAGACATTCAAACCATACTAGAAAAAATATAACTGAGGAGTTAGCAAAATCTGAATTAACAATAATTTTAGAAGGATCTGGTGCTAGTGTTAAAGAAGCTGGCGCATATGGGTGGGAGTCTTTTGGAAACGGTATTTCTATTACAAATAGACACGGGGTTACAAAGCGCTTTACGCTTAGCGGGTTTAAAGCGAATGAATCTGGACCAGACATTGTTGATTTTTTAAACCAAGACCAAGAGCAAAGCGATGAGTATAAAAAAGAAGCAAAAATACTTGCAGAAGTAATAAGCCCTTATTTTACTGAAGACATGATGAAGAAACTTACTAATAGTAAGTTTTTATCACAATTAAACGATCCAAAAGAAGTTCTTAAACAAATTAAAAGTGATTTTAATACAAATGAAGATGGTAATAAAGATATTAGAAATGATCAGATAGCTAAGTTAATGGCTATACCTTTAGGTGTTAAAGAAATTTTAAACAATAACGAAGAAGGAGAAGGTAATGAATTTCGTTTACCTACTGAAGAAGAGCTAGCATATGCCGAGGAGTATGATATGTTGAAAAATGAAATAAGAAACGCACAAGAAGGTAGGTTTAAAAGCATGAGTGATTCTGATATAGACCGTATTATTAAAGAGACATTTGCTGCAAAAGTTGACGTTTTGAAAAAACAAAAACTTAAAAGGCTTTCGTCTGAATTTCTTGTTAGTTTAAAAAATGGTGATTTTAAAGACGAAAACGGAAACGATCTAAAAAATGAAAAAGATTTTTTTGCTAACTACGAAAGACAATTAATCCAAACTCTTGGTAAGGACGAGGCTGCAGTAGCTACATTAAACATGGAAATGTTAAGTTTAGTTAAAGCAAATGCAGGTGAAAACCAAATAACACAAAAAAGACGACAATTAGACAATGCTATTGAAGTTTTAAATGAAAATGGCAATGAATATGTTGCTGTTTTTGATATTGAAAACGGAACAATGGTTAGAAAACCTAAATCAGCAGATGATTTTTATGGTGAGGGAAATGTTAATGTTGAAACTGATATAAACGAAGCTGAAGCTAGTATAAAAGAAGATTACGCAAACAGTAAAAGTACACTGTCTTTGTATGAATACAGTCAAATGGATTTTTATAAAAACGCTAAGGAAATTTCTGAATTTGAACAGTATTTAGAAACTGTAGTAAAAATTGGTACTGGAACATCAAAAGTAGATCCTACTGGTAGAGGAAGATCGGTAGTTGGTTTTTTTCCTCACGAACAAAGAGATGTAAAGCTTAAAGATATTTTAGGTTACGATCAAAATTTCAGTGGCAGTTACGATCTTGGTTGGGAAACTATGAGATTTGTAGGGCAAGTTCCTAAAGGCGGAGGTAGTACGCCTGAAGATAGGATTAAAAATGTAGATGAAGAGTCAACTGGTTGGGGTTTAAAACCTGTTACTGGTCATGAGTATTTTAAACAATATATACTAGATGCTAGGTCACAATATAAAGATTTACAAATAAGACAAGAAGCTCTTAAAAAAATATATTTGATGAACCAAGATGGCACAAGCATTTCTAAAAAGAAAGTGCCTTTGCTTGGAATATTTAGTCAACAATCAGGTAAAAACGCTCTTAACTCTCTTACTCAAGGGTTTGGAGATGATGTTTGGGGAGATATTACTGGTAGGGTAGGTACTAATGTTGAGGTTATTGATGAATACGTAAACACGTTAAACGAAATAGGTGTTCCTGTTAGCCCTCAACTAGAAAACTATGCCGATAGAAGCTTTGGAGAACAGGTTTCAGAAGGTGTTTCTAGTTCTGTTGGAATACTTTTAGAGTTTGCTGTTGCAAACAAGGTTGTAGCTGCTGCTAGAACTGTGAAATTGTTTAAAAATGCAAAAAGTTTAAACAATATTCTTAGTAGCTCTAAAGCAACTAGATATAGGAATGTTAAAACAGGTAAACTATGGACTCAAGCTCAAATAAATGCAAAAGTTGGTACTTCTAAAGTATTTAAAACAGAAGCTGCTTGGGCAAGTTTTCATGCAGGTAAATCTGGAGCGTTTGTGAAAGCGGGTCCAAACTTAATGAAAAGTTTTGGAGCAAAAATAACAGAAGGTCTTATTGAGGGTATAAAATTTGGTGGGCTTCCAAGCTCATCTGGCGATAGGCTTGGTGCTTTTGCAACTGGTTTTGGTTTTGGTCTTGGGGGTCAGTTTTTAGCACCAGTTCTTGGTACTATAAATGCTGGTAAACTTACAGCTAAAGGCTGGAGTCCAACAAATAAAATACAAGGGTTTGTGATAAACCAAGCCCCTAGATTAGATAAAGCTTATCAATTAGGTTTTAAATCACCATTATCTTTTGCTGTTGGTAGTGAATTAGGAGAACTATCTCTTGCAATGACAGATGACTTTTTAGGTTACGAGGAAACTCAAACTTTTTTAGACGAGCACTATAGTGATTGGAGTAAAACAAGCCAAAGGTTTGTTGTTAATGCTGCTATTGGTGCTTCTTTTGGCCTTACTCACAAAGCTAACTACAAATTGCCAGAGACTATGAGTCAAATGAACAGCTCTTTAAAAGAAGCGGTAAATAAAAACTTTGGTAGAGCTAAAAAATATTGGGTTACAGATAAAGATGGTAAACGAAGAAGTTTTAGCAGAAAAGTTTGGGATAATTTAAGTTTAAAAGAAAAAGCTCAATATACTGTTAAATCTAAACCTGGAGATCGTAAGATACTAGAAAAGTATATGGGTGGTAAAAAGTACGAGGAGTTTCAAAAAAATCTTGATGTAGCAGAACACCTTAGGTATGAAATAAACAAGGCAAACGATGTTTTAGATTTATATGACCCTATATTAGCTCCTTTTAAACTTGAGCAGTTGTACAAAAATCAAAATAAACATTACGTAAAAGAAGGCGCTAGAATTGAAACTAAAAGAGAAACTAACGAAAGTGAATACTTTAAAAAACACCCTGATGCAAAAGCAAGGGTAGAATATCTTGACTCTAAAGGAAACGAGCATGGTTCTTTTAAGCCGGGTGTAACTAAAAAGGTTAAACAAACTTTTAATGTTGACAAAATAGAGCCTGGGGTTGCTCCTCATGAGTTAGGCCATTCTGGTATGAGTATTCTTTTTGGCACTAACGCTAGGCTTAAAGGTAGTTTTATGAAAAAACTACATAGAATCTCTAAAGAACTTACGATTAATGAAGCTGGTGAGACTTTAGCTGATCTTATGAAGCAAGAAAACGGTAAATGGGATCTTAAAGGAAGAAGTTGGGAAAACGCAAGAATAAGTGAATGGGAAATGTTTAGCTATATGGCCGAGCTATTAGCAAAACCAGAAAACTTAAGAAAACTACAAACATCAAAAACTTTTGAAAAATTAGATGGTTTAATAAAAACTGAAATTGGCGGGCCAAACAATCAAAATTATAATTTTAAAACATACAAAGATATTGTTAGGTTTTTTGGAGACTATATACAAACAATAAATAAAGGCTCTAGCTCTTTAGAATCTCTTAAACATTTAGATGTAGTAATAGATAAAGCTAAAACTAGTGAAACAAAAGACCTTAGAGAGTCTTTTAAAGAAAACAACGTTGAGTTTGACATTCCTTTAAAATCAAGAAACTTAGCTTCTGAAAAAGCAAGTCTTTTAAAAGAAAATAAAGATTTACTAGAAAAACGACCAGAAGGTTACAGAGAAAAAAACAAGGAAATATCTAGTAAGATTAAAAATATAAACAAGCTGATGGAAACTTCAAAAATTAATGAAGAAAGCATTGGTAAATATAAAGAAATAGAGGTTTTAGAAAAAGAAAAAGGTTCTAACGAGTCTACAAGCTTAAGAAAATCTAAGGCTTTTGAGCAAATTAGAGAAAACAATCAAGGTATACTAAATGATTTTGTAAACAGAAACTACAAGGAGGTTCCTGGTTCAAGCTTGACAAAGTCTGAGTTTAAAAAATACGTAGAAAATAACGAGCTATTAAAAATAATAAATAGTTATGACGTTAACACTAAAGTTCCTTTTGGAGCTTATTTAAAACAAAATCTTTCAAAAAGACTAGGAAACATACTAAGAGCTTTAGGTGTTGATATGAATAAAACGCTTGTAACTCAATCAAGAGACGCTGAAGGTTTTAAAGAAGTAGAGTTTGCTGGAGAAGATGGAGGCGTTAAAGAACTACCCGGAGAAGCTAAGGGTATAGAGCTAGTATACGAACTACCTATTGCACAAAAAACAATAGACGCTATAATTAAAAAAATGTCTTCTTTAGATGTTGCAAATATTGATTACAAAACTTTAAAAGATTTAATGCCAAGCAATACTAAGGAAATGTTTGGAAAAACAAACTTAGAAAAAGCAAAGTTTATAGCTGATAACTGGAAAACTATATATGACTTGCTACCACAAAACACATCAGAGGTTAGTGGTAAAGCTACTGGTATAGAAAACAGTATACTAAAAGATTTTTATGTAAAAGGAGGTAGGGTTAAGATGGTTAAAACTGGTGACGCTGCTGGAAATCCAATACAGGAAAAAATTAAAATGAGCAAGCAAGAGTTTTTGAAAAAACTTGGAATAACACAAAAGCTAGATGGTAGTGTAGATATTAGTAATATGAATAGAAATATTAAAACTTCTACTATACCATCTATTGTCAATCAAACGGGTAAAGCTATAACAAACCAGATAGTAAGAGCTGAAATAAAAAGAGACGGAAAAGAAGGTTGGCAAAACTTAGTAAACAAAATAGGTTCTGGTAAATCAGAAGCTTTACAAAGCAGAACTCTTGAAAACGTAAAACTAACAGCAGATTTACAAGTGTTTTATAACGAAGTTAAGAGCAAGTCGTTTGAAACTAGATTAAAACAGAATTTAAAATTTTATGATACGCAAGTAAAAGCTGTTAAAGCCACACTAATACACCAGTTTAAAGATTATAAGCTTAATAACAAAAATAATGATTTTGGAATAAGTGATAAACAGCTAAGAAACATAGGTAAGGAGATGAACGATACTTTTACTTACAAAAAAATAGAAGCTTCTGATATTGTTTCTAAAACAATAAAATCTATTGAATCTCCAAACAGTTTAGAAGCTATAGATGTAAAAGCTGGTTTAAAAGTAACAAATTCAAGGTTTAAAGGTGAGGCTGATCTAGTTGATAGACTAGATGTTTCTCGTTTTGTAGCAGAGGGGTTAACTGCAAAAAGTGGAGAAGGTGTTTACGAAGCAAGGTTAGCTAGAGGAGAGTCAGGAGGTAAAGGAGTTGGGCAATTTGACAGCATTGGTGATTTGTTTTTAGGTTTGTTTAACAGCAAAAATAGACAATCAATGTTTGAAAGCATCAACGATGCTAACATGCAGTCTCACGCAGATATAAAACACCCTGATGGTAAAAAATACAAAGGTAAGAGAAGTGATGCGGCAACTAACAAGAAAGCTGTATTTAAAGATATAGTATCAAAAAATAGCAAAGAGTGGAACGAAAAAAATCTTGAAGAGCTGTTTCAATACGGAGAAGAAAGCAAAGTGGTGTTGACTGATGCTATTGAAATATTAAGAAACGGTTATGCTGGAAAAAAAGCAACGAAAGACAAAGCTGCAATTGAAGCAACACTAACAAACCAGCAGGTAAGAGCTTGGATTGAGATGCACGCAAATGGTATGTCTGGATTAATTAAAGCGGCTGGATCATTTGCCTTAGTACCAAATATGACACCAGGGGAAATGTTTAAAAAATACGGTAAAGACGCTTCTAATTATGTTTTAGAACACACAACCCCTGCTCAAACTATAAAAGCAAGAATATACGACTATATAATAAATGGAACTAGCGCTAAGAAAAGTTTGATGGAAAACGCTATAAAAGACTACCATACAACTCTTATTCCTGAAAAGTTTGATGCAATGGTTAATAAAACTTTAAAAACAGAACTACCTAGCTGGCATATTGAAGGTGTCCACGATCCCGTAGCATCAAGGTATTATGAGTCAAACCACCCTTCAGACTTTACTTTTGGATTAAGAGCTTTTGAAGGTAGATACAAAAACAGGGTATATGATCACAACCCAAACATGTCCGCTGAGCAAAAAATTAAAAAAGCTCAACAATTAAAAAGTTTTAACGCAAGTTTGTTTCCAAAAAACCTAAGAAAAGGTACGGATAATACATTAAACTCAAAGGATTTAAACAACCTACAACATATAGATAAAGCTTTAGAACTAGGTAGATTAAAAGCAAAAAAGAAAAGAGGCATGTCAACTTTTGATTTTGACGAAACTGTTGGTGTTAGTGAAAACTATGTTTTTGCTACTAAAGGTGGTAAGAAGAAAAAAATATCATCAGCTGAATGGCCTTTTGTTGGTGAAACGCTTGCAAAAGAAGGTTGGAAAATGGACTTTACAGATTTTAATAGAGTTACTAAAGGAAAACCAGGACCTTTAATGCAAAAGATGAAAAATCAAATTAAAAAGTTTGGTCCTGAAAATGTATTTATATTAACAGCAAGAGCGCCAGAAAGCCAAAAAGCAATACACGATTATTTGAAAAGTGAAGGTATTGAAATACCTTTAAAAAATGTAACAGGACTTGGTAATAGTACTGGAGAGGCAAAAGCGTTGTGGATGTTAGAAAAGTTTGCTGAAGGATATAACGACATGTACTTTGTTGATGACGCTATGCCAAACGTAAAAGCTGTTAAAGATGTACTAAGCCAATTAGACATTAAGTCTAAAGTTCAACAAGCGCTACAAGCAGTAGATTTGAGTAAAAATTTTAATAAAATAATAGAAGAAGTTACCGGTACAAAATCTTATAAAGAATTCAGCTTAGCTAAAGGACAAGCGCTTGGTGCTAAAAAAGGTAAGTATAAGTTTTTTGGAACACCTGGGTCTGAAGATTTTGCGGGATTAGTTACATATTCTTTTGCGGGTAAAGGTAAAAAAGGACAGGCACATAAAAAGTTTTTTAATGACAAGTTACATGTTCCGTATAATAGAGCTTGGAATAATATACATAAGAAAAAACAAAGTATATCTAACGATTATAAAGAGTTAAGGAAAAATTTTCCTGAAGAGTTTGGGATGTTAAACAGAAAAATTGATGGTGTTTACAGTATAGATCAAGCTGTTAGAGTTCATTTGTGGAACAAAGCTGGTTTTGAGGTGCCAGGTTTGTCTAAGGCAGATTTAAAAACATTAACTGATTTTGTAAGAAAAGACCCTGGGTTTTTGGCTTTTTCTGAAAAGTTAAGTAAAATATCAAAACTAAAAGAAGGTTGGATTAAACCAAAAGAATATTGGTTAGCAGAAAACATAACTTCAGATCTTAACAATGTTGTTGATCGTATTTATCGTAAAGAAGCTATGGGTAAGTTTTTAGAAAATAGAGAAGCTATATTTGGTAAGTGGAAAGGCGGGTCTTTAGAAGGCGTTAATATGAATAAAATAGAAGCTCTTTATGGTAGTAAGCATAGACTAGCTTTAGAAAACATGTTATGGCGTATGGAAAACTTTACTAACAGATCGTATGGTACTGACGCTACAACCGGTAAGTGGATGAATTGGGTTAACAATGCTTCTTCTGCTATTATGTTTTTTAACCAAAAATCTGCAATGCTACAAACTATATCTAGCGTGAATTATTTAAATGGAAGACAAAACAATCCTATTCAAGCAGGTAAAGCTTTTGCAAACCAACCGCAATATTGGAAAGATTTTATGTATATTATGAATTCAGACATGCTAGTGCAAAGGCGTGGTGGTTTGAAAATAAACGTAGAAGCTGCGGAAATAGTAGAAAGAGTAGGTGGTGGTAAGAACACTGCTGGTAGAGCTCTGTCTGTGTTACTTGAAAAAGGATTTATACCTACAAAGTATGCTGATAGTTTTGCTATTGCGTCGGGTGGAGCTACATACTACCGCAACACTGTTAAAATGTACAAAAAACAAGGTTTTTCTATTAAAAAAGCAGAAGCTAAAGCTTGGGAAGATTTTTCATTGTTAACTGAAAAAACCCAGCAATCTTCAAGACCTGATATGATTTCACAGCAACAAGCTTCAGGGCTAGGTAGACCTATACTTTCTTTTGCAAACACTCCTATGCAGATGTTTAGAAGACACAAAAGAAGATTACAAGATATAGGTAACAGAAGAGGAAACATAATAGAAAACGTTTTAAGCTCAGTTTACTATGGAGCTGTTCAAACAATGATATTTTCATATTTATCAAATGCAATGTTTGCTACAGATGAAGAGTCTATTTTAACAAAAGATATTGAATTTGCCGATAAACAAAAACAAAGATATACTCAAACGGTTGTTGACTCCTACTTAAGAGGTATGGGAGTTGGTGGTGCTAGTTTGTCTGCTGTAAAAAACTCAATATTAACTCTTGCTAATGAATCTGAAAAAGATAGACCACAATATAGAAAAGCAGTAGTTGATTTATTAAACGTATCCCCGCCTATTGGTTCAAAGGTTAGAAAACTAGAATCAGCAGCTGACAAGTACACTTTTAAGAAAAGTAAAGATAAAATAAAAAACTCTTCATTGCTTTCATTAGAAAATCCAGCTGTGTATGCTAATGCACAAATAATATCTGCACTAACTAATTTCCCAGCTGACAACGTTGTTAAAAAAGCTATAAACATATCTGATGCTATGAACGGAGATTTTGAAAACTGGGAAAGAATAGCTTTAATGAGTGGTTATAACAAATGGGCTTTAGGTTTTAGAGATGATGAAATGATTGGTCCAAAACTACCAAGCTTACCTTCAATGCCTAAAGCTCCAAAACTACCAAATATAAAATAAAGAATATGAAAAAACTAATACTAATAATATGTATAGCAATAACAGCGTGTTCAACCCCTAAAAAGTGTTGTGCGCAGGTTGACTTTAAAAAGATATTTAAGTTTTCTACATTTTATGCCTCTGTCAATGGTGGTAACTCTATATCAGATGTTGATGTATTTTCTGTAACTAATGGTTTACAAACTGTAACAGTAGAAACGCCTTATGATTACAACCTAGCTTTAGGTATACGTAAAATAGCTAGATTTGGGTATGAAAACAAA
>TARA_R110001592_G_C13188983_1_pt1 | contig 12328 bp, 9 predicted proteins | sample TARA_R110001592 | Tara Oceans TARA_R110001592 (sample SAMEA4398387) | marine metagenome | biome: Polar Biome; feature: [SRF] surface water layer (ENVO:00010504); material: water (ENVO:00002006), including particulate matter (ENVO:01000060) such as... | depth 5 m
TGCACCGCCGCCGCCGCCAAAGTGAAAACCAGTATCTAGATAAAACTGATCTGTAAAATATTTTTTAATTCCAGCATTGACACCCAAAGTAAAAAAACCACCTCTTTCGCCAGTAACTGCACCATAAATCCCTAAACCAGCGTAAGACCAATCATTAATCATTAAGTTATAATGAATTCCTGTAAAACCCATGTTTAATTCATTTGGAATCGTAGTTTCTGGCATTTTAATGGAAAGAAAATCTATTTTTCCGAATCCCTTTTGGAGCTTCCTTTCAGGTGTAATTTTGTTTTGTGAATGTATAAATTGACTCGTGCAAAGTATTGTAAATAAAAAAATATACTTTTTCATAGGGTGTATTTATCTTTTTTTGATCGTAATAATTACCGTTTTTGAAGCCGGAGTGTTGCTAATATCTGCAGTGCTTTTTAAAGGAACTAAAACATTTGCTTCAGGAAAATAAGTTGCTGTGCATTGTTGCGGAATGCTATACGGTATTGCTAAAAATCCTTTTGCTTCTCTTTTTTCGTTCTTAAAATGACTCGTTAAATCTACTAAGTCTAATTTTTGTAAACCTGCTTTTTTCATATCCTCAGCATTCATAAAAACAACTCTTCGTTCGTTTAAAACACCTCTATATCTATCATTTAAACCGTAAATGGTAGTATTAAATTGATCATGAGTTCGTATCGTCATCATTATAAATTGGTCTTTTTCTAAGGCAATTTCTGATGGTTTATTCATACTAAAATTTGCTTTTCCTGTAGTGGTAGGCTCAAAATTATTTTCTCTGGCATTGTTGGGTAAATAAAATCCGCCTTTAATTCGAACGCGTTTGTTATAGTCTTCAAAACCAGGAATTGTAGCTTCAATTTTATCACGAATTAAATCGTAGTTAGAAGTTAAGCGAATCCAATTTGTATTTGAATTTTTTAGAGTAATGTTTGCCAAATTAGCAACAATCGCAGTTTCGCTCAATAATTTTTCAAAACAAGGTTCTAAATGTCCTTTAGATTGATGAACGATTCCCATAGAATTCTCAACAGAAACAAACTGTTTCCCCGAAGTTTGATAATCTTTTTCTGAACGACCTAAACAGGGCAAAATCAGGGCTTTTTTCCCCGTAATTAAATGACTTCTATTTAGTTTGGTAGATACTTGGACTGTTAAATTACAATTACGCAATGCATCCGCAGTAAATTCTGTGTCTGGTGTTGCAGAAATAAAATTGCCTCCCATTCCAAAAAATATGGTTGCTTTTTTCTGATGCATGGCTTCAATAGCCTCAACAACATCTAAACCGTTTTTTCTGGGTGCTTTAAAATGGAATTCTTTTTCTAAATTGTCAAGAAAAGAAGCTGGTGGTTTTTCCCAAATACCCATTGTTCTATCTCCTTGCACATTAGAATGACCACGAACCGGACAAGTTCCTGCACCTTTTTTGCCAATACTTCCTTTTAAAAGGAGAATATTTACAATTTCACGAATGTTATCAACGGCATTTTTATGCTGCGTTAATCCCATTGCCCAACAAATAATAATATTTTCATTGTTAATAATCAGTTCTGTTGCTTTTTCTATTTCCGCTAAAGTGATACCAGTTTGAGGTACTAATTCATCAATGGAATAGGTGTCTAAATCTTTTAATAAATCAGTAATTCCTGCTGTTTTTTCTTTTATAAATTGATGGTTAAAAACTGAATTTGGTTTTAAATCCTCTTGTTTTTTCATCAATTTTAAGATGATTTTTAACAAAGCAACATCTCCATTTATTTTTACTTGTAGAAATAAATCTGTTAAATCTTGTCCAGAACCAAACCATTTTAAGGGATTTTGAGGATCTTTATAATTCATCAATCCAACTTCTGGAAGCGGATTTATAGTTATAATTTTTCCGCCTTTCTTTTTTGTGTCGCTCAATGCTGTTAACATTCTGGGATGATTTGTGCCAGGATTTTGCCCAATTACAATCACCAAATCTGCATGATTAAAATCATCTAAAGTAACAGAACCTTTGCCGATTCCTAAAGTTTCAGAAAGTGCTGCACCACTAGATTCATGGCACATATTAGAACAATCGGGTAAATTATTTGTTCCGAATTCACGCACAAACAGTTGATACAAAAAAGCAGCTTCATTGCTCGTTCTTCCAGAGGTGTAAAAAAGCGCTTCATCAGGGGAATTAAGCGCATTTAGTTCATCAGCAATTAAATGAAAAGCTTTGCCCCAAGAAATTTCTTCATAATGAGTTTTTCCTTCAGCCAAATACATTGGATGTGTAATTCTACCACTTTTACCAATTTCATAATCAGATAATTTTGCTAAATCCGCAACAGCATGAGTTGCAAAAAACATGGGAGAAACTATATTTTTAGTAGCTTCTTCTGCAACGGCTTTTGCTCCATTTTCACAATATTCAGCTAAAAAAGCACGCTTTTCGTCAGGATCTGGCCAAGCGCAACCGGGGCAGTCAAAACCATCTTTCTGATTTACCTTTTTTAACAAACCAATCCCTTTTAAAATGCCAACTTCATCTTTAATATGCGTTAAAGCCGAAGCAATTGCTTTTAAACCAACAGAAGATTTAGGAACTTCAGTTAATTGAATCCCTGTTAATTTCTCTGGTGGCTGCGCGGTTATTTTTTTAGACATTTTCTAAATTATTTAGATAATTAGGGTTCGAATAAATGGTCAATTTTTGATCTCTTGAAAACCCGATTAAACATATTCCGAATTCTTTTGCAAAATCTACAGCTAAAGACGAACAGGCAGAAACAGCTACAATTATAGGAATTTTTGCAATAAAGGCTTTGCTTACAATTTCGTAAGAAACACGGCCACTCACTAATAAATAACTCCCTTTTTTTAGGCTTTCTTTTTGCAGCAAATCGCCAACAGTTTTATCAACCGCATTGTGTCTGCCAATATCTTCTTTAATTGTTAATAAATTTTGATTTTTATCAAAAATGGCGGCTGCATGACTGCCTCCTGTTTTTTTAAAAGTCTCTTGAAAAGCAGTCATTTTAGCAAACATTTTATGCAAATTTTCTGATGAAAAAAGAATATGTTCCAGTTTATTTCCGGCTACTTCTATGTCTTTTAATTCTTGTTTTCCACAAATACCACAAGAAGAAACTGATAGCAAAGTTCTTTTATTTAAATACCCTTTTCCTAAATCTTCTTTAGAAATATCAACATTTATAATCGAAATAACTTCAGCATCCTTTTTTATGATTTGATAAAGTAAAGGAGCTGTTTTTTTATAAATATCTTCAGCAAAAAGTAAGCCTCTAACCAACTCAATATCATCATTAGGTGTCCTCATCACAACTGTATAAGGGGTGTTATTTATGTTTATTTGAAGTGCTGCTTCTACCACTAAAAAGTCATCAACTTTTTGTTGATTATTTGATGCTATTTTAAAACCTTGGTACTTTATAGTTTGCATAAAAATGAAAATACTACTTTCTATACAAACTTACTGAAAAATGGTAGTATAAAAAAAAGCCTCGAAATTAAATTCGAGACTTGATATTATGTGGTTTAATTCCCTAAAATTAAAACACATGAATTACGCAAATATAACGAAATCATATAGTTAAAAAAAGTAAATCATTACAATGTTGCAAAGTATTTAAGTTTTTTTACAAATAATTACTTTTAAATCATTTTTTCTATCAGTTGTAAAAAACAGATAGTTATTTCCACCATCCTTGAGGTTGGTCTCTTTTCTAATCTGTGCAACGGTTTTTGGGAAATTTCGGATAGTAATATTTGCTTTATTTTCTGATAAAAGAGTTTTTATTTTTTTCTTATCATAATTTAAAACTTCAATAATTTTAAAACATCTTCCTGGAAAATTAATTAATTTTTCTGAAGTATATAAATGCGAATGTTGATGGATTTTAAACAGTTTTAATTGTTTCGATATTTGATGAAATCCGCCAGATTTTAAAATGGCAGCATTTGGCTCGTATAGATAGGAAAGTGGTTGATGATAATTAGAAGTAGCTTCTTCTTGCAAATTAAATTGAAACTTTTGAGAATCCTCATTTAGAAGGTTCATTGTTTTTATTTGGACACTTTTTTCGTAATTTTTCTCTAATAAAAACAGCACTTCTTTAACTTCGTTTTTAACGGCAATAACATGAATTTCTTTTACAAATTTTAATTCTGATATAGCACTAGAAATATCTAAGATAGGGGAGTTCTTTACTAAAATTTGGTTTGTTTTTGTAAACAAAAAATCGATGTTTTCTGGCACATTTGGTAAACAATCGTTTAGCAAAAACACCTTTCCTTTTACATCATTTCTTCTTGAAGGATCTATATAAATACAATCATAGATTTGTTTTGTGTTTTTTAAAAATTCAATTCCGTCGCCAGAAAAAGTCTCAATATTTTTAATGTTTAATTGTTGATAATTATGCTTTACAATTGTTGATAACTCTGCACTAATTTCGCAATGCGTCACTTGTTTAAATTGCTTTGAAAAGTAGTAGCAATCTATCCCAAAACCACCAGTAATATCAATAATTGAAGTTCCCGAAATTAATTTAGCTTTGTAAGCAGCAGTAATTTCTGAGGATGTTTGCTCAACACTAATTTTTGGTGGATAATAAATATTTTCAGCGGAAAACCATGTGGGTAATTTTTGTTCAGATTTTTGCTTGGCAACAATTTGATTCGCCAATTCTTGTGTTGAAATTTCATCAAAAGGGCTTCCTTTTAAAATCAGTTTGGTAATATCAGATTTTAAATTATCAACAATAAATTGCTGAACTTCTGCTTGTAAAATTGATAGCTTCAAAATTGATTAAAGATCTTTTGTTAAGGATTTTACAATTTTATTTTCTGCTAAAAATTCCTTTAAAATCACTTTTAACGCGGTGTAACAGGGTACTGCCGTAATCATACCTATAACACCAAACAATAAACCGCCAATAATAATAATTAAGAAAATTTCTAAAGGATGCGATTTTGTGGTTTTGGAAAATATTAAAGGCTGACTTACAAAATTATCAACCAATTGTGCTAATCCGTAGCAAAATAAAATCCATAAAGAAGTTGGTAAAATTACAGCTTGAAAATCTTGACCAATATTACTTATCATCGATAAAATAAACATTACCAATGCACCAATTAAAGGTCCGATATAAGGAATTAAGTTTAATAGCGCGCATAAAAATGCGATCACGACAGGGTTCGAAATGCCAAAACTTAGTAAAATAATTGTGTAAATAATAAATAGTGTTGTTATTTGTATAATTAAACCAATAAAATAATTTGATAATAAGTTGTTGATGGTTTCTAACGATTTTGAAAGTCTACCTTCGTTTTCACTTGGAATTAATGTTAATAAGCTATTTTCTAGTATTCTACTGTCTTTCATTAAAAAGAATGAAATAAATAAAACAGATAATAAACCAACACTTAACGAACCTAAAGCACCTAAAACTGCGTTTAATAAATCTGGAATAGCTTTAAATTGAGATACGAAATTTATGTTTTTAAGCTCGCCTAAAATATCAATACCTTTTGATGAAAAATAGGCTGTAATTTCATTAAAAAGCCCCTGAACACTAGCTTGCAGATCTTCTACATGTAAAAGTGATAAATTTGTTCCTTGCTCTAAAATTAAAGGAATAAATAAAACCACTAAACCTGTTAATAAACTAAGCATTAAAAGCATGGTAGTAATTACTGCAATTGTATTTGGAAATTTTAATCTATATTTTAAAAATCGTATAATAGGACGACCAATTAAAGATAAAACGGCTGCAATAATGACGTAAACAATTACTGATTGAATTTCGAATAAAAAATAAAGTAAAAGTGCAATTCCTACAATAATTGCTAAGGCTCTTAAAATTCCGGTTGAAATGTGTTTTGAGGTCATTAGTTATATGCTTTTACTTCTCCCATACTTAGCTTATTTCCGCTATCAAAGGTGTGATTTGTTGGTAATAAAGCACCGCTTTCTGTGGTGATCCAATCTTCCCAGGTTGCATTTACTCCGTTCATTTGCATACTCGGAACAAACATTTTATAGCTTTTTGGAACATAATTCTCATCTAAAATCCATATATAAGAATCTCCCGGTGTGGAACCTCCTGTTGTATATTTCACTAAAAGAGCATCTTTATTATCAACTTTTTTAATGCTTCTAATGGTTCCGTAATCGAATAATTTATGAGGAGCAACTAACCAGAAATTATCATTGTTAAACACATTTAAAGCTTTTTTTACAATTTTATCATCAGCGTTTGTTTGTTGTTTTTCATTAAAGAAAACAACACTTCTTTCTAAATTATCAGGTTGTAAATTTACACGAATGGTATCCCAAGAAACAGCTGCAATATTACTTTCTTTATCCCATTTAAAACTTCTTTTTCCGGCAAAACTCCATTCTAAATAACGAGTTTTTTTGTATGAATCATGGTTAATTGCTTTTAAAATTCGATTAGCCAAAATATCTGCTTTACTATTTTCTGATTTTACATCTCCCATATTTATCTCTAAACCAAATAAAGAAAGAGTATGTTTTGTTGGTAATTTTATTCCTGTTTTAGTTGTTTTCCAATCAGACCAAGTAGCAGAAACACCGCCTATCGGAATTATTGAAGTCCACATTTTAAAAGAAGTTGGAACGTAATTTTCATCTAAAATCCATAAGTAAGAATCTCCAGGAGTTGAGCCTCCAGAAGTATAGGTAATCAGCAAGGCATCTTTACCTTCATGTTTAACGATGCTTCTTTCTGTGCTAGCATCAAAAATTTTATAAGGCGCTACTAACCAAAAAGAATCGTTGTTAAAAAAATCGGTTGCTTGTTTAAAAATTTTAGGGTCAGGGTTTTTTATTTTTCTTCTTTCTTTATCAAAAAGCATATTTTTCTCTGGTTGATTTGGAAATAAATGAACAATATTATCATCCCATTTTATAACAATAATATTTTCTCTTTTAATCCATTTATAATGATGTTCTCCTCTAAAATTCCATTCTATAATTTCTGTATTCTCAAAAGCTTCGTGGTTCATAGCATTAAACATTTTAATTGCTAAGGCATCGGCTTCTTTTCCCTTTTTACCTTCGGGCAAAGCTTCATTATTTGCAAAATAATACACAGCAATAGCCGCAAACAAGACCAATAAAACGATACCAATAAATTTAAAAAGCTTTTTCATTTTATAATTTAAAAATTAAAAAGCTAATTTAATTCTTTTTTAGAAGACCTTATTTGTTTTCATCATAATAATCTAAAACATGTTTGGGAATTTGCATATTTTCTGGTTTTCCTTTATCCGAAATTTGAGATTCTGCAACCGGTTTAGCCATCATTAACCTAGTTCAAAATTCTAATATATAATATTTTTGTTTTTTATTTCCTTCCTTTTAAATTGATGTTTTAAAACTAGGATATTTATGAATCCTAACAAGCATCTAGTTTGTGGGTAAGTAGTAGTCTAGAGTATATTTCCCTATAAATCGAGCTCTATTATAAAAGAAAAAGTAAAAAAGGATTTTATTTACAATTATCAAATCAATTTATTGTATTGATAAAAGGCAGAAATTTATGAGTTAATCAATAAAATGAAAAAAATATTTACAGAATTTACAACAGAAATTCTGTAAATATTAATTGTACTATTTATCGTTTTTATAACCTTTAGGTCTTTTAGAACGAATTGGTGCTTTTGGTTCTGGTTTTGGGAAAAACTCGTTTGTTTTTAATAAACGCAAAGCTTCTGCTACCGCCATTTCTAACTGTGGATCCTGTCCTTGCAGAACTTCTTTTGGTGTTTGGTGCACTTCAATATCGGGTGCAACTCCTTCTCCTTCAACAGCCCAATTACCATCAACATCGTAAAAACCACCTCTTGGAGCAACCATTCTACCTCCATCAATAAAACTTGGAGTATCCCAAGTTCCAACCAAACCTCCCCATGTTTTTGTACCCACTAAAGGTCCTAGTTTTTTTTCTTTAAACATATAAGGCAGTAAATCTCCACCTGAACCTGCTCTTTCGTTGATTATCATCACTTTTGGCCCCCAAATTCCAGCCATTGGTGTTGTCCAAGGTCTTCTGCTTTCAGATTTACTATTAAAGTAACCAATTACTTCTCTAGACATAATATCAATCATGTAATCAGCTGCAGAACCACCACCATTATTTCTTTCATCTATAATAACACCTTTTTTATCCTGTTGTGAAAAATAGTATCTATTAAAAGAAGTAAACCCAGGATTACTCGTATTTGGAACGTATACATAGGCTAATTTTCCACCAGAAAGTTGATCGACTTTTCGTCTGTTACTCTCAACCCAATCAATAGAACGCAAATCTCTTTCGCTAAAAGTTGGAGTTATTAAAATGGTTCTTGCATCTTTTTCTGATGGTTTGTTATTCACTTTAATATAAATTTCCCTGCCTGCAGTTTGTTCTAATAACTGAAAAGGATTCGTGCTATCTTTTAGTAAAACACCATTGATTGCTATTAAATAATCTCCTTCGTTTACATTGATTCCTGGTAAACCAAGAGGAGCATTAATATCTGGATTCCAACGTTCACCTTTGTATATTTTTTTAAATTGATATAAACCATTATTTTTTTCTAAATCTGCACCCAACAACCCTACAGGAACTCTATTCACATCAGGATAATCTCCTCCAGAAACATAGGAATGTCCAATAGCAACTTCACCACTCATAATATCTACAACATAATTTAAATCAGATCTGTGTTTTACATCATTTATCCAAGGCGAATACCATTCGTAAATATCATTCCAAGGAGCTCCATGAACATTATCTACATATAAAAAATCTCGCATAAAACGCCAACCTTCTTTAAAAATTTGATGAGCTTCGGCTTTCGGATCTACCTGAATCTTCATGTCTGTTTTTAAAGGTTCTTTCCCTTCTTTTTCTTCTTGTGTGTTAGACAAACTCCAATTACCTTTCTTAGAAAGTAAAATTGAATTTCTATCAAAAGAAGCATTCATAGAAGAAACATTTGTAGCAAATTCTGATGCTTTTTCTTTTTCGATATCGTAACTATGAACTGTTAAACCTGAGTTGTTGAGGATTGATTCTGCAATAAATATCTTGTTTTTTGGACCTTCTAGTAAAGCAACATAATTTCTTAAAGGTAGCTTTAAAGGAACAGCTCTGTTAAACAATCCGTTTTCATCAATAACTGTTTTGTTATCTGTTGTTTCTTCTTTTTCCGATTTTTTATCGTCTTTATTTTCTTCCTCTTTTTTTAATTTTTCTTCATCTGTTTTTGGTAAAATAGGTGCTTTATCATTCGCACTTAAAACCACAGCATACAAAGCTCTTGTTACTCTTGAATCGTAAGAACTCATGTCTAACCAACCTGTTTGTAAACCATAATCTGTGCTTGCTAATGTGTAAATATATTTTCCAGAAATATCCCAAACTGGAGAAATAGCATCTGCAATTGGGTCTGTAATTTGAACAATTTTTTTAGTACTTAATTGATACGCAAAAATCGATTTATAATTATTTATATTTTGTTTTGCATAGGCAATCCAATCTCCATCAGGAGAAAATTTCGGATTCATTGTTCTGTTTGGATGTGCATAGCCATCTGCATCTACTTTTGTAATTTTTTTGGTTTCTGTATTGATAAGCCAAATCACAAAATTGGTATCTGTGTAAGCAATGTGTTTTTCATCTGAAGACCAATCTGGTTGAAAATAAAAAGTAGGATTTGGTAATTTTATAAACTCTTGATTTTCGCCATCTTGATTTGCAATTACCAATTCATACTCACCATTTTTATCAGAAAACCAAGCAACTTTATTTCCTTTTGGAGACCAAATTGGAGAACGATCTGCAACTCCTGAGGAGTTCGTTAAATTTCGCCAAGTACCATTTTCTTTAGGAACTGTAAAGATCTCTCCTCGATATTCAAAAATAGCTCTTTGTCCATTTGGAGAAACATTTGGGTTTGTTAAATCTTTACCAGAAACGTTCATCCATCTTACTCTAGAATAGTTTAAATCTCCTTGAACAGTAATGTTAATTTGATTGGTTGCTTTTGTTTCTGGGTTTAGCAAATGCAAATATCCACCATGTTCGTAAACGATTCCATTAGAATTTGCATCGATGTTTTTAATATCAAATTTTTTGTGAAAAGTAATTTGTTTTTCTTCTTTTGTTTTGATGTTGTAAGACCAAATATTGGCGGTGTAATCTCTTTCCGAAATGTAAAAAACATCCCCTTTATACCAAACAGGATTTACATGTCTTTCTCCATCCAATTGAGGTGTTTTTATCAATTCTTTGGTTTTTAAATCTACAATCCAAATTGGCATTGCTTGGCCACCTCTGTAATTTCTCCATTCAGCATCCCAACTTGTGATTGGTGTGTAAGCAATGTATTTATTGTCATCAGAAATTTGCCCATAAGCCGCTCTTGGAATTTCAAAAGCTTCTGGCGTGCCACCATTTGTAGAAATTGTGTAAAACTTATTGGTTTCTGTTGGTCTAGATTCTCTGTCTGAACGAAATAAAATTTTTCCATCAGGTGTCCAACCTTGCACATAATCTCTGGATGGATGATAGGTTAATCTTTTCGGTTCGCCACCATTTATCGAAACTAAAAAAACATCTGTATTTCCATCATATTCTGCTGTAAAAGCAATCCATTGTCCATCTTTCGAAAAATGTGGATCAGATTCATTTCCATTGTCACTGGTTAAACGAATTGCATTACCACCATTTACTGGTACTTTCCATAAATCTGCACCATAAACGAATACAATATCTGTTTTAGAAAGTGTTGGTTGTCTTAATAAACGAGTATTTTGTGCAAGACTCGTATATGACATGAAAATTGATAATAAAATAAGAATTTTTTTCATGATGATAAATTTTAAGTTTGGGATTCTAAAGATAAAAAAAGCAATTTAAAAATAGTGATATTTTAAAAGGTATTAATCGATTACTTTGCAAACAACTGACTCATGTCTTTAAAAGCCTTAAACTCTAACGCATTATTTTCTGGGTCTTTAAAAAACATCGTTGCTTGTTCACCAACTTTTCCTTGAAAACGGATACAAGGTTCAATTTCAAATTTTGTATTAGCTGCTTTTAGTTTATCAGCCAAATTGTGCCAATCTTCCCAAGTTAAAACGACTCCAAAATGCGGAACAGGAACATCATGACCATCAACAGGATTCGAAATTCTTTCGGGTTTAAAGTCTTCCTTCTGATGAATCACTAATTGATGTCCGAAGAAATTAAAATCTACCCAATGATCAGAACTACGTCCTTCTTCACAGTTTAAAATATCTCTATAAAATGTTCTGCATTTTTCTAAATTTTGCACGGGGATTGCTAAATGGAATGGTTGTATCATTTTCTTATAGTTTGTGGTTTTTTGTTGATGGTTTTTGGTTTTAGAATAAATAGCTTAACAAACTTTATTTAATTAAAATTTGTTTACCATATTTATTTAAAAGATTGTTTATTTCATCTATCTTAAAACTGTATTCGAATCTCCCAACTTCATCTAAAGCTCTCATTGCATGATTAGAACATCTATCAGAAAATAAATTTATATATTCTTTTTCAAATTTAAAATTTATAAATTCAAGAGAAGATATAGAAGTCATTTCCAAGCAACTCTGCAAAAGTGCTATCCTTTCCTCAAAATCATTTTCTTCGGTACTTGAAATCTGTTCTTTTTTTAATTCTTCTATAGTTTTTTTCAATTTGTTTTCTCTTTGATTATTTAATTTTTCTAAGAGTGATTTTTTTCCGCTATCTGTTAACATGGAATCAATAATAATCTCCTTTCCATTTAACAAATTAAAATTATATGAAATTGAAAATTCTTCACAATAAGCTCCACAACTTTCTGTCTGAAATGTGACAGAGTATAATTTAGAATTTAAAATATTTACTTTATATTCTAAAAAAGAAAGGGATGGCATTAGTTTTTCTTCAGTACTCCAAACATTTTCAAAAATACTTTTATGAGGTTTGTTTATATCTAAATCTAGTAAATCATTAATAATTTTAGAATTAATTTTATTTGATATTTCGCTATTACCCTTCAATATTGGATATTTGTATTCCTGATTCGGAAATTTTTTGTTTACCTCTTTTATTTGATTAATAGAAAATTTGTTTATTTCTGTTGTGTTACAATTGATAACAAATAATAAAATTGATAGTTTGATTAATTTCATTTGAAATTTTATTTAAATTTAAAATCCAACAGCTGCATCATCACCTCGCTTATCTGCACCGCCTTCTAGTTTGCCATCGGGTAATACTAAAATAGCGTCAACTCT
>TARA_R110001592_G_scaffold117017_2_pt1 | contig 12323 bp, 13 predicted proteins | sample TARA_R110001592 | Tara Oceans TARA_R110001592 (sample SAMEA4398387) | marine metagenome | biome: Polar Biome; feature: [SRF] surface water layer (ENVO:00010504); material: water (ENVO:00002006), including particulate matter (ENVO:01000060) such as... | depth 5 m
GTATATAATTTTGCAGTAAGAGTAACAGATAATGATGATAGCGATGAGTACAGCATTGCAGATAGAACATTTAGTTTAACGATTAGCGGAGTTGCTATCCCATCGTTTACAACACCTACAGGAACAATCTTAAATACTAACGACAGTATTTGGATAGAACTTCCGATAGAATATAGTAACCCAGTAACAACTAATGATGTATCAATAAGAGTTGCTCAAGGCAAATTACCACCTGGATTAGAAATAAACTCTGCTGGATTAATCAGAGGATATCCTCAACCACCAGTCATTAATATTAATTATTCATCTGTAGCAACAACTGCTGTATCTGTTACTTCTAACGTAATGGAAGTTTTAAGTACTTCTGGTTTTGCAGTAGATCGCCCTATTGTCTTTACAGGTTCAGTGTTTGGTGGAGTTGTTGCTAATATTACTTATTTTATTAAAACAATTATAAATTCAACAACATTTACGATTTCCGCATCTCGTGGAGGTACTACACTTCCATTGATTGATAGCATAGGAAATATGGCAACAACATTATCACAAGTGCAAGTAGGACAACCTACAGTGCAAACATACAGTTTTACATTAGAGTTAACATCTGTATTAGGGAATGCTTTACAATCTTATATTATCGTTGTTGCAAATCAAAATGCTCCGGCATCTACAGGCGGTCCAGGCTTACCTAACAACACTAGAATACCTACAATTTATAACACAAGACCTGCAACTTTTGATGTGGGAACAGATGATCCTAATAATTATGGTTATTATGTATTCCCTAACGATAATCAAAATGAGACTTACACACCAAGCCAAGATGCAATTATGGGACAGTTTCAAAGTGGAGAATATTTCTCTTGGAGAATATTAGGACATGACTTTGATGGCGATGCATTAACATATCAATTTGCTGATTTACCTCTAGGGTTAGTTGGAAATGCAACTACTGGTTGGATTACTGGAACGCCTATTCTTGCTAATAATAGTATTAGTAATTTTACATTTTCTGTAAATGTTAGGAAAACAAATTTTTCAAATGTCTTTAGTACTGTATTCAACTATCAATTGACTATTGCAAATGATATTCTAGGAACTGTTACATGGGTAACACCAGCAGACTTAGGCACAATGTTTAATAGTCAGACATCAATCTTAGCAGTTACGGCTACATCAGATGTAGCATTATCATATAGAATAGCAAGTGGAACATTGCCATCAAATCTAGTATTACTTGATAATGGAGAACTATCAGGAAAAGTTGCGTATCAACCAACAACTGAGTTGTTGGCACTTAATGACAAGACTACATTCACATTTACTATTGAAGCATATTCTCCGTTGTTCCCAGTTGTACATTCTAGTAGAGAGTTTACACTAGTTATTGAACAAGAGTTTGATCAGCCAACTGATACATTGTATATTAAATGTGCTCCTTCTACAAGCAACAGATCAATTATTAAACAATTGCTAACAAGTACAACGATTATACCTACAACAGATTTATATAGAGCAGAAGACTCTAACTTTGGTAAAGCATCAAATATAATATATGAACATGCATATGGTATCTATGCGAGTGACTTTGATGAGTATGTTGCGGCAATTATAAAGAATCATTACTGGAGAAACATTACTCTAGGCGAACTAAAAACAGCAGTTGCAAAAAATTCTGCTGGGACAGTAGTATATGAAGTAGTCTACTCAGAAATACAAGACAATTTGATTAATCCTAAGGGAGTAAGTATTAATGAAGATATTGTTTGGCCAAGAAAGATTCCTTTATTTTTAGGACCTTGGTATACTAGTGAAACTGATATCTACACTAGTGCTATAGGAGCCAGTGCAGGTCAAAAACTACAAAACGAAACATTGGCTGAAGAAGAATTGATTGCATCTGAAAATAATGAAAATATATCAACAGAAGAAGGTCAACCATCTTACTATACAAGTTTAACTCCAGGATTTGCTCAACCATTACATCCAAATAGTTTAGTGAACATGAGATCACGTGTTGGCCAAAACTTAGGCCAAGAGTATGACTTCAGATTGTTACCTGATTGGATGACAAGTCAACAAGCAAACGGTTCAACATTAGGATATACTCCTGCTTGGGTCATAGCATACTGTAAACCTGGTACATCAGCACAGATTAAAACAAACATAGAAACATTATGGTTAGATCCTTTAGGAAATCCTTACACATTAAATGAAATCAATTTTGAATTAGATAGAATAACAGTTGACAAGTCTATTACATATGATTATGATAATAATGTAACACCGCCGGCATGGACTGGGTTACCAAGTGCAACTCCAACTCCAAATCCAAAAGATTCGAAAGATTTTCATGTGTTGTTCCCTAGACACACGATACTTCCTGACAAACAAAATGTAAGTGGGTGATTTTTAAATCATAAATACATCTATAAAGAGACTACATAAATTATGAGTACAATTAACACAAACGGTATCAATGTAAACTATCCAGTACCTGGCGAAAACAACTCGTCTCAGGGATTTAGAGATAATTTTACTAATATTAAAAATAATATTAATACAGCCGGCGAAGAAATAACTGAATTACAAGACAAGGCTGTACTTAAAGCAGGTCTAACAGGTGTTCCTATTGACAACAATATGGCCAACACACTGATCAGTAATGCGGCTGTCAGATCGTTTCGTTCAACCACATATAATTTAGGTAATGCTATATCTGGCACAGTCGTTATTGATGCGACTTTAGGTGATGTACAAATTGGTACAATCACAGGCAATACAACACTGCAACTTGCAGGTTGGGCACCATCTGGAACAAGAAGTGCGATCTCATTAGACTTTACGATTGCTAACACAGAAGCATATGTCATTTTTCCAGGAACAGTTAACTCTAGTGGCGACCTAATAGAAAATAACATACTTGTTGGTGGAAATCTAGCAATAGCAACTGCTCCTTATAGTGTCACTAATTTAAAATACGAACTTTCTACCACAAATTGTGGTAATACAATTACAATTAACCCTCTTAATAGACCTTATCAGACATCACAGATAGAAACAAGACAAGCAATTACGCCAACAGGTTATCAAGGTGATAGAAACGGTGACATCGCTGTAGCACCTGCGATAGAGCCTATCACAGTGACTGCTACGACAGTGACAACTAATGTCTTTACAACAGATTCAACCTTAGGGTTTTATATTGGTATGCCAATTCAATTTACTGCTCAAGGCGGTGATGTAATTTTTGGTGGACCAGTTGCAGGTACGACATATTACGTTTCAACTATTACAACAGATACTAGTTTTATAGTAACTACTGATGCCGCACTGACTACACCTCTTACACTCTCAACTGCTACAGGTACGATGCAGGGTTCTCCCATTGCTTACACATATATTTGTGTAGGTACTTTTGACAGTAATGTAACAACAGGCAATCTATCAGCAGTAGCAAGTAATGTAATTACAGTAGGTACAACATCTATTGCTAATACATCCTGGGCAAATCAACCAGTTATTTTCTCAGGTGCTAATGTTACAAATGCAAATTTAATAGCAAATACACCATATTATGTTAAGACTGCTCCAACAACAACTACAATGACAGTGAGTAAAACTCGTGTCGCAGGTGGTGTCGCAGGTCCAACTGTAGAACTAGCAGATACAACAACCCTTGGCGGTGTAGTAGCAACAATTTACGTGCAGGGACACGACATTTGGAAGCGTATACAATTAGATTCATTCTAAGGAGTTACTATGTCAATGGAACATCCTTTTATCAACGATCTATCTGATAAAAGCCTAGAAGATTTACAAGAAACATTATCTGGTTTAACTACTAAAATCATGTTTGCTCAGAATTCTGGGAATCAGCCGTTAGTTAATCAATTAAGAATGGTAATCAATAGTTATCAAGCAGAGCATAAGAAAAAATTAGATGTCCTTTTTGCGAAGCAAGATATAGGGGACAACATTCATGTTGATGGAAGCAAAAAATGAGTCAACGAATAGAAAGAGATTTTGTATTTGATACCGCTATTCATTTTGGAAACACTTTTTATTTAAATCAATATTCAATGACATTATCAATGTTAATTGAAACAACTAATATAGTAGAACAAAATATTGCACTAGAACGTATTCAACACTTTATTGCTACTCAAATTCATGGATGTCTATTCATTAGCGAGACAGAGACTAATGCTACAGCAAAATATAAAGATGCTGGAATTTCAATTTGTACATTACCTGACGAACCACATGATCAAATCATTTCTATGGTTTTATTACAAAAATTTAATTCAGTGACTGAAGGAAGAATCGCAGTAACAGACTTGATTCTAGGTTCAACATTTAGTGATGGTGTTAGATTTCATACAGTATCTGAAGTAGCAGAAGATAGCATTGATCATAATCCAGAATTATGGTGGAACTGTTCTACTTTATGCATAGAACACACCGTCTGCCCTAGTGGCGGTGATGAAAAAATCGTTAAACTTTTTAGTGAAGATGCATGGGAAAAACTAGATATGGGCTTTTCTAAAAAAAAAGGTAAAACTATCTTAACTAAGTTAGACCAGTTTACTTGATTTCCGGTTACATTAAGTGTATAATTGTTGCATGATTACAAATAATTATGGACAGCCTATCTATTCAGAACAAGACTTGTTTGACTTGTATATGACTCATCCTGAACTTAACTTCAAAAGTAATATTTTAGTAGACAAAAAGATATCATTTGATCCGTCATTAGAATTATCTAAAGTACCTAATCTAGTTGAAGAACTAGTAGAATTAAAGCTATCTGTACCAGAGTTTGACGAAATTCTCAGAAACAAATGGTTTATGCCAGATGAGTATAAGAATTTTGATATTGCGAAGTTTGTCTTAGATCAATGTACACATGATGAAGAAATGCAACGAGTAGGTAAAGAATTATTGATGTATCAAAAACGAGGTCTATTCACTTTGTTACAGTATATGAAATATCTTGTAGACTTGATGAGAGAAAACAACATTGTTTGGGGCGTTGGCAGAGGCTCAAGTGTTTCTAGTTTTGTTTTGTTTTTGATAGGTATTCACAGAATAAATAGTTTACACTACGATTTAAACATCGAAGAATTTTTAAAATAGGAAAGTATTATGGGAAAAGTATATAAAACGGCTAGAGGTAAATCATTGGATATGGCAGGTCTCATTTCTAAGCATGAGAATACTAGAGCAGTGAGTAACGTTAGTTCAGTTAATGCACGTGGAGATGAGATTGATGCTTACGGAAAAGTTGTTGTACCAGCAACTGCAAAAGTATCAGATGCTTATGCTACTCAAGTAGGCAGTCAAACAGCACAAGCAAGAGCAGACTATCCAGATATTAGTCATAGTGCAAATCCAAATGCTCCCTTAACACCAAAGCAGTTAAGAGAATTAGATGCATTAAACTCTAAGCAAATACCAGAAAAAGAAGTAGTACAACAAGTGGCAGAAACAACAACACCTTTACTTGATAAATTAGTAGAAGAAGTTAATCCACCAGTAACAGAAGAAGTGTATGTAGCACCAATCGAACAAGAGATAGCTCCTTTTCCGATTGTTGAACCTGAAGAATTTGTAATGAAATCAGCAGACGAGGCTCCAGATAGTTTTGGAGCAGAAGGTGATCTTCATCCTGAAGAGGCTGAGTTAGCAGATTTAGAAGAAGACTTCGATATCGAAGCAATTAAAAAAGCGGCGCTAGATAACATAATTTCTGAACCGACACCTACACCAGCACCAGAAACTAAACAAGTTAAATCTAAAAAGAAAGGTAAAAGATAAATGGCAATAGGACTTAAATCTAATATAAATGCAATTCAAGTAAAAGGGCTTAGAGCAATTGCTGATAAAGTTCTTGTACACAATATGCATTTCGGTGGTCAAACACTTGCGAGTGGTATCATTCTTAGAGACGATGACAAAAAGTCTGAAGGCATCAAGCCAAGATGGGCACAAGTCTATTCAATTGGCCCTCGAGCAAAACTAGATGTAGAAGTAGGTCAATATGTTCTTGTTGGACACGGTCGTTGGACACGTGGTATTAACATCGAAGACGAAAATGGTCCTACAACAATCAGAGCAGTTGACCCTAAAGACTGTATGCTAGTAAGTGACGAGCCACAACAAGATATGGCATATGGTGATAAGGAAGGCGCATAAAAGTGTGCAAAAGCAGTTAAATTACCCGCAGAAAAGTGTTACCCGTTTTCGTTTACATTAAATGTCAAATACACTATAATACACACACACGAAAGAGGAATGAATGAAAAATCAATTATGGGTAGAAAAGTATCGTCCTAACACTGTAGATGGATATGTATTCACAGATCCGATACAGAAAGGTCAAGTAGGACACTGGATAGAAGAAGAAAGTTTTCCTCATCTATTGATGTCTGGTGATCCTGGTACTGGTAAAACAACACTAGCAAAGTTATTAATTAATGAGATAGGCGTAGAAGATTATGACGTACTAACAATTAATGCATCACGTGAGAATGGTATAGATGTTCTACGTGATAAGATCAATGGCTTTGTGCAGACTATGCCGTTCGGCAAGTTCAAAGTTGTGCTGTTAGACGAGGCTGATTATTTAACTCAACCTTCGCAAGCCGCTTTACGAAATGATATGGAAGCATACCATGAGACTGTTAGGTACATTCTCACGTGTAACTATGCCCATAAGATCATTCCTGCACTGAAGTCACGTTGCCATGAATTTCATATCGCAAAGCCTGATATGGTTGAATTCACAGCAAGGGCGGCGACTGTTTTAGTCGCAGAGGAAATTCAATTTGAATTGGATGTGTTAGATACATATGTTCGTGCAACTTACCCTGACTTACGTAAGTGTCTTAGTCAATTGCAGGTAAACAGCAGTTCTGGCGCTCTCACAGCGCCTCAGACGCAAGGCCAGAGTGAAAATGAACTTCTCATCACGGCAACTACGTTATTTAAGTCTGGAAGTATTATTGAAGCAAGACAGCAGTTAATGCAGTATATTGCTCTCTATCCGACTCGTATCGAAGATACATATCGTTGGATGTATGACAACTTAGACTTATTTGGTGCATCAAACGAAAAGCGTGATGCGAATATTATTGTAATAAGAAATGGTTTAGCAAACTTGCCACTTGTAGGTATCCCTGAGATATCACTTGCGGCAACTTTAGTTGAACTCACTTCATAACTAACTAAATAAAACTATGCGATATTTAATGATACAATTTATACGAAAGCCTAATGGTCAGATTGATGAGCATGTTCAGGTTTCGAAGAAAGTAAAGAAATCAGATGAGTCTACCAAGAACGTTATACTAGACTATGGTACACGAGAAGTGACTAAATGTGTGATCGAAGGCGGTAACCATGACACTACATTTGATCAAATGGATAAGTATTATAAAAAAATCTATCCTCAATTGATTGAGCAATTAGAAAAAGAAGCACCAATAGACAAAAAATCTAAAAAATAACACAATATATTGTGTTAAAGGCTTGACATAGATACTATATCCTGTTATACTATGTCTAACTTAATATAATAGAGGTAAATTATGACATTTAATGTTAAAGAAATAGCAAAAGACTTTGGTACAGGTGCGGTCATCGTATCGATAATCACTGTCGCAGTAGTTGGGTACATCAGCCTTCTTAATCTTATTAACGTAAGTAAAGAAACGCTAGAAGTACTGGTGTTCGCTCCGATGTTCATATACATAACGTATGTGATGGGCGGATTGCGTAGACTTAATCGAAAATAGAAAGACCTTTTAGGGGCGAAATCTTAAGTCAAAGTGAAAGGGTCTTAACGACCCTTTCTTTTTGGCTGTCAATGTATCATTGATACATCTTTAATACATGTTCAATTATCGAATGTCTCCTAATATCTTTACGGTCGAATTCACATGACACCATTCCTGGTACTTTGTGCTTATCAATTCTATGTTTGAGATCAAGTAATCCATTGTCTGGCGTGACTCGGTCAGTCTGCTCAACATCACCGTTGATTACGATTTTGCTACCCTCAGCGATCCTTGTCATTAACATTTTAATCTGTGACGGTGTCGCATTTTGAGCCTCATCTAATATAACCCAACTGTGTTTGAAGTTTCTGCCTCGGCAAAATGCTAGTGGTGTAATTTCAATAATTTGCTCTTTTAGCATATATTCAATTTCACTCTGTCCATAATACTCTCGTACTACATCAAACAATGGTCTAACCCATGGTTCCATTTTTGAGTTAAGATCACCTGGTAAGAAGCCATGTTTCTCATCATCCACTGCCACTGCTGGTCGGGTTAACAGAATTCTACTACATTGTCCGCTTCTTAAAGCCTTCATTGCCGCTAACATTGCTAAGTAGGTTTTACCTGTACCAGCTGGGCCACTCACCATAACGATATCTGTTTCAGGGTCATTTAATGCTATGATATATTTTTCCTGATTTATACTCTTAGGTATTAATTCGATTGGTCGGCGTGACGGTTGCTGTTTGCTATACTTGTTGAAGTTAATCGTCTTTGAAGTGTCTGTGTAGAAAGTTTGATCTGTGTCTCCTTTGTGTCTGTATGGTTCATGTTTTTTTCTTAGGGCTCCAGTTTTTCTTTTACTCATATATTGTTTCCTTTAAGGTTGTTGTGAGAGAAACGTTCCTCTCACATGTACTTACCGGATATCTGTACGCAAAAAATCAGTTGTCACAAAAATGGGTTACCGTGATAAATACATGCACCAGAGAAATAGTACTTGAAAAATATAATCTCTTCCCCCTAAGATAAATACTCTTATGACTAAACAATTTACAGACTCCACACAGGCTAATGCATTCTTTAAAGACATTAACTTTACTAGTATCATAGATACTATTAAAAACATTTATATGTCTGATGGCGCAATGAATACTCTATTGGACTATGAAAGAGTATTAGACGATGCAGATGTTTATGCTTTCAAAAATTGGATAAACGGTGAGTTAGTACAGGGACCTGAGATAGGTCGTTACACATGTTCATGTTCATTTATGTGGCCTTATAAACTAATGCCAGACCCTAAAGCATCACTTAGACTTACAGCAATCGGTTGTACTGTTAAGATGATGAAAGGACAACTTGAAGTTCCAGTAGAAGTTGAATCTTATGAAGACTTTCAATCTGGATCACGTTATCCTAAAATGAAAGAGAATGAAGTTTGGTTTATGCAGATTGCAATTCCGTTTGATTTAATGGATGATATTAAAGAAGGCACAGTTGATCTTGCTGACCAAACAATTGACTTATCAGAAATCGAAGATGCATACGATGTTGATTTAGAAGAAACAACATCTGAAAATTCAACCAGCGATGACAACTCAGCGGCACCAGATGACTTTGATGCTATGTCTGATCCAATGGGAGCACCAGCAATATAATGTCTACTCTTACTGAAGGTTTAAATTACATGGATATGGAAAATCAACTGTTTCCAACATTATACATTGATGCGTATGCCGCCAAGATGGGAGAAGATAGAGATATTATTACTTTATCTTTTATGGTCAAATCATACTTAGTAGGAGAAGATTTAGTTGCTTGGTTCGAACGAGGTTATAACTTTGTACTAGATGCAAGTGTAAGTGAAGGAGAACTTGAGCCAGGAAAATTCTTAGTCTTTGTTGAAATGGATAGAAGATCATGGGCGCCTAAAAAAATCTATGAATTACTAAAAGATTTAAAAACACTAACTGGTATTGATCCAAACGAATGGACTTTAACCATTGATGATGAAGATTATCCATCTGAGGTAGAAATAATGCAAGACAAGATGATTTTGAATCCTAACTTATATAAGATGGAAGAAGAAATAGAAGATGATCTAAATGAGATGAGGTTAGCCGCAGGATTAGATCATAAGCCAAGTAGTATCTTAAAAGAAAAAGATACTTACATCAAAGACATTCAAGCCGCCGCAGGATTATAAACACTAATTCGGTCACATTCACTGTTGACATTCCCGTCATCATTTGATATAATATCGCATGGATTATTACTCTACATTAGGCGTTCCTAGGGACGCTGATGCAAAAACAATTAAGACAGCCTACAAGAAATTGGCTAGTAAACATCACCCTGACAAAGGCGGTGATGAAGCACAGTTCAAGTTAGTAAGTGAAGCATATGAAGTCTTAAGCGATCCTCAGAAAAGACAACAACATGATAATCCAAGTCCTTTCGGTGGCGGTGGTTTTTCTCAACAAGGCAATCCATTTAATATGAATGATATCTTCGGTCAAGGTTCACCATTTGGTGATATCTTTGGTCAACGAAGACAACAGAGACAACCACAATATCGTACAACGATTCAAGTGTCATTGAGACAAGCATATGAGGGTGGTTCGCAATCTATGGAGTTAATGACTCCTGCAGGAAAAAAAGTTGTTAATATAACTATCCCTAAAGGTGTACAAACAGGTCAACAAATTCAATACCCTAACATTATTCAAGAGGGTACTGCTTTAATCATTGATTTTCATGTACATGAAGACTCTTGGTTTCAACGACACGGTTTTAACTTAATAAGCAATCATAATATATCAGTGTTAGATTTGATTGTAGGGACAAAATTTAAGTTTAGTACAATAGGAAATAAAACATTAGAAGTTACCGTAAAACCGCTTACTCAGCCAAATACACAGATTAAGTTGTCTGGGCAAGGAATGCCTATCTCTGACCCTCGAGGACCGAGTCAACATACTGGGCGTTTTGGTGACCAAATTATATTGCTAAAACCAATTATACCTGCTATAATTGAATCTGAAATTGTAGACGTAATCAAAAAGTATAAAGAAATAAGAGACCTTAAAGGCACTAAATAAAAATAGAGGAACAACATTTGAACACATCACCAGAAATAGAAAACATTATATCGAACGCCATTGAAAAGGCGAAGTCCTATAATCATCAATACGTGACGATAGAACATTTACTTTATGCTTTAATTACGCATCAGCCGTTTAAAAAATGTCTTTCACAATTTAGAGTAGAAACAGACATGATGATTGACGAAGTTGAAGGATATCTTAATTCCCTTCATGCAATCAAGTCAAAGGATCCAGAGTGCGTCCCTAAGAAAACAAATTCATTAGAACGAGTAATGAATCGTGGCGTAACACAAGTATTATTTACTGGACGTAAAGCAGTTACTACATTAGACTTGTATCTATCTATCGCAACAGAAGGCAATACAAATGCTCACTACTACCTATTAAAGTATGGTGTGGTTAAAGGAAACTTCATTGACTTCTGGCAGAAAACGTACAAAGGCGATGACTATTCAGCGATATCAACTGAACAAGCAGATGAAGTCTTAGAAGAGTTTACAACCAATCTTACGCAGTTAGCAAGAGAAGACAAGTTAGAACCTGTTATCGGACGTACAAAAGAAATCGATGATATCATTAATGTCTTAGCAAAACGATTCAAGTCAAATGTATTAATGGTAGGTGATCCTGGTGTAGGTAAAACTGCTATAGCAGAAGGCATCTCATCAGCAATTATTAATGGCGAAGTACCAGAGTTTTTAGAAGGACATGAAGTCTATTCACTAGAGATTGGTAGTTTACTTGCTGGTTCAAAGTATCGTGGTGAGTTCGAAGAAAAAGTTAAAGAAGTTCTTCAAGCATTAGAAGTTAAAAAGAATGCTATTCTGTTCATTGATGAAGCACACACTATGGGTGGTGCTGGTCAGACATCGAATGGTTCAGTTGACTTTGCTAACATGATTAAGCCTGCAATTACTAAAGGCACACTTAAAGTAATAGCATCAACTACATGGGAAGAGTACTACGAATCATTTGAGAAAGACAGAGCATTGATGCGTAGATTCTATCGTGTAACGATTGATGAACCTTCACATGATACAACAGTTAGAATTCTTAGAGGACTTTCAGAGAGACTCAATGACTTCCATGATGTTGTCATTACTGAAGATGCGATTGAAGCAAGTGTTGAAATGGCTGATCGTTATATACACGACAGAAAGAACCCTGATAAGTCTATTGACTTACTTGATGCCGCTTGTGCTAAACAACGTGTGTTAGAGAACAAGGGTATCGATATAACTAAGTCATTGATCTTAGATCAAGTAGAGAAATTCACAGGCGTTCCTGCTGACAAACTCAAAGGTGACAATGTAGATCGTATTACTAGTTTAGATGTGAATGTTAAGTCTAAACTCTACGGTCAAGATGATGTAGTTGATAGTGTAATCGAAAGAGTTTATGTGTCGTTTGCAGGAATCGGTAACGAGAC
>TARA_R110001592_G_scaffold59556_1_pt1 | contig 12321 bp, 10 predicted proteins | sample TARA_R110001592 | Tara Oceans TARA_R110001592 (sample SAMEA4398387) | marine metagenome | biome: Polar Biome; feature: [SRF] surface water layer (ENVO:00010504); material: water (ENVO:00002006), including particulate matter (ENVO:01000060) such as... | depth 5 m
CAAAAATGACGATCAACTAATAAAAATGGCAGCTATTGTACAACGTTTATCTACAGGAGCAGCTTCAACGGGTGATGGTGGTTTATTAACTACTGAAGAAATGGATCAATTAATGAATGTAGCTGAAGAAATAGCTAAAACAGTTGAAAAACCAAAAGAAATAGAACCACCAAATGAGAACTAGACTACAAGCTGTAAGAGTTCAAGAAGTTATTTTAAATAATGAAACCAATCCTGAAAGATATGATTCATTAGGGGGCCATGATGCTGTGGGAGCCATTTTATTTACTAAATTAAATGATACAAGACCCATAGATGATACTACAGATAAAATGAGTTTTGCATTACCATTATTTGCAGGTATAACTCAATATCCTTTAGTAGGTGAAATAGTATATTTAGTAAGAGGTCCAGGTGCTAAATATGATGATGGTGGGGATACTATTAAATACTATATACCTGCGATAAAAATTCAAGGTCACCCAAATCATAACGCACTTCCCGATGTAGTATATAGTGATAAAGAAGCTTTATCTGATGAGGAAATAGAGGGGGGAGCAACATCAGCAAACCTAGAAGATGAAGAAATTACTATTAATTTAGGAGAATATTTTCAAGAATCAGAAGATATAAGACCTTTAAGACCTTATGAGGGAGATACTATTATAGAAGGAAGATTTGGTAATACTATAAGATTAGGATCAACTACCTCTAATAAAATATCTGATTATAATAGATGGAGTAATGAAGGGGAAATAGGAAATCCTATAACCATAATAAGAAATGGACAACATAAAGATGAACTTAAAGAATCTTTTGAACATATTTTAGAAGATATAGATAATGATGATTCAAGTATTTATTTGTGCTCTGATCAACAATTATCTTATTTTGTTCCCGCTTCTTTATATCAAGTATCTTATGGGGGAGATAATATAGAATTAATAACCCCTATTGAACCTGAAATTACAGATGAACCTTTAAATGAAGAAACAAAAGAAGATACAATAGTATCTCCAGTAGAACTAGAAGAAGAGGAAGAAGAAATTATTGAAGAAGAGGAAGAAGAAATAGCAGATTATGATGATGCAATAACAGAAGAACAAGCTATTCTTCCTGGAGAAGATTTAGGTGATTTACCTTATGCAAACCCCGAGGGAATAGATATAGAAAAACAAATGGGCCCACCATTACCCCCACCATTACATGCTGACGCAGAAGAAAGCATGATAATAACAGCACAACAACAATGGAATAGTCAAGATTTTGTTACGGAAGAAAATAGCCCCTATGGTTTTTATAATAGTAGGGCTGGTTCTAGCAATCCATTTAAATCAATAATAGTTAAAGATAAAAATATGACTACTATACATGAAGGAAATGAATCAACTGCATCATTAACCGAATTAATCCAAGAAGCAAAAAACGCAATAGGAATATATTAATTATGGCATTTAAATTAAAATCATATATATGGAGTACAACAGCAACCAGTAAAGGTATAGATAATATGCCTGGTGTTGATAAAGGTGAGGATGAACAATTAACATCAGAATATGTTATTGGTAATTTAACATTATTACATGATAAATGTGTGGGTCCTATAATGAATCATTTTAATAGTCTTCCAGATAGTAGTGGAAATTCTATAGGAATAACTTCAGCTTATAGATGTAAAAAATTAAATTCCTCACTTAGTCCTCCAGGAGCAGTAAATTCTCAACATATACAAGGAATGGCTGTTGATTTAGTTTACACTGAAGGTCATTCATCAGAAGTTTTTAATTGGGCATTAGCAAATTTATCTTCATGGTCCCAAATGATATGGGAGTTTCCTGAAAATGGAGGAATGAAGACATGGGTTCATATAGCTTATAATGAAAATAAAAATGATAAAATTCTATCTTTAGCCTCTAATAAAGAATCTATACACACTGCAAATAGTGGAGAAAGAATAGGAAAATATACACATGGAATAACAACCGCAGATCAATCATTAGTATAACATGACATACACACCCGAAGCCCCAGGCACATATCAAGGAAATCAAGTAGTATTAAATTCAGACAGATTATTATTTAATGCTAAAACAGACAGTATTTTATTATTTTCAGATAAAGCTATAGGTTTTAGTACAAGGGGAAGTTTTCATTTTGATACAAGTCCTTTTGAAGAAAGTAAATTTGTAGTAAATTCTCCTAAAATTTATTTAGGTTTAGAATATGATAATTCTTTACCAAAACAACCAGCTGTATTAGGACATGAATTAAAAGATTTTTTAAGTGAAGTATTAGATTTAATAGGGGAAATATGCGATGATATTTGTGTAAATACATCATATACACAAGTTGATAAAGGAACAAAAACAGGTATAAATCCTGATAACTTTGATGTATTTCAAGAACATAAAGATACAATAGAAGAATTAAAAGAAGATATGGAAGATATAATGAGTATAAATACAAAACTAGTATAATATGTCTACAGATTCAGTAAGAACCTTAGTTCAAAAATCCATAAAAGGAGTTATGAAAAAGGCTAAAGGACAAATTAAAGAACAAGGTAAAAAACAAGTAATAAAACTTAAACAAAAAATACCTACTCCCGCTGAAATTAAAGAAAAATTAATGGCAGAAATAACAGGAGATAGTTGTACAGGTGAAGGAAAAATAAAATTTGAAAATAAACTAAAACAAATAACTGATAAAATAGATTCAATAAAAAGCGCTATAGATGGTGCTTTAGATAAATTAACAGGAGTTGATGGAAAAATAAGCAAAATTATAGATCCTTCGGGGGTTTTAGCTAAAATAAAAAAATTAGCAGATATATTAACTCCTATTATAACAGCATTAGCTATATTAGTATTAATAGTAAAAATACTAGCAAAAACTATAGGAATGATTCCTCCTCCTTTTACAGCCCCTTCAGGTCCTATTTTTATAGCTTCAGCTATAGCAGATATTGCACATGGAACAGTAACAGAATTTGGAGCATTAATATTAAGTCTTGGACTTATAGTAAGCCTTTACCATAGCAAAATTACTAAAATGTTAAACATTATAAAAATAGCTATAGCAAAACTACAGTCTTTAAAAGATATGATAGATAGATTAGCAGCTTTTATTTTAGCTATAAAATTAGATTTTGAATCGGGATGTGAGGATTTATTAAATGAAGAACTAGAAATGGATGATGGTAAGGGAGATAGTACGGGGGATAGTAGTACGGGAGATAGTACCTTAGCGACTGATGAATTTCCTTTAGAAAGTACAGGTACAGGAGACGGTATAGGAGATGGAACCGGAATGGGGGGAGATGGAACAGGAGGAGACGGAACTGGAGGAGATGGAACTGGAGGAGACGGAACTGGAGGAACTGGAGGAGATGGAACAGATGGCACAAATACAGGAGGAAGTTATGGTATAGGTGGTACAGGAGGAATTTATAACATAGGAAGTGGAACAGGTACAGGAGATACAGGAGGCACAGGAGGTACAGGTGGTATAGGAGACACAGGATATAGCACAGGAGGAAGTACAGGAGGTACTGGAGGTTTAGGAGGGGATTCAGGTACTGGTACTATAGGAGGAAATAATAATGGAAATAATGTATCTTCTTTAAATGATAGTATGAGTCTTGAAGATCTAATAAAATATTCTGAAAAGAGATATGGAGATATGTTATTTAAATTATTATCCCTTGGAGATAATAGAGCATTACAAAGAATAGAAATATTACAAAAAGAAACTAAAGAATGGGTATCTAAATATAATATTAGTTTCAAAATAATCAATATTTAAAAAAAATTTATATTTATAACAAACAACAATTAACATGAAAGCAAAAACTTTTGAAAATCTAATTAGAAAAGTAGTTAGAGAAGAAATCGATTATTCGTTACGTAGAGAAATAAAATCACTTAAAGAAGATTTACGTGATGAATTAAAACCAACAATCACAGAACACGTTGAAAGACAAGTAGAGACATCTGATAATTTAAACCAAAAAACCAGTTTAAAGGAAAAAATAATGGGTAAACAACCTATAAAGAAACAACAAAATTTAAATTACACATCTAATAGTGCATTAAATGATTTATTAAATGAAACAGCACAAGGAGATACAAATACTAGTACTGGTACATCTCCTGTTTCTTTAGAAGAAGATATGTCTACAATAGGGGGTATACCTGTAGAAGCAGCACCTAAATCAGTAGTAGATGCTGTAAATAGAGATTATAGTGGTTTAATGGAGGCGATAACTAAGAAAAAAGGAAGATAATAAATGCCATTACTAACAGGAATAAGAAAAAGCCCATTAGATCTTAACAATAATGTTAGGATAGGGGTAGCTTTTCCTTTAGATGCAACTAATATTTTTGCTAGTACTGAAACCCTTATAGATCAAGCAAAATCAAATCTTATAAACTTATTATTAACTGTCCCAGGTGAAAGAGTAAATTTACCTTTATTTGGGGTGGGGATAAAACAATTATTATTTGAAAATAAAATAAATTTACAAGCTTTAACAAAAAAAATAATACTTCAATCTAAGTTTTATGTACCTAATATAGACGTACTAAATGTAAACTTAAAGAGATCTGAAGATCAATCAACATTATTTATATCTATAACATATAGATCCTTATTAGACGGGACATTAGACGCCCTACAATTAAATTTTAACTAATGGCATATTCAAAAGTATCAAATAAATCACAAGACAAAGATGTAAAATATCTAAGTAAAGATTTTAATTCTTATAAAGGTAAATTAATAGAATTCACTAAAACTTACTTCCCTAATAATTTTAATGATTTTAGTGAGGGTAATCCAGGAATGATGTTTCTTGAAATGGCTGCCTATGTAGGTGATGTATTATCTTTTTACACAGATACCCAATTACGAGAATCATTTTTAAATTTAGCACAAGAAAAAGAAAATATATATAACATAGCACATGCTATGGGTTATAAACCTAAAACAACATCAGCAGCCTCTGTAGAATTAGATATATCTCAATTAGTTCCTTCAAAAATAGTAAATGGATCTTATGAACCTGATTATGATTATGCCCTAAATATAAATGCCAATTCTACTTTTAATTCTATGACTGGTACACCTTTTCATATAACAAAGGATGCAAGATTTGGTTTTTCATCTAGTTTTGAACCAACAACAGTAAGTGTATATCAGTATGATGTTTCAAATAATCCTGAATATTTTTTACTTAAAAAAACAGTACCTTCAATTTCCGCAGATTCAAGAAGTAGAAAATTTATTATAGGGGGAGCACAAAAATACTTAACATTAGAACTATTTGATAGTAATATTATTGCAATTGAAAAAATAGAAGACTCAGATGGGAATATATGGTATGAAGTTCCCTTTTTAGCTCAAGATACAATTTTTGAAGAAGTAGAAAATATGGGAACAAATGATCCTGAATTACAACAATATAATAACCAAACACCCTTTCTTTTAAAAATAAAAAAAGTACCTAAAAGATTTACAACAAGAGTAAAACAAACAAATAAATTAGAATTACAGTTTGGAGCAGGTATAAGTGATAAAGCAGATGAACAAATTATACCAAATCCAGATAATATTGGTTTAGGAATATTAGATGGAAGAAATAAATTAGATGTAGCTTATGATCCCTCAAATTTTTTATATACTAAGGCTTATGGAGAAGCACCTTCAAATACAACACTAACAGTTACTTATTTAGTGGGGGGAGGATTAAAATCTAATGTAAATTCAAATACAATTACAGAAGTAGGAGCTCTTTTAACTACTCCTAAACCTAATATAAATAGGGGTATGTTAAACTTTGTTAAATCCTCTATTCAATCTACTAATGTAGAACCAGCTAGAGGAGGAGGAGGAGAAGAAACAATAGAAGAAATTAGAATGAATACAATGGCTAATTTTGGAGCACAACAAAGAACAGTAACTAAAGATGATTATTTAATTAGAAGTTTATCTATGCCCCCTCAGTTAGGAAGAGTAGCTAAGGCTTATATTATGCAAGATGATCAAACTTCTCCTTTAACAACAGAACCAAATCGTATTCCTAATCCTTTAGCATTAAACTTATATACTTTAGGGTATGATGAAAATAAAAACTTAACAACCCTAAATACAGCTACAAAAACAAATTTAGCTAATTATTTAGAACAATTTAGAATGTTAACGGATGCTATTAATATTAAAAATGCATTTCCAATTAATTTTGGTCTTGATTTTGAAATAACAACATACAAATCATACAACAACCAAGAAGTATTACTTGGATGCATTACAGAATTAAAAGATTATTTTAACATAGAAAAATGGCAGGTAAATCAACCAATACTTATTTCTGAAGTTAAAAATTTAATAGGAGGAGTAAAAGGAGTACAAACAGTAGAAGATCTTAGATTTGAAAATAAAAATGGTTTATCTTTAGGATATTCACAATATAAATATGGTTTTGATGGAGCAACTAAAAATAACATAATTTATCCTTCTATGGATCCTAGTATATTTGAAATAAAATATCCTAATTCAGACATTCAAGGACGAGTAACAACATATTAAAATGGCATATTACTATTTATTTCCAGAAAACGACGCTACAATGTATAGCCACCCTGATCGTGTAAATATGAATTCAGGAGGCGATGAAATTCTTGAAATTGTAAAAGAGAGAGGGGTAACAGACCAATATTATTATCCTTCAAGAATTGCAATTAAATTTAAAGAAGAAGAAATAGCATCAGTAATAAGTAATACTATAGGAGGTACTAATTTTTTAACATCAAAAGTAAATTTACAATTAACTTCTGTTCAAGCTAAAAACTTAACATCAACACAATTATTACAAGTATATGCTATTTCACAATCTTGGAACGAAGGGACAAATAAATATCTTAATAAACCTGTAGCGTCCAACGGAATTACATGGAAATTTAGAGATAATTCAATATCAGCCACAGCATGGAATACTTCAAGTTTAGGAGGAATAGGAACTGCAGCTATAAAAGAAGGTTTCAGAATAGATAATTATGAATCCGCATACGGGACTACGGGATCAATAATTAGCTCCTCAAATAATGGAGGACCTATATTCCCCGGGGGAGGAGTTTGGTATACAGGTAGTGGTTTTCAAGCAACCCAACAATTTTTAGCAGGAGATATTTTAGACACAAATTTTAATGTAACAGACATAGTTGCAAAATTTAGTCAAAGTTATTTTAATGATGAAATTTACCCAACAGGAATTTCAAATCAAGGTTTTTTAATAAAACAAATAGATAGTGTTGAATCTAATGTGTCTACTAGTTTTGGTGAATTACAATATTTTTCTCAAGATACACATACAATTTATCCTCCAAAGTTAGTTTTTAAATGGGATGATTCAATAAATAATTCTACTTTATCTACTGCTTTTAGTGGATCTTTAAATGTATCATTATATAATAATAAAAAAGAATATAATCAAAATGATGAAGCCTTATTTAGATTTCATGTAAGAGATAAATACCCAACAAGAACTTTTTCTACAACATCAAATTATATTAATAATTATAAATTTAAAACAACGGATAAATCTTTATATAGTATAAGAGATGCACATTCAGAAGAAGAAGTTATACCTTTTGACACTGATTATACAAGATTAAGCCATGATAATGAAAGTAGCTATTTTAAATTATTTATGAAAGGTTTACAACCTGAAAGATATTATCGTATTTTAATAAAACACATTAATAATGATGGGATAACTATTTATGATGACGATTATTTCTTTAAGGTTGTAAGATAATGGCCGAAAGTAAAATAAAATTAGAAAAAAAGGTAATTAGTAATAAATTAGCTAATTCAATCCATAATAAATCTTTTAAAGACTTAGCTAAATCATCTAAACCTTTAGATGAAAATCAAATTAAAGATTTATATAAGACTTTGTTTTATGATATTCCTAAAAAAGGAAAAAATTCCCACACATCTATAATAAAAGAAAGTAGAGATTATTTATACCCTCAAGTAAATAAAAAATTAGATAATCAAATAGAGGATTTAATAGAAATTTTAGAGACAAAAAATGAAGAATTAAGAAATTTAAAAATAGGCCCTAAAGCAAATATAGAATACCCAAACGGATCTATAATAACTGCAGGAAGTCACGATGGTCAATATCAGGGAATGACCACACTTTATATTTTACAAGAGGGAAAAAAAAGAGAGCTTTTAAATTATGAGCTTTATAAAATAGCTAGAAAAGCCCTTAAACTTCCTGGAGAAGATTATAGCGAATTATATTATTTAAGTGTTAATGAATTAAATCAAATACCTGATGGAAAGCAAATATCTCAAGAATCCCATTTTTCAGACTTAAATATATCTGCAATTCAGGGTGATATATATCAATCCTATCCTTATTATACTTTAGATCTTTATTGTGAAGGTAGAGAGAATAATAATGTTACAAGTTTAACTGTAGGAGATTTTTATTTAGATAATGACCCTGACAATGCTTGTAGTATTACATACGTAAAAAATAGCTTTGAGGGGGATAATGAAGAATATTCTATAGAAATAAAAACCATCCCAGTAGGGCAAACTAAAACCCTTCAATTCGCTCGAAATGATAATGGTATTAAAGGAATACCTGATGAAGTTACAGATTCCTTCTATGATAATTATTATAATTATACTGATGATTTACAACAACTAGGAACAAGACTTTGGGGTAAAGATAGTCAATACAAAGGAGTATTATTAGCTGAAGGTCGTATATTAATTAAAGGAGGAGGAACTTTTAACTCAAAAACAATTAAACCTTTAAATACAAAATCAACTTTTAAAGAAATGTATGGGGCCGTTAGAAGAATATACTCTCATGGTTGTAAACAGATAGATGGAACTTATGAAGATTGTTTTGGAAATTTAAACCAAAATACTGATTTAGCTAAAAAACTAGACATGCCCCAGTTTAGGTATTATTCTAGAACAATTAGTTTTAATTCTGAACAAATAGACTCTAGTTTAGGAGGAAGATACTATACATATGTTAGTCCATATCCAAAAAACCACCTACATTTAGAAGGTATATCTTTTCCCATATACGGACAGCCAATATTAAAATTATCAGGACAATATGTTGTTTATTTAAAATCTAAAAATGCATTTCATTACTTCTATAATTTAAATACATCTAATAATAATTCTATCTTATTTAAAATAGAAGATAAAGACATAGCAGATTATTTATTCGATATAAATAATGAAAGTTATAAAGATCAAAAAGATAATTATACTAACAAAAAACCAGATGAAAAACCATATTATTTAGGTTTAAGAGGACCAGGAGATAATAGTAGATTTAATTGGGAGGCAGTAAAAGAAAGTAAAATAGAATATATAGGATTAACATCTAACCCTACAAACGGTAATAAGTATAATACTAATGGTTATGAATCTAATGGAGGAAATTATTTTAATCCCTTAGAGGGAGGAAGTAATTTTGGAATATCGGGAGAAATAAGAACAATATTACAAAACAAAAGTGATGTAGATTACACAAACAATGATGTTGTAGATTTTTGTCCCCTTACTAAAAAACAACTAGAACAATTCTATTTTCTCTCTATTCCAGCGGGATCAGATGTTAATCTCCCAACAGGATGTACTTTCCAAAATTGTTTAGACTGTTAATATGGAAAATTTACAAAAAATAGAATTAAAAAAAGTTTCATATAAAGGTAAAGAGGTAAGAAATCTTTTAGATATGAAATTTTCTGAATTTAATATTGAAATTCCAACACTTCCTAAATTTTTTGACTTATATAATACTAATTTTTATGAAATAAGAAAAAATACTCATAACCATTTTATAGTAAAAAGTGAAGAGTATATTGGTGATATAATAAACTCAAGAGAAAAAGAGATGCAAAGCATCAAAGACAATACAGAAAGAGTACAATTAGAAATAGATAGTAGGGAAAGAGAACATCCATATTTTACTAATGGGACCTTTTTAATGCAAAGTGAATACAATCAAGCATACAGTGAAGGTGCAGGAGGTATAAGTTCAGATGGTCAAATAGAGGGCCCTAAGTATTTTATGCAATCAGGGAAAAGAAGAAAAATAATAGATGATTATTTAGTTTTTGCAAAAATAAAAACTAGATTTGGAATACAAGAAATCAAGGATTCAGATCTTATTGTTTTTTTAGGGCCAGGAGGATTAGGTGCTATACAAAATGGACCCCCCATTAATAAATTAGGAGATATATTTAAATCATCTTATGAGGTTAATATGTATACCCCGTAAACAATAATATAAATGGCTGAATATTCATCAAATAAAGAAAACACATATGAAGAAGGTGATTTTTCTAAACCCTTACCAAAAGATCTAGGACGTAAACCTAATGATTTAGTAAGTTTTGATTTAGGAGAGAAAATTATTAAAAAAACCTTTGGAAGACCTGAAGATGTAATTGAATTACATGTATATAGTTTAGCAAATAATTTAATTTATTCTAATTATGATTTTAAAGATTATAATTTTCCAGAAGATGCTAAAAGAGCTTCTGAAATTACAATAGATTATAAAGAAGTTTTAAGAAAAAACGGATTTATATCAGGTCAATATTCTGTAAAATTTAATATTCATAGAAATAAAATATTTAATTCTAACCCTGACGTCTATCCTTTCTATCTTAAAGATATATCATCTACACGTACAGAATTAAAATCAACATCTAAAAGAATAGACAATAATATATTTGATGCAGCAATAACTAGATTTATATCAGAATTAGGAACTTCTGTATATTTTAAAGAATTTGCTTTAAATTTTGGAAATGATATTATTATACCCGCTATTAATATTTTATTAAATAAAGAACCAACATCTCATGAATTATTAATAAAATTATTAGATCCTCTTCCTACTACTATTAAAAAAACATTAGAATTTAAAGTAGTTGAAGAAATAGTAGATGCCTTCTCTGTATTAATAGATTTAGGAGAACCCGAAATAGAAGATGAAAGTACAGAGTTAATGGGTCCTAACTTTAAAATAGATACAAGAAAAAATAATTCTATACCCTCTGCTTTTAAAACATATGATGATTTATTAACATATAATGTATCTTCATCTTATAATAAACTTTTAAATAAGTTAGAAAATCATGAAATACCAGATATACAATATGATTATATAAGAACAGTATCATCAAGCACAGAAGAAAATGATATACCTTACCATTTTGAAAATTTTACACATTTTAGTAGTGCGGAAGAACGTTTAAATAATTTTCATTATAAATTAAAATTAATAGAAGAATATAATTCTCAAATATCAACAATAAAAAAAATAGGAGGATCGACTTCATCATCTAAATATACTTTAAATGAGAAGGAAATAATAACAGATAAAATCCAAAACCTATTAAAAAACCTTGATGGTTATGAACAGTTTTTATACCATAATACAGGATCATTAACATGGCCTAAAGATGAAAATAATAATCCTTTTTCTATATCATCATCGGGAGCAATAACGTGGTTAGGAAGTAATTATAATGCAAAAGGAAATGAGGGGGGATCAGGTCAATTATTATCTGCTTCTTTATATGATAGAGAAAACCCACATAATTTACATAAATTAATTCCCGAACATATTAAAGACAATTTAGACAATAGTTTATATATTGGTTTTGTTAATATGGTAGGACAACATTTTGATTATTTATGGACTCATATTAAAGATATCACGGAAATAAATAATCATCATAATAAAAGTGGAATTTCAAAAGATTTAGTTTATTTTCAATTAAAAGCCTTAGGAATAGATACATTTGACCAATTTGAAAATGCAAATTTAATTGAATATATTTTAGGAGAAGGTTTAAGAGACCACACAGTGGGGACTTTAGAAATAGGAGAGTATATTGTAGGACAAAGCAATAAATTTTATAATATAGGAGACCATCAAACATTAGTAACAGCTTCAAATGACGGTTCAATTCCTAAAGGAGAAATTACTAGAGAAATTTGGAAACGTCTATACCATAATGCACCTTATCTTTTAAAAACAAAAGGAACAGAAAGAGGAATTAAAGCATTAATGAGTTGTTATGGAATACCATCAACAATTTTAAATATAAAAGAATATGGAGGTAGTACTACATTTAGTGGTCCTATAAAAGACATAGATTACGCCGATTATTATAAGACTTTTACTTATGAAAAGTCAGGACAAGCACTACATGGTGATTCAGGAACAACCACAGGTTACTTTATTAGAACACCTTGGTCTTC
>TARA_R110001592_G_scaffold288331_2_pt1 | contig 12320 bp, 11 predicted proteins | sample TARA_R110001592 | Tara Oceans TARA_R110001592 (sample SAMEA4398387) | marine metagenome | biome: Polar Biome; feature: [SRF] surface water layer (ENVO:00010504); material: water (ENVO:00002006), including particulate matter (ENVO:01000060) such as... | depth 5 m
AGCAAGGTCGCTCAAGCATTACGAAAAAAATATAACTAACTAATAGCTAGACACCCTAAATTAAGAAAAGTGACCACCGACTTTAAAAATATTCGTTTTTTGCTTCATTTTTTGCAGATAAGCATTTCAGGTTAAACCGAGTTTGTTATATTTTTGACTCGTATTTACTTTCACTAACTATTTTCGATAGTCGCAAATTCAGCTATCAGTTGCCAATACAAAAGAACATTTTTATGAACCATGCTTCATTTAGAACATTTATTTATGCATTTATAAGGCTAAGATGGGTGATTCTAAAAACTCTACAGCTGATTTTATAGAAAGCTAGATTTGCTTCACTCAAGCTGCTTGCCTAAACTGCTCTGTTTTAAGCATTCTGAAAAACACCCATATACATATAGCAGGGATTTCTTGAACATGATGACGTTTATTGAACAATTTGGTCTCAACCTGCTGGCAAGTATTTGGTTTCTTCTCTGCTTTAATGGCTATATGCGCTACGCCAAAGCAAGGAATTACAGAAGCAATCCTGATTCACCAAGCTTAGCATCTGAAATGCATCGTTATCGTTACCAGTGGATGGAAAAGGTACTCACGCGCGAAATGCGTGTAGCGGATGCCGCCGCTATCGCCAACCTGGAAAAGAGCGTGGCCTTCTTTGCTTCGACCACTATGCTTATCCTCGCAGGTTTAATTACTATTCTTGGCTCGACTGAAAAGGCGATAGACCTTATTTCAGCGCTGCCTTATGCCTTAGCAACCAATAGAGCAGAATGGGAATTCAAGATTATGATGCTGATTCTTTTATTTGCTTACGCCTTCTTTAAATTCACCTGGAGCTTACGCCAATATGGCTTTGTGACTATCATGATTGGCAGCGCCCCACTGCCAACTGACCAGTGCAGTGATAAGGAAAGAAAAGCATTTGCTGGAAGAATGGCTTCCATGGCCTCCATGGCTGCAAATAATTTTAATATTGGCCTGCGAACATATTATTTTTCTATTTCAATGCTAACGTGGTTCATACATCCGATCTTATTTATGCTTAGTTCATCACTGGTTGTCGTTATTCTATTTAGAAGGGAATTTAAATCATCTACGCTGAAAATACTGACAGGTAAAGGCGATCAACATTCAGGCTAGGCAATACTTTACTTAGCCTGAATTTTTAGAAACCATAAGCCAACGATACATAGGATGTTTTTTCGGTATGTATTGCGATTAATTGCACCACCCACATACGTAAGCCTAATTCGATCCCTACACCTTCAAGGTTTTCAGCAAAATTACGCCGTTTATTTTTATCTGGAATAATATAAGACAAGCCCATATCAACCGACATAAAAGAAAAACCACTGGTATAACTAAGATTAATCTTCTCACCATTAGCACCAAAGCCTGCTCTTAATGTAGGGCCTTTATATTCCGCACCTTGACGTTTGAAGTAAGCTATACCTGCATAATGTGTCCGCCCAATAAGATTATCATCCATGACTAAAGCATAACGGGGAGTCCAGCCTTTAAGGTCGGTAATTTTTTTCAGATTCAAATCATCTAATGAAAACTCTGCCGAAGCAGGTAAGGCGACAAAGTAGAATATACAAATTAATAGAATTTTTTTCATAGGTGAGATCACAACATCCATGACAGCAAGTTTTATACACGCGCAAAGCCTACTATATTGTGAAAAGAGAAACCAAGAACCAAGACACTATTTTTGAAATAGTCGAGGTTTTAAATATACTATTCGTATTGATAGTATTCAGAAACAAGAGAATTGACTTGAAATAGATATTCTTTCATGAAAGAAAACAAAAAAACCCAGCATAGCTGGGAATAAGAGTACACATGAAATCTAAACTTAATTGAATGATTCGAGCCTGAATCGTCTCACTCAAAATTCGATAATTGAATAATAGGCCGTATTGTAAAAAAAGTCTGTTGGTAAACAATTGCAAAATGTAATTTTTTATTAACAAAACACTATTTTTCAGTAAAGAATTTTGTATTTCTACTAGCTTTATTTTGTTTAAAGACGATAATAAACAAACTGTAATCTTTTTCGCAAGAATTAGCCTTTGCGTGTTTTTCATTTCCTCAATCATCAACAAGGCTTTGTAGTATGGACATACAGCAGATATTTTCACTTTTAAAAAGCCTGACCAGCCAAACTAATGTTCGCGATTTGATCTCAGCATGCCAGTCTTTGCTGGCTGACAATTTTGAGCAAGCTAACTTAACCATCTTTGAACTTCAATCAGCCAGGGTAGAACATCAAAAAAAACCTTGCTTAGCGTGTCTTGATTATGAAGCAGAACGCAAACCCTTCTTATTACATGAGGACAGTTTTCTAAATAAAGCTTACAAGGATCTTGACCCGGTTTTTTATACCGATGAATCAAATATACATAAGGCTATTTATCCGGTTGTTTTGTACGACAAGACTATATCTCATATTATTCTGGTGACTCACAAATACAACGATGAGTCCGACCAAATACTATTACTTGGTTTAATGGAATTATTTTGCGACATTTTTCGCAGCACTCACGAAAAGAGCTATGACCCCCTAACACGCATATTAAATAGACAAGCTTTTGATCAAGCAGCAGCTGAACTTGCTTATTCAAATGGTTCGAAAGAACCCGGCAAAAACAACTTTAAAGCGATTGCAATTCTGGATATAGATAGATTTAAAAACATAAATGACATTTTTGGTCATGCTATCGGTGACGAAACGCTCGTGCTATTTGCCCAAACGGTTCGTGCCGTTTTACGCAGAGAAGATTTATTCTTCCGCTACGGTGGCGAGGAGTTTGTTGTTTTTGTTAAAAATGTCGAACCCGAACAAGCACAGCAGATACTCGAACGCTGTCGACATGCCATTGAAAACAGACGCTTTCCTCAAGTAGAAAAAGTTACCGTAAGCATTGGTTTCTCAGACCTGGAAGAATTTTCACACCCCAATGAGAACCTTTTAAAAGCAGATAAAGCCTTGTATTTTATTAAAGAGAATGGGCGAAATAAAGTATTTTCTTATGAAGAGCTACTAAATAAAGGTTTACTTCAACCTGTAGAAATCAAACAAGGTGATATTGATTTCTGGGATTAAAGCACCACATCATGTAAAGGCTCTAGGCCTTTTTAGTCTGCCAAACCCAAACATTTTTCATCTAATCTTCTGCAAATGAGATGACAACATGCTCCAACCTTACTCATTAATTAACTCACACGGGAAACCCAATCTCGGATATTTCACACAGCCGGTGAATGAAGTTAATTATAAAGATACTGATTATCGTACCCCTCTAAATAAACGTGCAGGAAAATATAAAAAACATTTTCACTTTAAGCAATTCCAATATTTTGGCGGTATTGGAGAAGACATTATTTTTGGCTGCGCACTAGCTAATACCGCTTATATTGGTGCCGTGTTTGTCTATGTTTATCGAATATCTGACCAAAAAATGCTGACCTGGAAATTTAAAAGACCTTTTGCTATTGGTTTGACCTTAACAAATAGGCCCGACAACGGCGTCAGCACATTTACTTCAGGTAAAAAGAAAATTCGAATGCACTACCAACTTAATTCTCAAGGAGAGAGAAGAAAAATACTGGATCTAGATTTTGGACAAGAACTTAAAATAAAAGCAGACATGTTTGAGGAACCTGGATACGAGTCAATGGCCTTATGTACACCCTGCTCGGTTAATGGTTGGGTTTATGCTCAAAAAACCGCAGCACTTGCTGTCAATGGTCAGATCCAATGTAAGCTTGGGCATTTCGATCTAAAAGAACAACATACCCACGGTCATCATGATTTTTCAGCGGGTTATATGAGAAGAGAAACATTTTGGAACTGGGCTTGTTTTTCAGGAAATCCTCAAGCAGGAAAAAAACACCCCTCCATCGGCTTAAATGTATCCTGGGGAGTAAATGAAACAGGTTATTCTGAAAACTGCTTTTGGATAGATAATACGCTGCATACGCTTCCTCAAGTTCAATTCAAGTTCGACCGTGATGATGAACACTCTCCATGGCGAGTTCGTAGTGAGAACTTACAAATTAACCTCAGCTTTACACCTGAAGGCATGCACAAAGAAAATCTTAATGTTTATTTCGCTGCAACTAATTTCAAACAGATATTTGGTCGATTTAATGGATACCTGAGCACAGAAGCAGGGAAACGCTATGAAATAGAAAATGTTTATGGCTTTGTTGAAGATCATTACTCTAAATGGTGATTTTCTACCAATAGACCGTATTGTTTATCCTAAAAAGTTTGAATTGATCGACAAAAGCCTTATTGACCTTAAGCAAAAACAAGCGTACAAGTGTAAACTTAAATCACTAAATAGTTGTACTGAATTATGCCTAAAACCTCAAGCACTGAAAAAAACACGCCTAAAATAAACCTCAATGACTTGCTTGAAGCGCACGTTAAATACGAGCTCAATCAATTTAAAGATGCAAATTTTCAAACATACCTGAATAGCGAACTAAAGTATTTTCTCGAATCAACATCAAATACAAAACTGGATAATTGGGTATCATCCCAAGTCATTAAAGACCTTATCAAAGAGCATGTTGTAGAAAACCCCATACCTGGATCCATTGCGGATATTGCAGGAAAAATGTCTGACAGTATTTTCAGCTCTGACTTCCATAAAAAAACCAAACTTAAAAATATTATTTCACGTCAGCAATTTGAAGAGTTCATAGATAAAGCCATCGAACTGAAAGAGCAGCGAAATAATGGACTCGATAAAATAATAGACCTGCCAATTTACACAGACCTTATCTCGGGCATCCTCTTTCAATCGATGACCCATTACATCTACGACAACAATTTATTCAGCAAAAATATCCCCGGCATGTCCTCTCTCCTAAAGGTTGGGAAGAGTTTCATGGATAAAACAGCCCCTAAATTAGGCAGCGGAATCGAAGATAGTGTTAGAAACTATATTGCCAATAGCCTTGAATTAATTATCACTGAGAGCAAGGAATTCCTGACAAATTCTGTCACCGATGAACAACTAAAAGACTCCGCGATTACCTTATGGGAAACCATTGAAAACAAATCACTGGCCGACTTTCAAAAAGGCATGAATAGCCTGGATTTATCCGAATTTATCGCACTTGGCTATGACTTCTGGCTATCATTTAGAAAGAGTAACTACTTTCAATTGTGTTATGAAACGGTAGTTGATGCTTTCTTTAGCGAGTATGGCAATTCTACTATTGAAGAACTAATGGAAGAGTTTCAGGTGTCAAAAGAAAAAATCACTAAGGAATCTGAACGATTTGCACCTTTATTATTTAAAGGTTTAAAAAAATCCGGATACTTGGAAGCGGCGATAAGAAGACGCCTTGAAGGTTTTTATTCCTCCAAGGCAGCTCTAAGCACTTTTAGTTAAAAAAGCTAGCCAGCTTAACTATCAGACGTGGAATTCTCTTCATGTCTGTGTTTGTTTTTACTGAATTTTCGCACTAGCACATAAAAAACAGGCGTCAGCAACAAACCGAATAAAGTCACACCGATCATCCCCGAGAATACTGCAACCCCCATAGCATGTCGCATTTCAGCGCCAGCACCACTAGAAAGTACTAATGGTACGACGCCCATAATAAAGGCAAGCGAGGTCATTAAAATAGGTCTAAGGCGCTGATGACTGGCTTCCATAACCGCCTCTCCAAGAGACATGCCAGCATCTTCCTTATCTTTTGCAAACTCGACGATCAAAATAGCATTCTTGGCGGCTAAGCCTACCAAGACAATCAAGCCTATTTGAGTAAATATATTATTATCCCCGCCAGCCAGGATGACCCCGCTCATTGCAGACAATAAAGTCATCGGCACAATAAGAATAATGGCAAACGGCAAACCCCAACTTTCATATTGAGCCGCTAACACAAGAAACACCAACAAAACCACTAAGGGAAAGATATATAAGGCCGTGTCTCCGGCAAGTACCTGCTGATACTTTAAATCCGTCCATTCATAGGAAAGACCCAAGGGCAAATTTTCATCCAGAATACGAGAAATGGCGGCCTCGGCTTGGCCACTGCTATACCCCGGCGCTGGCCCGGAATTAATATCTGCCGCTGGATAATTATTATAACGGGTGACCGTGTCAGGCCCTGAACTATGCGTGACTTTCACAAAGGACGCCAGGGGCACCATATTGCCATCACGGTTTCGAACCTTAAGCTGATTAATCTGACTTTCATCAGCCCTGAACGACGCTTCTGCTTGAACATTTACTTGATAGGTTCGACCAAACAGATTGACATCATTAACATAAATCGACCCCATATAAGCTTGCAAGGTCTGAAAAATTTCTGTGATCGACACACCATGAATCTTGGCTTTTTCTCGGTCAACTTCGACATTAATCTGTGGCACATTGGCTTTAAAAAATGAAAAGGTACTCATGGGATTCAATTCAGGTGTTGCGTAAGCCTGACCGAGTATTTTTTGAGTTTCCTCAAAGAGTCGGGCATACCCAAGATTACCTCTATCTTCTATCTGTAGTTTGAAGCCACCGGTAGTACCCAGACCTAGTACGGGAGGCGGTGGTACAACCGCGACAAAGCCTTCGTTTATAACACCAAACTCCATATTAAGCTGACCGGCAATCGCATTCGCAGAAAGGTCTGGCGTGGTTCGTTGATCAAAGGGTTTCAGGGTGACGAAGACAACACCTGAATTAGACGCCACGGTAAAGCCATTGATAGACAATCCTGGGAATGCCACAGAGGACTCCACGCCAGGATGCTTCAATGCAATCTCAGACATTTTTTGAATAACGGCATCGGTACGATCTAAGCTTGAGGCATCAGGCAAGCTCGCAAAAGCGACCAAATACATTTTATCTTGCTGAGGCACAAAGCCCGTTGGGGTTGTCTGGAATTGATTATAGCCCAAAGCAACAAGACCAAAATAAACAATCATCACCACAGAAATACCCCTCATCAAGCGCTTTAATACCGATGAATAGCTATTCGATAAGCCTTCAAAAAAGCAATTAAAGGGCTTAAAAACAACACGGCCTAGTAGTGAATCTAAAAAACGACTGAACCAATCTTTCTTGGCATCATGTGACTTCAATAGCGCAGCAGCTAAAGCAGGGCTTAAGGTGAGCGAGTTGATGGTGGAAATAATGGTAGAAATCGCAATGGTCAGCGCGAACTGTTGGTAGAATTGACCACTCAGGCCTGAAATGAAAGCAGTCGGAATAAACACCGCACTTAAGACTAAGGAGGTTGCAATGATTGGCCCAGTCACCTCTTTCATTGCTTGCTTGGTTGCATCGACCGAATTCTTACCCAAGGCAATATTACGCTCGACATTTTCAACAACAACAATAGCGTCGTCAACAACAATACCTATCGCCAATACCAGACCAAATAAAGATAGGGCATTCAGGGAAAAACCAAACAGATGCATAATGGCAAAGGTGCCCACCAAAGAAACAGGCACGGCCACCAAGGGAATGATAGAAGCTCGCCATGTTTGCAAGAAAAGAACAACCACAACCACAACCAATAAAATCGCTTCTAAGAGGGTTTTAACAACCGCCTCGATAGAACCCCTTACAAAAATAGTGGGATCATAGACAATATCGTAGTCAACTCCCTGAGGAAAACTTTGCTTAAGTTCTTCCATTCGCGCTCTGACATCATCTGATAATTGGATGGCATTGGAGCCTGGGCTTTGAAAAATAGCGACTGCTGCGGCAGGTTTATTGTTTAACAAAGACCGTAAAGCATAAGAATTCGAGCCTAACTCAATTCTAGCAACGTCTTTTAACCGGGTAATCGCGCCTTCAGGGCTAACTCGAATAATAATATCGTTAAACTCTTCAACATTATCCAGGCGTCCTTTAACCTTAATCAGCAGTTGAAAGGGATTTTCTTCCGCATTGGGTGGTGCACCAACGACACCAGCCGCAGCTTGTCGATTCTGCTCTCTAATCGCATTGACAATATCACCGGTTGTTAAGTTTAAGCTGGCTACTTTATCCGGATTCAACCAAATTCGGATGGCATAATCCCCTGCACCAAAAACCCGGACAGTCCCAGCGCCTTCTATTCTTGCTAATTCATCTTTTACTTTTAAATTTGCAAAATTGGACAGATAAAGCATGTCATAACGACTGTCCGGGGATAATAAATGCACCACCATGGTTAAATTTGGCGAAGACTTTTCAGTAGTCACACCTAAGCGTTGAACATCTTCCGGGAGCCTTGGTAAAGCTCTCGCTACTCTATTTTGAACCTGCACTTGCGCATCATCAATATTGGTCCCTAAGGCAAAGGTCACCGTAATCGCCAAACTACCATCTGAAGTCGATTGCGATGACATATAGAGCATATTTTCAACACCATTGATCGCTTGCTCTAAGGGTGCAGCAACCGTCTCCGAAATAACCACAGGATTGGCGCCAGGGTAAGCCGCACTAACGACCACAGTTGGAGGAACCACTTCCGGGTATTCAGTAATGGGAAGCTGAAATAGGGATATCACACCTGCCAAAAAAATCAACATCGACAGCACAGCCGCAAAGATAGGCCGACTGATAAAATACTGAGAAATACTCATAATTAAGTCCTTTAGATTTGCTTATCTGAATGAGTATTCTTTGCTTCTGCTTCAGTAGGCGTTACCGGGGTACCCGGCCTCGCTCTTTGAATACCTTCAACAATAATAGTGTCTCCCTCTTTCAGACCCGATGTCACAATACGTAAATCACCGACTCTTTTACCTAAGATCACAGGGCGGTATTCAACAATATTATTTTCTCCTACTACGAGCACATATTTATGACTTAAATCCGTCGATATCGCTTTCTCATCAATCATCATCCGGGAAACTTTTTCCTGAACCTTTAACCTTACTCGAGCAAACATGCCTGGAATAAACTCATGCTTTTGATTTTTAAACCTTGCTCGTAAACGAATTGCCCCGGTATTGGGATCAAGTTTATTGTCAATAAAATCAACCTGCCCTTTATGCTTAAAACCGTCTTCACCTAGCAGTTGCATTTCAGCAATGACCAGAGAAGCATCATCCAAAGAGGCTCTTAAAGAAGCCAGCCCAGAAAATGTTTGTTCATCCACATCAAAATAGGCATAGATTCTATCCATTGAAACAATTGAGGTTAAAATCTGTTGACCTGCCGCAACATAGTTACCAGAAGTAATGTTCGCCCTTGAAACCTGACCGGAAATCGGCGCAGTGACGCGCGTAAAACTTAGGCTGAGTTTGGCACTTTCAAGTGCCGCCTGAACATTGTCATAATCAGATTGTGCCTTAATTAATTGCGTATTATTTACTTCGAGCTGTGATTGAGAAATTGAGTTGGTTTCTTTCAAACTTTTTGCTCTATCAAGACTTCTTATGGCAAGCTCTATTTGAGCTTGTGCACTGACTAATTGAGCTTCAAAGCGTTTTACTTCAATTTTTAATTCCCTGTCATCTATAGTAAAAAGCAAATCACCTTCATTCACTAATGAGCCTTCTTTCACTATTACATCTTGAATATAGCCAGAAACTCTTGAGCGAAGCTCTACGCTCTCCTCTGACTCTAAACGACCGGTAAACACCTCCCACTCATCAATTGTACGAGATGAGATATGTTCTACCGTAACAGAGGGCGGAGGCATCTGAGCTTGTGGAGCTGCATCGGTTTCAGGTTTATCACATGCGACTAGTGATAAGCATGTCATCATCATTATGATTCGAATACAATTTGAAGAGGAAAGCTTAGTTTGAATTATACGCATGTGATATACCAAAAATGTTATACGGCAATAGGGAGTAAAAATTTTCGAAGTGAGATATTACCAATTTCATTATCTGAGTCCAGCATACTGCTAGAATAAGACATAATAGAAAACTAATTTCTTTTATTAGAACAATCATTTTAGGCATATAAATTCACAATGACTCCAAATAGTGGAAACACAGATGATAATCTAAGGGTTATCTATCAAGATAAATTTATGATTGCTATTCATAAACCTGCAGGATTATTAGTCCATAAAAGCCCAATCGATAAATATGAAACGCGCTATGCCATGAAACTACTCAGAGATCAAATTGGTCAATGGGTGTACCCGGTTCATCGTCTCGATAAACCCACCTCTGGCATCTTACTGTTTGCACTGCACCCAGAGATTGCCAGCCAGATCAATAAACTCTTTGAACAAGGTAACATCGATAAAACCTACCAAGCGATTGTCAGAGGCTATACGCCAGACTCAGGAATTATTGACCATGCTTTAAAAGAAATTGCTGCATTTAAACACCTGCAAAAAACGCTTGAACAGAAGAAAGCTCAAGAAGCCTACACTTACTTTGAAACGCTTGATAGATTTGAATTACCCATATCTGATGGCAGATTCCCGTCAAGTAGATATAGTTTAGTCTCGTTAAAACCTACAACGGGTCGAAAGCATCAATTACGCAGACATATGAAGCATATCAGCCACCCAATAATTGGTGATGTTAAATATGGAAAAGGCAGCCACAACCGACTTTTTCAAGAAAGCTTTCTGTCGAATAGGCTTCTGTTAGCGGCGACAGCGCTGTCACTCACTCACCCTGCCTCAAATGAATTAATTTCGTTAACTTGTCCTTTAGAAGACTCTTTTTTAAATACCTTAGAAAAGCTTCAAGAATATAAAACCTCATAAAACAAAAAAACCGATATGCAAAACATCTCGGTTTTTTTGTAGATTAAGCTCTATGTATTGTTTAACAGAAATTATAGTGCCGCGTCTAACTCTGGAACCGCTTCAAATAAATCTGCAACCAAGCCGTAATCAGCAACCTGGAAAATAGGTGCATCTTCGTCTTTGTTGATTGCCACAATAAACTTACTTCCTGACATACCCGCTAAATGCTGGATTGCGCCGGAAATGCCAACAGCAATATATAAGTCAGGTGCAACGATCTTACCTGTTTGACCAACTTGCATATCGTTTGGCACAAAGCCCGCATCAACAGCGGCACGTGATGCACCAACAGCTGCGCCTAATTTGTCAGCAACAGACTCAAGGATCTTGAAGTTCTCGCCATTCTGCATACCACGACCACCAGAAATAACAATGCTTGCAGCCGTCAATTCCGGGCGATCCGACTTAGCCATTTCTTCACCAACGAATGACGAAATACCTGCATCCTGCACATTATCGACTGACTCAACAGAAGCAGAACCACCTTCTGCCGCAACAGGATCAAATGCCGTGCCACGTACAGTAATCACTTTAACTGAATCAGAAGACTGGACAGTCGCAATTGCATTACCTGCATAGATAGGACGCACAAAGGTATCTGCAGATTCAACACGAATGATGTCAGATAACTGAGCCACATCTAGCAAAGCAGCAACACGGGGTAAAAAGTCTTTACCTGTTGTGCCCGCAGAAGTAAGGATGTGTGAATAGTTTTTACCTAAATCTGCGACCAATAGAGATAAGTTTTCTGCAAGGTGATGAGCGTAAGCAGCGTTATCCGCTAACAGCACTTTAGCTACACCATCAGCCTTTGATACAGATTCAGCAGCAGAGGCACAGCCTTCACCAGCGACTAAGACATCAATATCGCCACCAATTGCTTTGGCAGCAGCTAAAACGTTAAAAGTAACAGGCTTGATAGCACTGTTATCATGATCAGCAATTACTAAAATACTCATTTAGATCACCTTCGCTTCATTTTTGAGTTTATCAACCAGCTCAGCAACATCTGCCACTTTAATACCAGCAGAACGAGTTGCAGGCTCCTCAACCTTGATCACTTTAACGCTTGAAGCGATATCTACACCTAAATCAGCTGGAGACACGATCTCTAGAGGTTTTTTCTTAGCTTTCATAATGTTAGGCAATGAAGCATAGCGAGGCTCATTCAATCGTAAGTCAGTGGTGACAACAGCAGGTAAACTTAAACCCACTGTCATTAAACCACCGTCAATTTCACGCGTAACATTTACCTTATCACCATCAACAGCAACTTCAGAAGCAAAGGTGCCCTGCCCCATACCCGTTAACGCTGCAAGCATTTGACCTGTCTGGTTATTATCGGAGTCAATTGACTGCTTACCTAAAATTACTAATTGCGGCGCTTCTTTATCTACAACAGCTTTCAGTAGTTTAGCGACTTGTAAAGATTGAACATCTTCATCCGTTTCAATCAAGATACCGCGGTCAGCACCAAGAGCCAAAGAAGTACGGATTTGCTCTTGTGCTACTTTAGGGCCAATTGAAACCACGATGATTTCGCTAGCAACACCCTTCTCTTTAAGACGCACAGCTTC
>TARA_R110001592_G_scaffold58809_4_pt1 | contig 12319 bp, 20 predicted proteins | sample TARA_R110001592 | Tara Oceans TARA_R110001592 (sample SAMEA4398387) | marine metagenome | biome: Polar Biome; feature: [SRF] surface water layer (ENVO:00010504); material: water (ENVO:00002006), including particulate matter (ENVO:01000060) such as... | depth 5 m
AAAATTTGAAAGTTGGTCGGACGGACCCCCCAAACTAAAAACCGACCACAGAATCAGTTCGTCCCGCAGGATGTCCCAAACTACCCTAACTATGGACGAAGTGATGAGTATTGTATCGTTCATTCAGGCAGGTTCTAACAAACTCCCTAACGACATAATTATGAAAATCGTGAAAGAAGCAGACGGAGGTATAACCACACACAAGAAAAAATTCAAGGCAACTTTGGATAACATCAAACTCGGTGGAGATTGTGTTCTATCCACCACCCGCCAATATACTCCACAAGGTCTCCAAGAAGTTCCAACTCGTTTCCTTGCGGAGTGGGGTGAATTCAACGAGACGGATTTATACGGCGGTCATCCCGAGGATGGAGTGTGGTATTCCCACGAAACCTTGGAGCGGTGGGAGGACAGATTGAAATTATTGTTCGGAGAATTGTATTCCGAACACTTCCATAACTCTTGGAACGATAGTTCAGAAGAAGAAGATTAAAATCTATATAGATATAAAGAATGGTTATGAATGCGGGAAAGAATAAAGGCGAAAAAGCAAACGATACTCCAACTCCAATTGAATTAGTAGAATATATTACACAGTTATTAGAACCACTCAAACCCAAAAAAGTGTTAGACCCTGCGTGCGGTTCAGGTATCCTAACATCAAAATTAACTGATATAGAAACAGTTCAGTATGATATAATTATAGACAAAGATTTTTTTTATGCTGATAAAGAAGATAATATAGATTGTGTGATTTGTAATCCACCATTCAATCGTTCCTGTGGTGAGTGTGGTAAAGGTCGGGTGTTATTACCCGAAGCGTTTATGGATAAGATACTTGATGTAGTTGGTTCTAACACACCTATCATTCTAATAACTCCTATGGGATTTAGATTGAATTGTAGAAAAAAAAGTAAGAGAAGAAAAAAGTTAATAGATAAATATCCACCTATATCAAGTATTATCTCGCTTCCGTTAGATATCTTTGAAGGTGTATTGTTTCATACAGAAATATTATGTTTCAATTGTCCTTGGTTAAAACCACATTATACTTATGGTGAGGAGATTACTTTTTCGCCATCTTCTTCTTCTTGATGATTGCTTCTAACAAACCAGCACTTAATTTATCGTGTTGTCCTTTTGTAATCAAACCATCACTAACTGCTTTTTTAAATTTCTTATGTTGTTCGGGTGTCATACGATTTGCGTGGGACTTATCCTTTGATTTTTTATCTTTCTTTGGGGGCATTATTACTTTATTATAACTTGATATTTTTTTTATCTATTTCTTTAATCCTTGTTTAGGTTTGCCTCCTCCCTTTTTTAACTTTTCCTCTTTTGCTTTCGCTGTTGCTTTCTCTGCCCGCACAAACATTCCTTGAACCTCTGCCTCAGTATTAACAGTAGCAAAACCTCCACCAGCAGTCCGTGCTATGGGTCTCGGTGCTAACTGCGTCATTCTACCTACCCTACCACCCATCGCTTCCACACTTGGGTTAGGATTTCCTTCACCCGTTAGTTTTGGTTGGACTGTTTCGGGGCGAAGATACTCGTTCAATACTCGTTGAGTTGCTAACCTCTGTCTTGCTCTATAAACATCATCAGTTAAAATTTCAGGGTTCAAATCTCTTTCTCTTCGCCTGCGTGCCTGCCCTGCTTCAAACTGGTCTAACCGACCAACTGATGCTAATCGTGCTCTTAAAGTATCACCTGTTGCTGGTGCTTGTGGATTTCTTTCAGCGAAAGTGGGTTGTCTAACTGTTGTCGCTAATGGTTCGGGTTGTGGTTCGGGTTCCATTCTTTATTATAATACAGATATTAATAAAACCACTTGTTATCTTCTCTTTCTTTTTTAGCGATTATATAGTCTTTTATAAATTGTATATCCGTTTTGATATTATTGATATCGCCTTGAAGTTGTGATATATCCTTCTCTATCCTACTTAGGATAGCGGTATTCTTTGTCCCACTCGGCATAACATAACTTTTTGACTTATAATAATCCGCAACGGGTTTGTAATTCTTATCCATTCTTTATTATAATCAATATATATTTTATTGACCTCCACCTCTCGCATTAGTTCCAAGAACCATTCCACCCATCATACCCGCCAATTGGTTCATCTGTGCTTTTGTAGTGCTATCCTGAAATTGTTCTACCGCACCCGACCTAATCCTATCCTGTAATTCTTGTTTTTCTTTTGGACTACCCATACCCATCATAGTTTGATATTGATTAACTCTGCTTAATATATCTCCACCGAGATTAGGCAAATCAGATGCTAATCTACTACTATCTAACTTACCAACCGCCAACCTTCTTTCTGCTCTAACTGTATCCCGTGCTTTCAATCTACCAATTCCTCCTGCTAATCCTGACATTCTTTATATCTATATAGATTTTAAGGTTGAACCTCTTCTTCTTTTGGTTTTAAAAAGAATTGAATTTTCCCCTCTTCAAGTGCTTTCTCAAAAGGATTAACTCCACGAGTTATTTTATAAGGATTTATAGTTGCTATATCTTCTAACGCACCTCCTGCCCCACTTTTACCCGTTCCGAATACAGATTGTAATATTATCTTTTTATTTCGGGCATCGGTATCTGTTTCTTGTGATGCTGGTAATTGCCTTAACTTATAAACACCTGCTGATTTCCCCGCTCCTGCTGTATCAAACTTTTCATTAATTCTCAGATATACATCCTGTTCGGATTGTGTTGTTAAATTTATTGCTCTTTCTCCTAACTTTGATGATAACTTTGAATATTTAACTGGTTTATCTTTTACTCCTATCAAACCTAAATATCTATCGCTTAACTCAACTTGTTCTAAGGATTGACCCGAACCTTGTTTTCTATCCCCTTGTTCTGCTAAATACCTATCCTTTGCTTGGGATAGAAAAGTAGTATCCTCTTCTGATGGTGCTTTTGGTTTAGGTGTTCCTGACCTTCTAACCTTTTTCCGTAATTTTTGACCTGCTTGTTTGAGTTGTTGTGCTGGTGATGGTTCGGGTTGTGGTTGTGGTTCGGGTTCGGGTGATGCTCCTCTAAAACCAGCACTTCTTAAATCTGCCTCACTTCTAACCGTTCTACCTCTACTTACTGCTCGCCTTTCAACGAATGCCTGTGCCCGAGGACTATCAACTGTTCTTCCTGATACAGTTTTCGCTGGTGGTTGGGGTTTGGGTATTCTTGCTCCCTCTGCGGATACTGTTCCAAACTTAGCGATTGATTCTTCATAAGTTAGACCTGCTGGTGATGTTGCTATACTCTCCTCATCACTCCCCAGTTGTCTCAATCCCGTTGTTGGTGATAATACTAATCTATCAGGGTTTAACTCACCCACAACCCTCGTCCCAATAGGACTTGTTATTCTTTCCTGTGCTGATTGTGCCTGTGCTATTCGCTGTCTGCCTCTACTCTGCGACCTTAACACTTTTGATGTTTCACCCGCTTTTTCTAACTCTCTAAACAATTGTCCTTCCCTTGGTGAAGGTTGGGGTTTGCCCGTTGGAACTGGTTGAGATATAGTTTCCCTTAACTGTTGAACTGCTTTCAGAGTATTTGGGGATGGAGCGACTGATGACCGAGTTGATTGAGGTATTGCTTGCTCTTGTGCCGATAATGCTCCAAACTTTAAATCAATCTCTTCTTGGGATATTGGTTTTACTTCTCCTATCCCTGCTCGCTCAGCAAAAGTTGTTTGTTGTATAACTTGTTTTGGTGTGGTATCACCCCGACTACGGAGAGGTGATGGGTCGGGTAGTCCTGCTGGTGGCGACCCTGCTTCTAACTCTTCTGCGAGTTCTGATAGATTTAAATCACCTGAGAATCCTGCTTGTTTAAAACTTTTTGCTACTGCTGGTGAAGGTCTAACTACTTCGGGTTTTCTCAATCCACTAACTACAACTGATTCTTCTTCTTCTTCAAACAAACTTCCACCTGTTGGAAAGAATTGTATATCGGGTTCGTCATACTCTAAATTTCTTTGACTTAATACTTGTTTGATAAATTCTTGATATTGTGCTTGAACTTCACCCGCTCTCCTTTCACCTCTATCTAATAATTCTGTGAAGTGTCGTGCTTGGTCTTGAATTAATCTATCTTGTCTCGCTTGAACTCGCCGACCTTCAATAACTCTAACTGCTCGTTGGCGTTCCTCCCTATCTGCTTTTACTTCTCTATATCTAATTGTTTCCCTTGATATTTCCTGTTCTAACCTTAAACGCTCCCTTCTATCCTTAGAATTATCTCTAATTTCTTGTATTTGTGCTTCCTTGAATCTATCGGGTTGTGGTGGAACTTCTAAAACTTTTTGTCGTTTTGCTTTACCTCTTGGTTTTTTACCCCTTCTACCTTTCGGCACTCTAAATCCTTTAACCCGTTGTCTCAATAACGCACTTTGCGGAACTATTGGGAAATCGGGTCTTGGTTTTCGGAATTCACTCGTATCCATCCTTTATTATAATAAAGATAGTTTTTTCTCAATCAACACCCTTTGAAGTTTTAAAGTATCAAGTTTGAACTCTTTTTCTTCCGATTGTGCTATCCTTTGTGCTTGTGCGTTATCTCTCTGTGAGTTTTTCAAAGATTGATTATGGATAGCAATAAATTGTTGTTGTTGAGTTGGAAACGCAGTTGTAGGTGCTGAACGGCGTTGGCGTGCTTTTTTATTTTTCTTTGACTTTTTCGGCATCGTTATTATAATTGGTTAGATATTTTTTCAATCGTTATTATTGGAGAGTATTTAAATTTGTTATTCATAAACTTATTGGGTCGTCCCACAGATAGGTCAGCAACCTGTTGATAAGTTAGGTTTAACTCATCACTTATATCTTTGAGAGTTTTGTATTCTTTTTTATGAAGTTCATTATCATTAATGCTAACAACACAGAGAAATCTGTTTTTCATTCTTATATATATAGATAGAGAAGTTATTATTTAAATATTTGTTTAAAATACAATTTATAATGAAAAGAGTATTTTTGTATTGGGATGGATTGTTGATATCTAAGTTTGATTACAATAATAGGGATGAATTGTTTTCAGTTGGTAAAAAATTATTGGAACAAGGTTTGAGGCAAAATCAATCCTTCTCAAAACAAAGATATATCTATCGGGCACACCTTAACTCTGTGTCTAACCGAAAGCGGGATAAACAACCGATTTGGAATGGAGACCACCAGTTAGGGTTAGGAGCGATGATGGCGTTAGTAATTATGAAAGATATAGAAGAGTTAGACGACCCTGTGTGTGGATTATTTTATCCACCAAAGCGAAAAAAAAAAAATCTGTGTAAAAACAAAATTTGAAATTTTCCTGAGAGAATATTTTATAGTAAAAAAAAAGTGAGCGAATAAATAATTCCAAAATTTGAAAGTTGCTTGAAAGTAAATTGTATATAAAAAACAAAAGGGCAAAGGAGAAAAAGTAAAGTAAAAAAGCATAAGCAAAGCAACAGAATGTCTAACACTACCGAGAAGGAGTTTCTTGAACGCCACGGCATCACCAAGGATGACTTGAATAAACTTGTTAAGGAAAGTGATGATTATGATTTACCAAAAGAAGAGTTTGACTACTCGGAAAGCGATGACTGGGTGTGGGGTTATGGTGCTACTACCAAGAATAACGAGTATGTTATCAACATCAGCGGTGGTGGGGATGGCGTTAGTCCGAATGGGTTTGAGGACTGGGTTATCAAAAAGGTTGGTGGTAGTTTGAAGTATTATATCCGCCACGGTGGTTCTATCCCTGATAACGAACAAAAGGGAAAGAAAATTGTTTCGTGTCCCGAAGGTAATTATGTATCCTTTCAAGATATAGATTATGCTCTTCCTCCTCGCGACGAAGGTGCGGAGATGGATTTTGAATGGTTAGAGGAAGAGTTGGGTGAAACTGATGAGAGGATGATTACTATGATTGACAATCTAACTCGGGCAAACGAGTTTCTCCAAAAAATCACAGAAGAACAAACAAAGTTGATTAATAAGTTAAGGGATTGTAGTTTTGATGAATATCAGAAACTTGTTGATGGTGAGAACAAATTAATCAAGGAGTGGTTTGATTTGAAGAGTGAGATTGGAGAACTTACAAAGGAATAGATTGATAGATTATACAATATTTTAACACACCCCTTGGTTTGATTAGTCCGTGAAAATAGTTAGATAGCACATTAGGTTTTATATTCATAACTTTACTCATCTCATTAATTGTATTAAATTTCATAGTTTTAACGATATCTTTTTTTTCTTCTTTTATCTCTTTATCAAAAAAATAAACATACCAACAATTTTTTTTCATTATATATAACTTATATATTTTTTTAGTTATTACTAAACCAATCGTATATACCCACCTCTAATGTGGTCGCTGGTTGATGTAGTGTTAATCCTTATCAATAACAACTTATCACTCGCTCCTGTGAGGGTAGAACTAAAACTCTGTTCTGAGTTAGAAGTTCCTGTTCCCAAAGAAGAGAAACCTGTCGCACCATAAGTTGTAAATTCTTCAAAGGTTAGTGTTCTTGATACTGCTACCCCCGAAGAGTTAGTTATATCTATTCTACAAGCAGTAGCACCAAACCCATTAGGGATAACAAAGTATCCACACACTTCTAATGCTGAATTCATTACCTTTATAGACCCGTGTATCTTTGTAGATAAATCATCCTCAACTGCGATATTATAAAAACTACTATCATCATCAGGCATAAAGTTAGAAAGATTGATAGTCATTCTTTTCGCACCACTAACTTCAAAAACATCGGGTGGTAATACACTCATAGTTATTGGATTAACTCCCGAATAAGTTGTTGCCGTCGCCCCATCATCAGTATTAAAAAAACTAACTCCATCACCAGCAGTTAGATTATTTGGAACTTTTATAACTCCTGCTTGACCGCCACTAACTGATAAGGTTGTTCCATCAGCATCAACTGTAATCGTTCTATTCAATCCACCAGTATCTGTAATTGTTATCCCATCACCTCCTGTTAAGTTAAGTTGTGTGTTAGTATTTGCTGTCGCACTTATACTTACCCCCGCTGACCCATCATAAGAAGAAACACTTGAACCATCCGCCGTTAGAACCATACTAACATTACTACCCACATTCAAAGTGTTAGGAACTTTTAGTGTTGAAATTGTATCGGGTGTTGTCCCAGTATTGATATCAATAGTTGATGACCCTTGATAGGTTGTATCAGTATCAGTCGCACTTATAGTAATCGCACCCGAACCATCATAAGTCGTCCCCGCCGAAAAATTGATATTAGTTCCTTTGGTTAGAGCGTTAGGAACTTTCAATACTTCTAACGCTCCACCACCTGCTCCCATAGTATTACTGTCAAAGTTTAATTCTACATTCTTATTCAATCCACCAGCACTACTATCTATCTCCATAGGTAAGTCAGCAGTTAGATTGAGTTGTGTGTTAGTATCTGTCGCACTTATAGTAATCGCACCCGAACCATCATAAGTTGTTCCTGTATTGAAATTTATATTTGTTCCAGCAGTTAGTGCGTTTGGAACTTTGGCGACTGCTATTGTTTTAGCAACTGTTGTATCATAATCACCCGCCGTAGAACCACCTATTGTTATCGTTGAACCATCAGCAGATAACTCCTCAAAACTTATCAAACCACTAACATCACTCCAACTACTATTTTCTCCATCACTCTTTATAACTTGATTATTTGAACCTTGGTCTCCATTCAATCCTATACTATATACAACATCAATATCAGTAAAGTTTCCCGATTGTAATCCAGTTAAACTACTCATTATATAATAATCAAGATAAATTAAATTTCTTTTTATAACTTTTAATTGCTTCGGTTCTACTTGTGCTATCTCCCCAAAGGATATAATAAGATAGAAATCCTGCTCGGGTATAATCCTTTGTTTTCAAATCTTTCTTATGTCGTTTTCTATACCTTGCTCTCGCTTCTTTATCTTTGGTTAAAGTATAATCATCCATACCCTTTGCTCCAAAGTGGGTTGTTTTCTTTTTACCATCATCATAAGTAAAGACTGCTTTTAACTTTTTGTCTTTCTTATCGCTTTTACTAACTACGAGTTTTACCATTATTATATAACAGTTATTTTTTAGTGGGGATACGAAACTTGACTTTATATTTTTCAGTTATACTTTTATCTGCTTTTCTAACCTTCGCACCTCCCATAATATACGCATACAAACGCCCTCTCGCCCAACTGCTTGGAGTTTGGTTAGGTCTTGAACCCGAACTATAATAAGCACCCTCACCTTTCTTATAAACTTCATTAACTGCTTTCAAAGGTATTCCTGTTATTTTTGCGATATTACTTTTACTTCTTTTACCCTTCATACCGTCTAACTCATCACCATACTTTTTACTAAATTGAGTAGTCCAACTACTTTTCTTTTCTTTGACTTTTGTATCAGGTCTATCCTTTTTTTCAAAGATAGATTTGATTTGTGCTTGTCTATCTTTACCTTTCAAAGTATCGGGTAGATATCGTTTGGGGATATTGCGAGTTTCACCTTTATAAGTTATCTTAACCATTATTAATCAAAGGAGATAATAAATTTGCCGTGTTTGATAGTCAAAGGTATATTAGGTCTCGTTTGACTAACTGGTTTATAAGTGTAATACTTACCACCCTTTTTCCACTTTCCCTTATTGAGTTGATAGTATGTTTTTTCTTCTGTCATTATATTTAATATTAATATTTTTATTTTTAGAAATAAACGAAATTAAAATATTGTAAGAATATAAAGTATGGAAGAAATTGATAAAGAACTTGATGAAAAGATGATTGAGAAAAGCGAAATCCAAACCACTATTGTGGATGAAGTTAAACCTAAGGTTAAGAAACCTCGTAGTGAAGCACAGATAAAAGCGTTTGAGAAAGCACGAGCAAAACGAATGGAAAACTTAAAAAAGAAAGAGGAAGTAGTTAGTGAGGTAGAGCAAGAGGTAGTTAGTCCTGACCCACAGTTAGCAGTTGATGATAAAAGTGTCAGTTTTGCTGATACTCCTAAACCTCTTCCAGTAGCGGATGTCCCAAAACCTAAAAGGGGTAGAGGCAGACCAAAGGGTGTTAGAAATAAAAAGGTTATGAAACATCAAGAACCCGCACCCACACCTGATAAACCTTATTATCCTCAACCAGTAGAACATCCTATCCCACAAGCACAACCACCTCAATATCAATTTCAAGGTCAAGTTCCACTCAATCCTTATCAGCAATTCCAATACTATCAACCACCACCTCAGCAACAAGCACCAGTTAATAACTATTACTATTACGGGCAAGCACCACCACAACCTGAGGTCGGTGGAGAGATGTTTGAACCCGAATCAGAAGAAGAAGAAGAAGAGGAAATTATAGAACAAACACAGGATACTTATCAAGAACCTTTAAGATATAGGTTTGTTTGAAAACTATAATAAAAATATAAGATATAATAATAATGGAAAAAGCAACCACCAGAATAACTGAGATAGAACCCGAGGAGAAAATTATCGTTAATAAGTTTGCTTTCACTTGTGATGGGTTTGATGAAACCATACCTAAACCTTTACCCCAACAGGGTGGGTTTGCTATGTTAGTAGTAGGAAAACCGAGGTCAGGTAAAACTAACTTACTTCTTAACCTAACAACGAAAGCACACAAAAACTTTAATCGTAAATTTGATAAGGTTTATTTATGGTCGCCTTCTATCGCAACTATGGAGAATAACCCGTATGAACTATTACCCGACGAACAGAAACACGAACAACTAACACTTGAAAATCTACAATCGGTGTTAGCAGATATAAAAGAAAGTTCAGAGAAAATATTATTTATTTTTGATGATGTTATCGCTGATATGCGAGGTAAAGGTAGAGCAGACTTAGAGAACCTATTACATAAAGTATTCTTCAATCGTCGCCACTTGGCGGGAAGAAGTGGTTCAGTTAGTATTATAGCAACTTCACAAACTTATAATAAGATAGACCCGAAGGTAAGGAGGACAGCATCCCACCTTATCTTCTTTGAAAATAAGAATAAAAAAGAGTTAGATACAATCTTTGATGAGGTTATACTTATACCCAAAAAGGAGTTTTATGATACATTAAGATATATCTATGATAAGAAGTATCAATTTATGTTTATTGATACAACTCTACCTGATGATAGGATGATGTTTAAAAACTTTAATCAACTTCAAATCAAATCTCCTAATATTATTGGGGATAGTTTTAGGTTTGGTGAAGATTAACGGTCAGTATTATTGATAAAACTTTGAAAACCGTTAATGATTTCCATAAACTTATTACAATCATTCAATCTCTCAGCATTCAAGTCTTGAAGTTTCTTAATGTATTCTATCCACTCTTCATCATCATCATAAGGTAATCCTAACTCACTTTTTAGAACTCCAAATTTATTTTCTTCGTATTTACAAATAATGTCAATTAACTCGGTTTTTTTAAGTTTGGTAATATCCGTTGGGGTATTTGTCTGCTCCGCTTGTTCGCTCATTCTTTATAATCATAAAGATTATAATTTTAAGTTTCTAACGGATGCTTTTAATTCGTTTGAAATCGCAAAAAATAATATTTTAAGAATGTATAAGATGAGTAATAAGTTCAATCGTGAATTGTGGAATGTTGGTAGAAATATTGAAGATGCTATTAAACCTAAGATTGATAAACACTTTGAATGTGTATTTGAAAGAAGTGATGATATTTTTGATGTTATGGATTTTCGTGATAAAGATAAGAAGATTATCGTTGAAGTTAAAGGACGCAGAATACCTTCAACTCAATTCACCGAAACAATTATAACTTGTAATAAACACACAGAGGCGTTGATTGAGATGGAGGATGGTTATGAATGTTATTTCTTTTTTGTATTCACAGATAAAGTATTATATCATAAAGTTAGTGAGGATGATGCTTTTGTAATGAAACTAACAGGCACTTATCACAAACCTCATTATCTAATTCCAGTTAAAGACTTGAAAGAGTTTGAACCTCAAAATTAATATTGGTATAAATAAAGAATGGATTTGAAAACACCGAGACCAATTCCACCTGACGATGAGTTAGAAAGGTGGAGTGATGAGATAGAAAACTTATTGAGTGAATGGGGTGAAGTAGCAATTTGTTTTTCTTATCTTCATAATTATAGCACACGCAAATATCGCAAGAAATATCACCACCTCCAAATTCCAATCATAATATTATCAACTCTAACTGGAACTGCTAACTTCGCAACAGATAGTTATGTTCCTGAAAGTATTAAACACGGATTTAGTGCTGGGGTAGGTGGATTGAATATATTTTGTGGGATATTAGGAACTCTGTTAGCATTCTTAAAGTATGCCGAGATATACGAAGGACACCGAATATCAGCATTAGCGTGGAGCAAGTTAAGTAGAACGATTGAGATTGAACTATCCCTTCAAGATAAGAAAAGAAAACCGTGTAGGGATTTTTTAAAGGTTATGCGAAGTGATTATGATAATCTGTTAGAAAGCAGTCCCCAAATTGATTTGGATATTATAAGTATGTTTAACAAAAAGTTTGATGGTAAGTATGATGAGGTTAGGAAACCTATAATCTGTAATGGGTTAAGAGAGATAAAACCATACCACCACAAACCCGATATAGAACAACCAACGATTATTAAAGAACCCGAACCCGAGTCCGAACCCGAACCCGAACCCGACTCCGCAGGTGCCGAACCCGAACCACAATAATTATATTTTTTTAAAATTTGATTTTTTTTTTTGAAATATTTCAAGTATAAATTTGAAAGTTTATTTAATAAAAAAGTTTGCGGTAAAAACAAAATATTTAAAAGAGAATTATAATATAGATTATATAAAGATGAGTGTCAGAAAAGTCAGTATTATTCCCGATGTAGAAGGAAATTTTATGGTTATAGACTATGGAAGACCAATAGGTCAGCGTCGTTATCGTCGTCCCGTTCGTATTGTCGCACCCGAAATACTAACGATGAATGTCAGTTCGGCACTACCGTTCCAGCAAAGCGTTAGACAACAAATAGCAAGGGAGTTGAAAGATATTATTACCGACGCAGTTCAAGTGGGTATTGATAACGATATTAATCTAATCACAGGTATTGCTAACTCACCACCAATCAAGATAGCACCTGAGGAAATAAATCGCTTACCTATTATTCTTGGTGGGAACAGAGCACGATTTCAAATCGTTAGGATAAATAATACAAACATAAATTCATTCGGTCAAGAACGAGTATTCTTGACAGCACCACCCGAGATATATTGGGATAATGAAAACTACTTTGAACCCGACCGAAAATC
>TARA_R110001592_G_scaffold20589_5_pt1 | contig 12316 bp, 4 predicted proteins | sample TARA_R110001592 | Tara Oceans TARA_R110001592 (sample SAMEA4398387) | marine metagenome | biome: Polar Biome; feature: [SRF] surface water layer (ENVO:00010504); material: water (ENVO:00002006), including particulate matter (ENVO:01000060) such as... | depth 5 m
AATTTTTATATGCCATCTCCTCCTAATTTTTCACATTCTTCACTACATAATATATTTTCTGATTATACATTAATACAACCATCTCTACCTAATGGTATAGCAAATGGTTATCATTTAAGAATAGGTCCAGATCCATCAACTGGAAATTATGAAACAATAAGAATAGATAGTAGTTATCAATCAACTGTTTTTGATAGTGGAGCTTATTTCTGGTATTTTTTTATTACTAGAGGAGTTCAATCAACAGCTCAATCTTGGTGGAGTGATACTGATGGTACATATAATGGGGTTACTGTACAAATTTGGGATGGTGAACCTGGTGATGAAGAAGAAGAGCAAACTACTGGTGATGAGGAAGAAGAGCAAACTACTGGTGGTCAAGCACAAGAACAAGCACAACATAACACAAAAATATTATTTAAAAATAAACCATATAGTGGTGTTGATAGTCATCACACTTACTTACCAAACAATACTGATACTGACATTCTTAAATCAGCAGATAGTTCTCCGTTAAGATATGATAAATTTACTAAAAATGATTTATATACAGATGTAGTTGGTCAAGAAGTAAATGAAGCTGTAATAGATTCACACATACAATATAATGTTAATCCTAATAATGGAGATCCATTAAAATATTTAGCATCAAGTTTTATTAGAATAGATGATTTTATTATTCAGAATAATGATCCAAGTAGAACAACAAGAATGGGTTATCTTACTGGTTATATTTTTGACAGAAATACATATGATATATTCAATGGTCAGGGAGTAGTAAAATCAGCTTCTACAATTTATAGTGAGCTATTGGATGGTAATTATTCTGATATTAATCCTGATGCTGAAGCTATGTGTTTTTATCAAAAACCATTTGGAAATACGGGTGGTGGTATTTATGAAATTGAAAATATGGCCGAATCATTAAGAGGACATACTATCTTGGAAGATTTAAATGGTGAAAATCAAGATCCTATAAATGGTGATGTTGGTCCTTCATTTGGTACTTATTCTGATAGATATTTGAATTTTAGACCTCTTGATATAGAGCAATATGGTAATAATAGTGATGGTTCTGCATTTACTCCTACAATTGGTGATGATAGCGAAGGTCAAGATAATGAATATACAAAAATATTTGGAGAGTCCGATGATGGAAATAATATTTATATATTGTTTTATATGAGTGGTAATCAATATGAGGGGGAAGCTGAAAATGATTATAGACACAATAGGATTCAAATTTTTACATTACCTAAATCTGATATATTTGATTATAGTGCAACCTCTACACCACCTGCAACTCCTAAATCTTCACCTGTATCTTTTAACTTTGAAACTGCTGATGGTTATGACATTGTACATGGAGTTTCAGAAGATGGTGGTAACTTTTCACCTGCTTATACTATTTTAAAATTAGATGTTTCTATTAATATAGGTGGTTCTGTAACTGAGACTTATAATCCAAGTGATAGATATAGTAGCGAAATTAAAAGTAATGTTGAAATTTTACAATTTTCAAATGAATTTAATTTAAATTCTAATACATTTAAACTTAATCCAAATAGAGAAATTAAAACACCGATGTCATCACTTATAAATGGAGTTAATGAACTTACAGATTATATACCTGTTTCGTTAGTAAATATAAAAGATATAAATAAAGATTTACAAGTATATTATTCTGATAGAGAAAGTAGAATGATAGCATCTTCACCTACAAGTGTGGATTTTAATTTTTATATATCGGATGTAGTTGATAATAAAGGTGAATTAATACAACAAACTACAACTTCTGGTTTATCAAAATATATGTTTTTTGTAATCAATTGGGATGATGAAGATGAAAAAATAAAAACTTGGACAGATGTTTTAGAAGATTTCCCTACAAATATAAAAGAATTACTTTCTAAACAAAATGAAAATTTATATCATTATGAAAAATTACCAAATAAATTAACTAATAGTTATATAACTCCAGGAATTAAAATTATAAAATCTGTAATATTTAATTATAAAGATGATGCAAGTGGTAGGGTAGAAGCAATTAGATGGAAACTTGTAACATCTAGAATATTTTTAGATATACCTGTCACAATATTTCCAGATTTTGGTGAACTGGGTGGTGCTGATTATACAACAATACCTTGGCCTTATACAACTCTTATTGTGGGTGGAATTAGTCAAGATTCAAAATATTTAAAAAGTATTGATGATACATTGGGTAGTGGAAATATTGGGAATCAAGATATTATCGATGAAGTATTTCTTGTTGAAGCACAAGAAAATGACGAACTTGGAACAAATATACAAAAAATGGATTTAGAACAAGTTAGATATTTTAACAAAAGTTATGATATGAATAGATTATTAAATATTAATTTTTCATCTTTAGTAAAACAATCTCAATATTTTATTGATAATCCAAATGAATTTCCTTATTATTATGAAGAGTTTGATATTATGAAAAATGGTATTATAAATGCAGTAGATGTAGTTGAATGGATTGCAAAGGGTAGAAGTGATATAGCTCAACATATACAAGTTAATATTCTTTTAACTGATGATTATCCACCAGGACTAGGATTATATTTTTATAATACCTTTGACTATTGGGATGGTTCTACACCTGAAAAATCTTATTCTGAAGATATTTCTGTTGAACAGATATTTATAGATGACAATTCAGATACTGATTTAGTTGGAAGTTGTCAGTTAGAATTAAATACTGGAAATTTAACTGGTAAATCCATTTTAGATTCAAGTGGAAAATCAAATAAAGGATTATTGATGGGAGATTATAAAATTAAAAAAACTCAAAAAAATGTATCAATGAGACGAGATTCATTTATAAAAGTTCCCAAGAAAAATAAAAACAATGAAGATGGAGCATTATAGATATGCCTATTTTAGAATACGATTATAGTTCAAAAGATTATCAATTAGTTGCTACTCAGGTACCTGCAAATATTACTAATTTTGATTATATTAGGGTAATAGCTTTTACACCAAGAGGTGAAATTGTTAACATCTTTAATTCTGAAACTGAAGAAAGTAATCAAGCAATATTTTATTCTTCACTATCTCAAGAAGAATATTATATTAATGTATCTCCATTAAATCAACAATTAAATCAGACAACTATAAAAACTGTAGGTGGTAACAAAAACGAGTTTAAAATATATACAGCTGATGATGGTAGTATATATGTAAAACCAAATGATATTTTTGATGAATATGGTTTACCTGATGGAAATTATAAATTACAAATAGATTTTTTAAGACAAGTTTCACCTAATGGTGTATCACCTGAATATTTATCAACTTTAATAAATCCAGAATATTTTGAAGAATACGATATAGTTGATAATGATGGAGTTTTAAATCAAGTAGATGCTGATGCATGGAGTGGTGTTGGAAGACCTGATATTAAACTTCAAATAGAGTCGTTTATATCCAATAATGAATTTCCAAACCCTTATCCTGGTGACGGCCGTCAACCTTATGCTCCAAGTTTTTTTTACAATCCAAATTATTATGTTGAGTTGGGTACTCATTATGAGTTCATTATAAAACAAATTTCAACTTCAAGAAAAGAAGTTCGTTTAAAATTAATAAATGATACTATTGAAAATAATTCTCCTATAGCTACTATGATAGAGAATGAATTAACTTCTCAAAATGGTGATTATGGTTTTAAACATATATTAAATATTTCTTCTGGTATTAATATTCCAATTACAAATTTTACTTTTGATAAAATAACAGATGGAAAAGATAACCAATCAATTATTTTAAGATTATATAGTCCAATTCCAAATTCAGTAAGTAATTTAAGTCAAGTTACAATTGAGAGGGAAATTTTAATAACACAAACTACTGATGTTTATTATGTTTCAGAAGTAAAACCATCAAGAGATGGTGGTGGTTTAATACCAGATGAAGAAGAAAATTGGATTAATCCAAATAACTTAGAAACTTTAGAATTAGAAAATTATAATGACCTAACTGCATCATTATCTGAAACATCCATACAAAATTTATTATCAGGAAGTGAATATAGTTATCCAAATCTAAATACAGATTTTAGATTTTTTGAAAACCATGCATTTTTTGGTTCTGCTAAAAGAAAATTAGAAAATTTTAAAAATAAAATAACAACTATACAAGGATATTATAGTAATATATCATCTTCACTATCATCAAGTGGTGTTTCTGTAGATAGTGAACCAAATAACATAGTAAAATATAGAGAAGATTTATTTAATAAAATAGATTCAGAAGTAAGTTCATTTACACCTTACGAAACATTTTTATATTATGATGGTCAAAGTGAGTCAACAGCATCAGCTCCTGGTTTAGGACAAAGTTATGCTCATCCAATTCCTGTTACAAATTATGGTGGTGGTTATCAAGGTCAATTAGATAAAGCTGATGGTTTAAACACTGTATACCATTATTCAAATAAAAATAATAATACTGCTGCAAATGTAAATTTATTTACGGATAAATATAGAATTGAAGATAAACCATTTTTTAATTATGAGGGTAATGTTTATTTATCATTTTTAATGAAAGCTGATGATGGTGTATCATTAACTTGGAAAAAAATATTTAAGTCTACTGATTTGGATAGTAATTATAGGGGATATTATTTACCAGAGGATTCATTTTATCAAAACACAATAGCATCACCACAAGTAACTGGTAGTCAATACCAAAGATTTATATTTGAAGCCTCACAATCATATTGGGCACCAACAATTCATTCTGAATATGATATATCTAATATCGAGTGTTGGGAAGCTGGTTCAAATGAAATTGAAATTCTTTCTGGTAGTATAAAAACAGGCTCTAGTGCTATAAGAGATTCAAGTGGAATATATCAAAATTTAACAAATGTAGTAACTGCAAGTGGAGTTCCGTTTTTTGGTTCTGTTCTTCCAAATGGAGAATTATTTAAAATATTTTATGAAACTACTTTATCTCAAAGTTTAAGTGGTAGTTGGAATTTGGATTCCCAAACCTCAGGTGCTGCTGTTACAAACGCAATGTTAACTGATTTTAGTGGAAGAGAAAATACAGGTTCAGTTGTTAGTAATGGTACAATAAAAATATCAGATGGTGTTGAAGTTCATGGTAAACAATATGGTAAATCAATTTTATTTGTTAGTGAATCAAACGATGATATAAGATTTTTTAGTGATAAAGATTTTAATTATACAAGAGACGATAACTTTTCATTGAGTGTTTGGGCTAAAAGATTTCATTCTAATACGGGTTCAGCAGACCCAACAAGTGGTAATGCACAAGCAATCTTTACAAGAGGTATGACAGGAGCATCATATGGAATAGATTATTATTTCCCTACTAATCAGATTAGAGCTGGTGTGAGAGGTAATAGTTCACAAATACAGGCTACATTTATTACATCAGATGATTTATTAGAATGGAATCATATCGCTTTTACTTATGAAAGTGGTTCATCTACCGGTATAAAACTTTATGTTAATGGTGAACTGAAAGACAGTGAATCGACTGGAGATGGTTATCAAGTTACTGGTAATAGTCATTTTTCAGCATCGGCTGCTAATATTGGAGGAGTTACTGATTCATTAAGTATTGGTAGTAATGATACTATAGGAGGTACAAATAAATATTACAATGGATTCATACAATACCCAAGAGTTTATAATAGAGCTATAACCCAAGATGAAGTTACACAATTGTATAATTCACCTGATTCAATAATAGATTCAAAACTTACAGATGTAAGAGTGTCAATTAATAATCCAACTAATGTTCTTCCATTTGATAATATATATCATACAGGTTCAACGGAATGGACAAGTTGGTATAATGGTATTTATGATTCAGCATCTGCTTTTGATACTGATAATATAAATAGTTTGGAAAATAATCTACCTCTTTACATTCAAGAAAGTAATGATTATGATGAGTTAAAAGATTTTTTATCACTACAAGGTGAACAATATGATGTAATTAGAAATCATGTGGATAGTTTGGGTACATTAAATGATAGAGGTTATACTGAATTAAACTCTCCACCTAAAAATACTTTACCTATGTTATTAAATAATATAGGTTGGGAAGCGGTTAATCCATTTTCAGGTAGTTTATCAGAAACATTGGGTTCATATTTAAGTGGAATAACATCTATCGATGATATTAAAAATAACACTTGGAGAAAAACTCTTAATAATTTATTATATGTTTACAAAACAAAAGGAACTCAAAATTCTGTAAGAGGTTTAATGAATATTTATGGTTATCCACCAGATGTATTGAAAGTAAGAGAATTTGGTGGCACCACCAATGATGCAGTTCAACAAGGAACAATTTCAGATTCACCACCTGACACTACAGTTACAGTTGATACTGAATTAAATAATCAAAATGGTGGTATTGGTTATGTAGTTAGAAAAGAAAAATTATGGAACTATATGTTTCAAGGTAAAAAGGACAGAGGTTTAGAACTTGATTGGTGGATGGATGATGCTGATATAAACACAATAGAGTTTATTTATAAACACAAAAGCGCATCAGAAAACCAAACAATATTAAAATCAAGTGGTAGTCTTAGTGAACATTTATGGGATTTAAGATTACTTAGGAGTTCAGATGGAGTTAGTTCTTCATTTGAATTTAGATTAAATAATTCAAATACAGGTTCAGGTGCTATAGCTGATAATGGTGTTTCAATGTCATTAGATTATAATAATATGACTGATGGACAATTATGGAATGTAATGTTACAAAGAGCAACTGGTAGTGTTAGTGGTAGTGGAACAAACGAGTATAGATTACACGCAGCTATACAAGATGGTGCTTCAATACAAACATATAGCTATGTTACAATGTCCGTTAGTGGTGGAATTACAAATACTTATGTAACTGGTGGTGCTGATAGTAATTACTATGCAAACCAAAATTGGAGTATGACTGGTAGTAGACATTATTTATCATCATCTAATTTAGCTGTTGGTGAAAAATTTAGTGGTTCATTATCTCAAATTAAAAGTTGGACAACTACATTAAGTCATTCAAAATTTAGAAAACATACTTTAAATAAATTTAGTACAATGGGTAATTCTATTACATCACATTGTAAAGAATTAGTTTATCATTTTAAATTAAATGAAAACTATACAACTTCATCAATATCAAGTTCAACACAGACATTACATATTATTGATTCTGCACCAAAACACGAATTAGATACAGATTATTCATTTTTATTAGAACCATTAGACCAAATTACTGCATCTTGTGCTTCATTACTTTATGGTTATAACATAGTTGATTCTGTAAGACTTGGATTTGTAGATAATAATCAAGATAGTGAAAATGATAATGGTATTGTTATAAATCCTAAAAGTCAAATAATTGGAAATTTAGATGCAACACAAACAATTTTTGGTAATAAGGGTAAACAAGAACAAATTACTTCAACTAAATTAGAAATAAATAGTTCACCACAAGATGCTGTTAATATTCACATATTAAATAATATGGATGCATTTAACCTTGAAAAATTTTATGGTGACCCAATAACTCAATATTCATCATCTTATAAAAAACTTGATGATTTAAGAGAAGAATTTTTTGATTGTTCACCAATACTTGTTAATACAAATGAATATATTAGAGCTCAAGAAAATATTTTTAATAAATCAGTAACAGATGCCATAAAAACTGCAGTTCCAGCTCGTTCAACATTGAGTGATGAAAAAGCAAATATTGGTGTAACTATAAAACCATCAATATTAGAAAAACAAAAATATGAACACGAAGAATATTCTGTAGAAACAAATCCAAATTCACCAAGTGGTAGTTTAAGTTTTGTATCAACAGGCAGTTATCAACATAATTTTGTTCTTTCTTCATTACTCGAATTACCACATAGTTCTTCAATAAGTTTAGGTAGTGCTTATGTTAGTGAGAGTATGGATAGTAGATTTACAACTCCTCAAATTTTACAACCTGGAGGATATACTGCTTCTCTTGAAACACCTAAAACAGGTTCAATTTCACCCTTACCAGTATTTACTGGTTCTCTTGAATTACCATATAGTTCTTCATTGAGTATGGGTAATACATTTGTATCTGAAAGTAATAATAATAGAAGTGTTATTCCACCATTTATACAACAAGGTGGTGTTACGGCTTCTATAGAATTTCCTAAATCAGGTTCAATTGAAGAGATAACAACACAATATACAAAAGAATTTGTAAACATACACGATAGTTGGGGAACGGGAGATAATGATACTCATTTTATAAATTATGCAACCAAAGAACCAAATACATATGCAGCATCTACTTTAGATTTAATATTTATACAATCTGCTTCAGCAGGTTCAACAATCATTTTAACTTCAATTGAAGTTCCAGATGGTGAGAATGGTATAACAGGTAGTACCAGTCCTGATTTATCAAGATTCGTTTATAAAACAAAAACATATACAGCAGTATCAAGTAGTGATACTACAAATTTAGATTTTAATGGAGCATTTAACGCAGATTCATCATCGGTGTTATTTTTAACTGGTTCTGGTACAACATTGGGAGCTGGTTCACAATCACAAGCAGAAAACTTATTAGCAGCAATAACTTCCTCAAATGGTCATGATGATTCATTTAAGTTAAATCTTTTGGTAACAAGTGAGTTATCAATCTTTAAATTTTTAAAATCAAGGATTCCTCTTATATCAAGAGTTAAAGGATTAGCTGCAAATTCAATATCAGCATCATTGGGACATCAAACTGGTTCTGGTCCAGGTGGATTGGAAGATGCTGTATCAACAGAGACAGTAAACAATACTGTATCATTTACTGAAGGTACAATAGGAGTACCAAATTTTAATGATGGACACATTGAAACACGGTATACTTTCAGAATGATTGGTGACACGGAACATTATTCAAGTTCATTTAATAATTCTGATAACTTTAGTAACGCATCATATTTTTATAATAGAGAAAGAGTTACTGAAAATCTTGGATTAGGTGAGGTTAAATATGAATCATTTATAAATGGAGACTCGGGTTTACAAGATGGTAGAATGATGGGTAAAACAAGATATTTTTATACTGGTTCAGATGGAAATATTATACTACCGTCAAACCATATTGATAAATTTAGTTATCCATTTAAAGATAGAATGTATGAAGGAACAAAAAATGTTAGTCCTGGATTTTTAAATTCAGAAAAATATGAAGATTATTCAAGTGCTTCATTTTATAGAGTTAAGGTTACTGGTGGTGAAAATCAAATTATAGTAAAGGGTGACGGTACATCAACACTTGATTCAGATGACAATATAATCTATTAATTAAAAAATACTATATTTTTTTGATTTGTTAATATTTATATATGAATCAAAGTATAACAACATTATTTCAAAGTAGGAGAAAAAAATGGGATTTTTAGACAATTCATCAATTACGGTTGATGCAGTTTTAACAAAAAAAGGAAGAGAAATTTTAAAAGATGGTGGTAGCTTAAATATCACAAAATTTTCACTATCCGATACTGGGGTAGATTATTCATTATGGAATCCAGATGACCCAAGTGGTTCAGCTTTTTATGGTGAGGCTATTGAAAACTTACCACAATTGGAAGCTAATGTTCATTCCGAATATAATCTTAGAAATAGATTAGTATCATTAAATCAAAGTTCCATCGCAATACCTGCTTTAGTAATTGATTCTGGTTTAGATAATGCTAATGGTAGTGCAAAAACATTTAATGATGGAGATGAAGCTGCAGGAACAATTACTGTTAGATTAGTTGGATATTCTTCAAATCAAAATTTAGGTTTTACATTTTTAATTCAAAACCCAAGTATTATTAATACAAATGCAACTGCAATAGGTGGAATAAGTGGTACAGGAGTATCAAAAATATTTTTACCTGAAGAAGACATACCAGCAGCTCAAGAATATTCTTTTGCGGCTACGAGTCAAGGAAGTGATAGAGTTGGTACTTTCACATTGAATCCAGTACAACAAGATGCTTCTGGTAAACAAACAAATATTTATATTGTTGATGTTGAAACTGGAGCTTACACTTCATTTAGTGTAACAAATAATATTACTAAAAACCAAACAGCACTTTTATCAAGTGGTGGTAATGGATAATAAATTAGGAGATAAATAAATGGCTATAGCAGGAACAACAATACCTTTAGATTCAACGGAGGGAATGGATAAAATAACGACTACGGAAAAAGTAACTACACCTTATTTTTCAAATGGTGATGCCGAAATTTTAGCAGTTAATATAGTTTCATCATCTTTAACAGATACAAATGAAAACTATTTCTTTGGTATATCACATTTAGATACTGCTACAACTGAAGAGTTCAATGTAACATTTGGTAGTACAAATGGACATGGTGCTGCTGTTGCAACAAATAAAAAATCAAGAACCGAAGCTATTTATAAACAATTTGCTAGTATATTACTTGGACCCACAGAAGTTACTGGAGGATTTATTATTTCTTCAGCTGGTTCAGGTGGTGCTGTTGCTAGTGGAAAAGATGAAGAAATATTCGTTGTGACTTCCAAAAGAACTAATACAAAAGATAGATTAAATAAAGGTAATTGGACAATTCAATTGAGTGGTTCACTATCAGATGCATCCGGTATTGTTGGTTCACAAATTTTACACCTAACTGATGACAGTGTAGATAAAACACCTACTGCTAGTCCTGTTGGTGATAGATATAATATTGTTAGTGGTTCTGATGGAACTGTTCATACAGCCGCTACTACAAGAAACTTTGGATACTATTATCCAAATGTAGGGGTTATGGTATTTAGTGAATCAGAACTTTCTGCTTCAATACCTGGCAATTTTGATTCTTTCTATACTACTGCATTTCCATTTAATACATTCAATTCAGCTTCTAGAGCAGGATTTGGAACAAGAGATACAAATAGTGATACAAAAGAACCTTTAAGGTTTATAAATTGTTTGACATCAGTTGGTGATGCTAATGGTACAGGTGGTAAACTTAAATTTAGAGATGAAGAAGACCAAGTAAGTGCTCAATATTTTTGTAGAGTAAGAGCAGCACACGCTAACTTTTCAAATAATCCAACATTTGTTAGTGGTTCACAGAATAAATTAAGAGCTACCAAGATGAATGGTAATCCTCAAACATTTATTACAGGTGTTCAATTATATAATGCGAATAATGACATAGTAGCTGTTGCTAATTTATCAACACCATTGAAAAAGAATTTTAGTTCAGAGGCAACTATAAAAGTTAAGTTAACATATTAATGACATGTTATGTTTATATTCAAGGATATTAATACAACATCAGCCGCTATAACAAATAATTTAGTTCACTATACACATAATTTATCTGCATCGGCTGGGGGAATATCCTCAATAAAAGTAACTTCGGGTTCAAAAAATAATAATTATTGGAGCTCCCTTAATGTTTTATTTTATACAAGTGGTTCTCCTGTCTATGGTGACAAAGATAAATTTGCAAAACCCTCAAGTAACCTTTCATTAGATAATAAAACTAAAGCACAATATTTAAATAAATTTCATGGTTATGCAAGTAGTTCTGTAATTTCAATTCCACAACAATATTATGGTGAAAAAATAAAAGAAGGAAGTTTTGTATATACAGATAAAAATAATTTAGATAATAATGGTGATGGTCCAACTATAAAAGATGATGGTTTTGGTAATTTATATTCAACAAATGCTAACTCTAATTGGGGAACATTAACAGGCTCAAGTAATTCAATATCATCATCGGACAATTATGTTGGTAATATATTTTATAGTCAAGGAATAGCAGTTATAACAGAAACAGGTTCTTGGAGTGGTAGTGTCAATTATTCAGATTTAGGTACAAACTATAACATAGATTTAGATTCATCAAATACAATTACTACTCATGAATATGATGTAACAATAAATCCAAATGAATTTAACTATTCAACTAATTATTCATTAAGAGCTCCATTAAGTAATGATGACAAACCATTAAATTTTTCAACAAAATTTTTAAAATCAGAATTTACAAGTAGTGATTTTTCACCATATATAACATCTGTAAAATTATATCAAGATGGTGTTTTAGATGAACCAGTTATGGAAGCTACATTTCCAAGACCCATTAGAAAAAGTAATAAAATATCAACAACATTTAAAATAAAATTAGACATTTAGGAGAAAAATGGTTATATTAGGATTAGATGCATCCACAACTTGTGTGGGATATGCATTCACAAAAGATAAGAAGATTCTCGATATGGGATTCAT